>ENA-OQQU01001564-OQQU01001564.1-human-gut-metagenome-genome-assembly--contig:-NODE-1564-length-12116-cov-5.487190_pt1 | contig 12116 bp, 9 predicted proteins | sample MGYA00243233_ERZ505096 | MGnify/ENA primary metagenome ERZ505096 (study PRJEB26097, sample SAMN02712159) | human gut metagenome | biome: Gut microbiome | host: Homo sapiens | place: Denmark: Copenhagen... | reverse complement strand
AACATCTTATAGATATACTCCAAATGGGTACCTTTTCTTATCCTTTTATGAATTAAAAGGCATGAAAAAAAGGAAGTGTCATATGGCACTTCCTTTGTAATTCCATCTTATTCAGCTTTACCAACTGAACCAAATAATTCCATCTTCTCCTTAACAGTAGCCTTGATAGCATCTGCGCCAGGAGCAAGTAACTTACGAGGATCAAATCCTTTGCCCTCTAAGTCCTTACCAGCCTCGATATATTTACGTGTAGCATCTGCGAAAGATAACTGGCACTCTGTGTTAACGTTGATCTTAGATACGCCAAGAGAGATTGCTTTCTTGATCATGTCTGCAGGGATACCTGTACCACCGTGAAGAACTAATGGCATCTCACCTGTCTTAGCCTGGATTGCATCCAATGTCTCGAAGCTTAATCCCTTCCAATTTGCCGGATACTTACCATGAATGTTACCGATACCAGCTGCAAGCATATCTACACCAAGATCAGCGATTGTCTTACACTCGTCTGGATCTGCGCACTCACCCATACCAACAACACCGTCTTCTTCTCCACCGATAGAACCAACTTCACACTCGATAGAAAGACCTAAGTTGTGAGCTACGTTTACTAACTCTGTAGACTTAGCAAGGTTCTCCTCGAATGGATAATGAGATCCGTCGAACATGATGGATGTGAATCCAGCCTTAATACACTTGTAGCATCCTTCGTATGTTCCGTGATCCAAGTGAAGAGCTACAGGAACTGTAATTCCAAGTTCCTTATCCATAGCCTTAACCATAGCAGCTACTGTACCGAAACCTGTCATGTACTTTCCAGCACCCTCAGATACACCAAGGATAACAGGACTCTTAAGTTCCTCAGCTGTAAGAAGAATGGACTTTGTCCACTCTAAGTTGTTGATATTGAACTGACCAACTGCATAGTGGCCTGCTTTTGCTTTCTTAAGCATTTCTGTTGCAGATACTAACATATCATTTTCCTCCTAATCTTAAGTTAACTTGATTATAGTATATTTCTACCAAAAAATAAAGTTAAAAATTTAACAATTCAACAAAAGATTGTAACTCTTTGATGGAGATTTTGAATAAGAACCTCTTCATGCTCGCCTCCGAACTCTCCGTCCAATGTCCATGCCACATTTTCTTTTGCTGTAATGCGCACCTGATTCGTCTTAAAAGAGTAGATCAGATCCGTATCATCGATCATATTTGCAAGGCATGCCAGGATTTCATTAAGCTCGATCGGATTGCGTGGCTTTTTGATCATTGTCACTTCAAAAACGCCATCGTCAAGTTTGACATCATTGCCTGTCATTCCTTTGAACCCACCTACCGAAATGGAATTTGTAACCATTCCATAGATGAACTCATCCTGAAATACATTTCCATCATATTCCACCTGCATATTATAAGAAGGAATATCATGCAGGCACTTGGCACCTTCCATAATATATGCCACATGGCCGAAGATATTCTTCATCTGCTGGGATGTCTTATAGGACACTTCTGTAAAAAGTCCGAACGCAGCAACATAAACAAAGGTATCCTCATTGAAATCTCCGATATCGCACGGAAACGGATGATCTCCCACCGCTACCGCCGCAGATTTGACCATATCTTTCGGGATGCCAAGAGAATTTGCAAAATCATTGGTACTACCTGCCGGTATATAACCGATTGGCACATCCTGTCCACTCTGGATCAGTCCGGTCATCACCTCATCGAGGGTTCCATCTCCTCCGCTGCATACAATGCGGTCATAATTTGCAGCTTCTGCAGCCACTTTTTGTATGGCATCCCCCTGTGCCTGTGTGGTATATACCGTCACCTCGAAGTCTGCTTTTACCATGGTATCTATGATTTCTACCAGATTATTTTTAATCTGTCCCTTTCCCGAATGTGGGTTAAAAATAAATAATAATTTCTGACTCATCAATTCTCATCCTCATTTGATCACTTTATTTTCCGTTGCTTCTGCTGATTGCTCGATATCTTCTGCAATTGCAGCCAGTTTGTGTAATCTGTGGTTGACCCCGGATTTTCCTACCGGTGGATCAAGATATGTACCAAGCTCCTTTAATGTTGCTTCCGGGTAATCCAGTCTCACCCGCGCCACTTCTGCCAATGGCTTTGGAAGCTGATCAAACCCAATGTATTTTTGAATTTTTTTAATGTCCTCCAACTGTTTGACCGCAGCATTGACTGTCTTATTGATATTGGCGGTCTCACAATTTACTTTACGGTTCACGGAATTGCGCATTTCTTTTAAAATGCGGACATTCTCCAGTTTCATCAAAGAGACATAAGCCTCCATCACATTGAGCATATCTACAATCTGTGAACCTTCCTTTATATAGAGAACGTACCGTTCTTTGCGCTGTACAATTTTGCCTTCTGCCTCAAAATATCCTACCAGTTCCTGCAATTGTACTGCCTGTTCCATCGTTCTGCAGACAATTTCGAAATGATAAGATTTATTCGGATTGCTGATTGACCCTGCTGCAAAAAATGCACCTCGGATAAACGCACGCTTACAGCACATCTGCTGCACAAGCATTCCATCTGCCCGCTGTTCATTGAGAGGAATTTCTTTTTGCGTATCCCAGCGGAGTGCAGAAAGTATCTTTTTACTTTCGTCTGGCTCCAATGTTTTTTCTGCATCAATTGCAAAAGCCCTCTGTAATAATCCGATATATTTTTCTTTCAAAAGAGTGTTGTCGGTATCCATTCGCAATTGACCGGACACCGTGTCATATGACCCTTCCATCTCCAGCATTCCCGCCAGTTCCGCCAGCTGGCAGTGCCGGCTTTTGGAATATTGCTTTGCCAGTTCTTCTTTTACTTCACTTGAGAAAGACATCTTACTTTCCTCTCAATGCATCTTTTCCAATATCCCGATGCTCTATCTTTAAACCATAATCTTTATTGCCATCCAGCCGCTTATACAATTCATTGGCCAGTGTAACGGACCGGTGTTTACCACCTGTACATCCAATAGAAATCACCAGCTGATTCTTTCCCTCATCAATATAATGAGGAATCAGGAATTTTACCAGGTCTTCCAATTTATCCAAAAACTCTTTTGCCTCTGCAAACTGCATGACATACTGCTGGATTTCCACATCATTTCCGGTCTTCGGACGAAGTCCGTCCACATAATATGGATTTGGCAAAAAGCGCACATCCATAACGATATCCGAGTCTGCCGGAATGCCATACTTGAATCCAAAGGAAAGAATCGTGACATACAGACTGTTAAACTCTTCGTCTTTTACAAAGATACGTTCCAGTTCGGTTTTTAATTCTCTTGTAAGCAACCGGCTCGTATCGATAATATAATCGGCCTTTTCTTTCAGATACTCTAATTTGCATCGCTCGCGACGAATTCCCTTGTCCACACGCTCTCCATGTGCCAGCGGATGACTGCGTCTCGTCTCTTTGTAACGCTTCACAAGCACATTGTCCTCCGCATCCAGGAACAGAATTTCATATTTGATATCCTTCTTTGAAAGTTCATCCAGCACTGTATTCAGTGAATCCAGACTCTTGCCGCTTCGTGCATCAATACCGATTGCAATTTTCTTCTGTTGTGTATCAAAGCTCTTGGTGAAATCCACCAGCTTATCCAACAGTGGGATGGGAAGATTGTCAATGCAGAAAAAGCCCATATCTTCCATCATTTTCATTGCGGTGCTTTTTCCCGCACCAGACATTCCTGTAACTATTACCAATCGCACTCTTCCAACATCCTTCCTGCTTTACTTCTAAAATTCACCAATCATTTTCACTTCCGGCTCCAGTTCCACGCCGAACTGTTCTTTTACTTTTTCTTTTACATCCTGCATCAGCTGTCGCACATCCGCTGCTGTGGCATTGGCATGATTGATGACAAATCCACAGTGTTTTTCAGAGACCTGCGCCCCGCCAACGGTATATCCCCGAAGTCCGGCATCCATAATCAGCTTTCCTGCAAAATAGCCTTCCGGACGCTTAAATGTGCTTCCGGCACTCGGATATTCCAACGGTTGTTTTTCCACTCTGCGATTCCGCAGGTCTGCCATCTGTGCACGGATTTCTTCTTCCGGTTTCTTTTCAAGCTTTATCGTTGCCTCCACAACAATACCGCCTTTTTCCATAATACAGCTGTGACGATAGGACAAATCTAATTCTTCTACCGATAAGGTATGCATCATTCCTTCATTATCGATCACCTTGACACTCTCAAGAATATCTTTCATCTCTCCACCATAGGCACCTGCATTCATGGTAACTGCGCCGCCGATGCTTCCCGGAATGCCTGCTGCAAATTCCATTCCGCCAAGGCCTGCTGCCGCTGCCTCATTCGCTACTTTCGAGAGCAATGCGCCCGCTCCTGCCACAATCTTTGTGCCTTCTACACGGATATCATTCATTCCGCTTCCTATCTCAATGACAAGACCACGGATTCCCTTATCTCCTACAAGAAGATTGCTTCCGTTACCAATCACAGTAACTTCTGCATTTTCTTTTTTTGCTGCTTCAAGCAAAGCCGGCAGCTGCTCCTGATTCGGGCAGGCGTATACTTCTGCCGGACCACCGATACGAAATGTTGTATGCTTCGCCATCAGTTCTTCTTTCATCAGCCGCATTTCCGGGAAACTTCCAAATATTTTATCAAATAATTCTGACATTATGCCTCCTTTAGAAATGCAACATATCCCTGCAATGCTTCATACAGATCCACTTTGCTGATGATTTCCCATGGTGCGTGCATGTTCAATACGGCCACACCGCTGTCAATAACATTCATGTCATAGTTTGCAAGAATATAGGCGATCGTTCCACCGCCGCCCTGATCTACTTTTCCAAGTTCTGCTGTCTGGAACGATACATTGTTTTTATCCATAATATTGCGAAGCTTTGCAACATATTCCGCATTCGCATCATTGGAACCGCTTTTTCCTCTTGCTCCTGTATATTTGTTAAATACCAATCCTTTTCCAAAATATGCACTGTTTCTTTTTTCCATAACCGATGGATAATTTGGATCGAAAGCTGCCGATACATCGGAAGAAAGTACTTTGGAATTACGCATCGCTCTGCGAACGGCAAGCTCACTATATGTTCCTACAAGGTTCATCACTTCTGCTACACAGTTTTCAAAGAAACGGGATTGCATTCCGGATGCTCCCACACTTCCAATCTCTTCCTTATCTACAAGAAGACATACGCTTGTATACTCCGGATTCTCTACTTTAAGCATTGCCTCAAAAGACGGATATGCGCAGACTCTGTCATCATGTCCGTAACCCATGATCATGCTGCGGTCAAAGCCGTAATCTCTTGCAGCTCCAGCCGGAACCACTTCAATTTCTGCAGAGAGAAAATCCTCCTCGTCAATTCCATATTCTTTGGAAAGAATATCAAGAATATTTGCTTTCACACGATCCTTTGTCTTCTTTTTGTCGTCTTCATCTTCGCTTTCTTCCGCCGGGATGCTTCCGATCAGTAAGTCAAGTGCCTCGCCCTCGATGACCTTGGCTGCTTTCTTTTCCATCTGATCTGCTGATAAATGGATCAGTAAATCGCTGATTCCAAATACCGGGTCGGTTGGTTTCTCACCGATATTTACTTTCACGGTTGTTCCGTCCTTTTTACAGATAACACCGTGCAAAGCCAGTGGAAGTGTTACCCACTGGTATTTTTTCACACCACCGTAATAATGTGTGTCAAGCATTGCCATCTCTGTGTCTTCATACAGTGGCACCTGCTTTAAATCCAAACGCGGAGAATCGATGTGTGCGCCTAAGATGTTCATTCCCTGCTCCATATCCTTGCTGCCGAGAATAAACATTGCCAGACCTTTTCCCATGTTGTTTGCAACTACCTTATCGCCAGCCTTAAGTGTTGCAGAAGATGCGATCAGTTCGTCCAGATCTGCAAATCCTGCCCCTTTTGCTTTCGCATATAAATGTGCAGTACATTCTCTCTCTGTCTTACAGTCGGAGATAAAGCTGCGATACGCTTCTGCAAATGCAAAAATTTCTTCTCTTTTGTTGGAAGGATACTTATCCCACGCGTTCTTTTTTTCCATTTCCATTACCTCTTATTCATCGTCGTCATTCTTTTTTGTCATGTTTGCCTGCACTCTGCGGTACAGTTCCTGAGCCGCATTATAGCCCATCTTCTTCTGTCTGTGGTTGACTGCTGCAGTCTCACAGATGACTGCAAGATTCCGGCCCGGACGAATCGGAAGTGAGTGACATACGACCTTGTTTCCAAGATACTCAATATACTCTTCCTCGAGGCCAAGGCGGTCATAATCCGCATCCTTCTTCCAGTCTTCAAGTTTGATGACCAGATCAATCTGCTGCTTTTCCTTTACGCACTCAACACCGTACAGAGCTTTTACATCGATAATACCGATACCACGCAACTCAATAAAATGGCGGGTAACTTCCGGTGATGTTCCAATCAGTGTGTGCTCATTGATCTTACGTATCTCCACAACATCATCCGTAACAAGTCGATGTCCACGACGGATCAGTTCCAGTGCAGCCTCGCTTTTTCCAATTCCGCTGTCTCCGGTAATCATAAGTCCTTCGCCATATACATCTACCAATACACCATGCACGGTAATACTAGGCGCCAGTTTTTCTGCCAGTGTGTAGATCAATTCTGCCATAAACTCGGAAGTTGGCCGGCTCGTTCCAAGAATCGGCACATGATTTTTCTCTGCCTGTTCAATAAAAATGGCATCCGGCTGCAGGTCTCTGCAGAAAATAACGCACGGAATCTCAAACTGTAAAAAAGCACTGTATCGGATACGTTTTTCTTCATCACTCATCTGCTGAATATATGCGTATTCTACATTACCGATCATCTGGATTCGTGACTGCTCGAAATGAGCAAAGTATCCGGTCAGCTGTAAGGCCGGACGGTTTACATCACTTGATGTGATCTTGATTTTTTTCAAATCTATATTGTCTGTAAAATTTTTCAGATCAAGAATTTGTGCAATCTTAGCTACACTTACACTGAAATCATTCATGTGCCTCTTCCCCCTAATGTTTTATGATTTGATTAATCAGATTACTGCATGCTTCGCATTCTTGTAATTTGACCCTTTAATCATTTTATTCTAACACTTTGGCCCTGATATAGCAATTATTTCTCCACTGCCGGCGGGTTATGCAAAAAAGCATATACTTTCTCTGCTGCCGCCCGGTTCATGCTTGGTGCCTGCGCCAATTCTTCCACAGTTGCATTGCGTATATTTTCGATAGACTGAAACTGTTTCATAAGTGCTTTGCGCCGCGTCGGGCCAATGCCCTCTATATCGTCTAAAATCGAATGCACCTGCGCCTTAGAGCGTAGCGAACGGTGATACTCAATCGCAAACCGGTGCGCCTCATCCTGTATCCGTGTGATCAGTTTGAAGCCTTCGCCATGCCGGTCGATCGGGATTTCCACATTATTAAAATACAATCCACGTGTGCGGTGATTATCATCTTTAACCATACCACACACCGGAATCGAAAGCCCCAGTTCCTGCAATACCTGCAGACAGATATTTACCTGACCTCTTCCACCATCCATCATAATGATATCCGGAAAACGCGTAAAACTTCCAAGTTCCTGTGGCATTTCTTTTTCTATTAACTCCTGCTGTTCCCGCATGCCGTGGGAAAATCGCCGGGTCAGGACTTCATGCATGGATGCATAATCATCCGGTCCTGTGATCGTGCGAAGCTTGAACTTGCGGTAATCGCTGCGCTTTGGTTTTCCTTTTTCATATACGATCATAGAACCTACGGTCTCAAAACCGTTGATATTGGAAATATCGTAAGCTTCCATACGGTTGAGACCTTTCATTCCCAGCAACTGTTCAATTTCTTTTACCGCACCGATCGTACGGCCTTCTTCTCTCTTGATTTTTTCTTTGTCCTGGTTAAGAACCAATGCCGCATTTTTGGCAGCAAGTTCTACCAGTTTCTCTTTCATTCCTTTCTGTGGAATGCGGATCTTCACTTTATGTCCGCGCTTTTTCGTAAGCCACTCTTCAAGTACCGGAATATCTTCGATGCTTTCCTGCAACATAATTTCTCTTGGAATAAATGGCGTTCCTGAATAAAACTGCTTTACAAAATTCACAAGAATATCGCTTGTGCTCTCTTCCGAACCGACACGCACATGAAAATGGTCTCTTCCGATAATCTTTCCGCTTCGAATAAAAAAGACCTGTACAACTGCATCCGTATCATCCGAAGCCATCGCAATGATATCCTTATCCTCACCATCCGTATTTGTGATTTTCTGCTTCTGTGCGATCTGCTTCACACTCGTCAGAAGTTCCCGGTACTCAATGGCCTTTTCAAATTCCATTGCTTCCGATGCATCCTGCATCTTTGTTTCAAGTTCCCTGATTACCGGCGCATAGTTTCCGTTAAGGAACTCCAGTGCTTTGCCCACCTGCTTGCCGTAGGTTTCTTTATCGATGTATCCCTGACAGGGCGCATCACATTGGTGAATATGATAATTGAGACAGGCACGATCCAATCCGATATCTCTTGGAAGTTTCCGGTTGCAGGTACGAAGTTTATAAATCTTATTGATCAGCTCAATCGTGTCTTTGACAGCACCTGCACTCGTGTATGGTCCAAAATATCTGGACTTGTCTTTTTTGAGCTGACGCGAAAACAGTACACGTGGAAAATCTTCTCCCATCGTCACCCGAATATACGGATACGTCTTATCATCACGAAGCATCGTATTATACTTTGGTGTATGCTCTTTGATCAGATTACATTCGAGCACGAGCGCCTCCAGCTCCGAATCAGTAATGATATACTCAAAGCGGGCAATGTGCTCTACCATCTGTTTTTTCTTGATTCCCTCATCATGACTCGGCTGAAAATACTGCCGTACACGTTTTCGCAGGCTGACTGCTTTTCCGATATAAATAATTGCATCCGTACTGTCGTGCATAATATAGACCCCCGGCTGATCCGGGAGTTTTTTTAATTCTTCCTGAAAATCAAACATCCTCTTCCCTCGTCAGAAAAAGCAGGAATGTCCTGCATCCCTGCTTTTATCTATGTTAATCTTCGAACATATCATCATTATTGACCGGAGAAATAGTTGGCTGTGTGTCCGGTACTTCATTATCTGCCGGATTCAGTCCACTTCCCTTATGCCCTTCTGTTTCTTCCGGCTCCGGTAATCCCTTCATTTCTCTGAAGATCTTCATGAACTCCTTACCGGTAATTGTCTCTTTCTCATAAAGATACTCACTGATATGATCCAGAATCTCACGATTCTCTGTCAGCATACGCATCGCTTCATCGTAACTGTGATTGATAATATCAAGAACTTCCTCGTCAATCATGCCTGCAGTGTCCTCGCCACAGATCAGGCCTGCACGTCCGTCCAGATACTGATTCTCAACTGTTGCAAGGCACATCATTCCAAACTTGTCTGACATACCGTACATAGTTACCATGGCACGGGCAATCTTGGTTGCCTGCTCAATATCGTTTGCGGCTCCGCTCGTTACAGACTGGAAAACAAGTACCTCTGCGGCACGACCTGCCATATATGTTGTAATCTTTGCAAGAAGTTCATCTTTTGTCTCAAGATACTTTTCTTCTTCCGGTGTCTGCAGTGTGTAACCAAGTGCGCCCATAGTACGTGGCACAATTGTGATCTTCTGTACCGGCTCTGTATTTTTCTGCAATGCAGATACAAGCGCATGACCAACTTCGTGATAGGAAACAATCTTTCTTTCCTTGTCGCTCATAACACGGTCTTTCTTTTCTTTACCACCGACTGCTACAAGTTCAAATGCTTCGAACAGATCCGACTGGTTTACAAATTTTCTTCCATTCTTAACCGCATTGATTGCAGCCTCATTGATCATATTGGCAAGATCGGATCCGACCAGTCCTGCAGTCGCAAGTGCAAGTGCATCCAGATCTACGGTCTCATCCATATGCACATCCTTGGAATGTACTTTTAAGGTTTCCAGACGTCCCTTTAAATCCGGCTTGTCAACAATAATCCGTCGGTCGAAACGGCCCGGACGAAGCAGTGCTTTGTCAAGCACTTCCGGACGGTTCGTTGCTGCAAGAATTAAGATTCCCTTGGATGCATCAAAACCATCCATCTCTGCAAGCAACTGGTTCAATGTCTGCTCACGCTCATCATTGCCTCCGCCGTATCGGCTATCACGGCTTTTACCGATTGCATCAATCTCATCGATAAATATAATACAAGGTGCCATCTTCTGTGCTTCCTTGAACAAGTCTCTGACTCGGGAAGCTCCGACACCTACGAACATCTCCACGAAATCCGAACCTGCCAAAGAAAAGAACGGAACATTTGCTTCTCCTGCCACTGCCTTTGCAAGGAGTGTCTTACCGGTTCCTGGAGGTCCCACAAGAAGCGCTCCTTTCGGAAGCTTCGCTCCAATATCGCGGTATTTTTTCGGATTGTGCAGAAAATCAACTACTTCCTGCAGGGATTCTTTTGCCTCATCCTGTCCCGCAACATCTTTGAATGTCACACCGGTTGTTTTCTCTACATATACCTTGGCTGTCGTCTTTCCGACGCCCATCGCACCGCCACCCATGCGCTTCATCAGGAAGCCAAACAAAATCCAGATCAGGACAAGTGGAATAATAAAACTTAAGATATTGACCAGCCATGTAGATGTATTATCCGGTACCGTTGCTGAAATCTCAATTGCTTTTCCTTCAGAAGTCTTTGCATTCTTTAAAGTTCTGATCAGATCCATATCATTAACGATTCCAGTATAATAAGTCACTTTATAAGGTGCCTTATCCTTTACCAGTGTGTAGTCCATCTCATAGGAGCTGAATTCCACAGTCTTAATATTTTTCTTGTCCAGCTGCTCAAGGAATTCCGAATATGTAGTTTCCTTTGAGCTCATCTGCGAAAAGCGGCTGGAAAAAAGTGAAATCAGAAACAATGCCACAAGCGTTACCATAATGAATCCAAGAATCATCTGCCCATTGTGGTTCTTCTTGTTGTTGTCATTGTTATTGTTTCCATTATTGTTGTTATTGTTATAATTGTTACCGTTATTATAATTATCGCCACCGTTATAGTTTCCGTTGTTATAATTATTCGGTGCCTGATTATCCATAAGCCCTCCATTTGTATGTCGCATCGTACATCTCTCATTTGATTCTCTTGTTTAACATCCTTATTATATGTAATAGAACACTTAAAATCAACAATTTGTTCATGAACTTTTTCTGCTTATTTATAAAGTTTTTCTAAAAAAGGTATGGCATAAATTGATTTATGGCTGTATAATATGTAAGTTATTTTATATATTCGAAAGCATATTACGATTGAGGAGGAAAATTATGCCTGTTAAATACGTCTTTGTCACTGGTGGTGTCGTTTCCGGACTTGGAAAAGGAATCACTGCCGCATCTCTCGGACGTCTGCTGAAGGCCCGTGGCTATAAAGTCACCATGCAGAAGTTCGACCCATATATCAACATTGATCCGGGAACCATGAATCCGATCCAGCATGGTGAAGTATTCGTTACCGATGACGGAGCTGAAACAGATTTGGATCTTGGTCACTATGAGCGTTTTATCGATGAGAGTCTGACAAAGAATTCCAACGTAACTACCGGTAAAGTATACTGGTCCGTTCTGCAGAAGGAACGCCGCGGTGATTACGGCGGAGGAACCGTTCAGGTTATTCCACATATTACAAACGAAATCAAAAGCCGCTTCTACCGTAACTTTACCTCAGACGATATGCATATCGCTATTATAGAAGTCGGAGGAACCGTCGGAGATATCGAAAGCCAGCCTTTCCTTGAAGCTATCCGCCAGTTCCAGCATGAAGTCGGACACGAGAATGCAATCCTGTGTCACGTAACTTTAATCCCATATCTGCGCGCTTCCGGTGAGCTGAAAACAAAGCCAACACAGGCAAGCGTTAAGGAATTACAGGGAATGGGTATCCAGCCGGATATCATTGTATGCCGTTCCGAGCAGCCTTTGGATCAGGGATTAAAAGATAAAATTGCTTTATTCTGTAACGTACCAAATTCTCATGTTCTGCAGAATCTTGATGTGGAATATCTCTAT
>ENA-OQQU01001542-OQQU01001542.1-human-gut-metagenome-genome-assembly--contig:-NODE-1542-length-12306-cov-12.663048_pt1 | contig 12306 bp, 10 predicted proteins | sample MGYA00243233_ERZ505096 | MGnify/ENA primary metagenome ERZ505096 (study PRJEB26097, sample SAMN02712159) | human gut metagenome | biome: Gut microbiome | host: Homo sapiens | place: Denmark... | reverse complement strand
TTTGAAATTTTTTTGTAGGCTCTATCCCTTACCCCAACTTTTATTATAGAGCCTTTTTGTTTTTATAATCAAATTCAATGTTAATTTGTAGCGAGAATCAATCTTCTCCCGCAAGTAATCGTTCAAATTTTATGTTAAAATAAATTTTGTGAATGTTGCAAATTTGTATGCATTGCGTGAAATCTTATGCGTTGCATATAGTCAAGCGAACACGGTTCGATTCAACGAAAAAAAATACGGTCGGATTTCCAAACGGGGATTCCGACCGTGTTTTTTTATGAATTAATCATCAATATTGTAAAATCGTTTTGCGTTGTCGCAGGTGATTTGCAAAAGTTCGGAAATGCTCATATTACGCAGAGATGCGATTTTTTCAGCGGCATAGACAATCATAGAGCTGTCGCAACGCTTGCCGCGGAACGGCACGGGCGCCATATACGGAGCATCGGTTTCGAGCAGAAGCCTGTCAAGCGGAATTTCCGAGGCGACCTCAAGGCTGTGACGGGCATTTTTGAATGTAACAACACCGCCGAGGCTGATGTACATTCCCATACGAACCGCTTCACGCATAAGCTCAACACTGCCCGAAAAGCAATGAACCAGCGCATTTGGTTTGTATTTTCTCAGAAGGTCGTACACATCACCGTGAGCCTCACGATCGTGAACTATAAGCGGCATTTCAAGGTCAAGAGAAAGCCGAATCTGTTCCTCAAAAACACGCTTTTGCAAGTCTTTCGGAATGTCCCAATGATAATCAAGCCCTGTTTCGCCGATTGCGACAACCTTTTTATGTTTTGAAAGCTGTGCAAGCTGTTCAAGATAATTGTCCGGAATATTTTCGAGATTTTCGGGATGAAATCCGACTGCGGCATACATAAAATCATATTTTTCGGCATATTCAATGCAGGTTTTTGCCGTTTCAAGGTCAACCGCATTGTTGACAATTCCGCACACACCCTTTGTGTGAATGTTTTCCAAAAGCTCAAAACGGTCATCGTCAAACCATTTGTCGTCATAATGTGCGTGTGCATCGAAAATGTTGCTGTAAAGTGACATCGGTATATCTCCCTAAAAGTATGGGCGGTCATTGACCGCCCATATTGATGAATTTATATGTTCATACACATATGTTTTGATATAACATATGTGTATTCAATTTTGCACGCATTGCGTGCAATCGTGTGCAACGCACACGAACTATGCTACGCTCGGGCATAATATGTTTTTATATTGCAAACTGTCTACCCGACCGCAATTTTCAATTTTCCATTTTCAACTTTCAATTTTGAAAAACTTTCGCTCGGGCATAAATAGTTTTTAATTTATTAAACTGTCTACACGAACGGGGGACGGCGGCTCGCCGTCTGTCTACACGAACATAAATCAACAGATTTTTGAGCCGACAGGCATATTGTCAACAAAAACAACCTTTAAATCATCGCCGTGAACTGCAGAAAGAATCATACCGCAGCTTTCAACACCGCAAAGCTTTGCAGGCTTGAGGTTCTGAACAAGAATAATCTTCTTGCCGATAAGCTCCTCCGGCTTGTAGTAGTTTGCAATACCGCTGACAACGGTCCTGTCCTTTACACCGTCAAAAATTGTGAACTGTAAAAGCTTTTTGCTCTTTTTAACGGGTTCGCAGGTCTTAACCTCGCACACACGGAGGTCAACCTTGGCAAAGTCATCAATGCCAATCTGTGCAACACCCTCAAGCTCTTCACGGAGTGCCTTTGTTTCTTCACTTTCACCCTCGTTGTTCTTGATAATGCTGTTGAGTTCTTCAATTTCCTTTTCAACATCAATTCGTGGGAAGAGTGCATCTCCCTTGTGAACCGTGACATCAGCAGGAAGTACACCGAACTTGTCGCAGTTTTCGTAGCCGGCACACTTTTCACAAGCGCCAATCTGCTCAAGAGCCTTTGGCATTGTTGTTGGCATAAATGCCGAGAGAAGGGTGCAGGCAATACGGATTGCCTCAAGAAGGTTGTAGAGAACCGTTGCGAGTCTTGCTTTCTTTGTTTCGTCCTTGGCAATAACCCACGGAGCGGTTTCGTCAATGTATTTATTTGCACGGGAAACAAGCTTGAATATTTCGGCAAGTGCGTTCTGGAGCTGAGTCTTGTCCATGAAATCGTCAACCTTTGCACGGAGCGATGTTGCGGTTTCGATAAGGTCATCGTCAAATTCGCCGCTCTCACGCTCTGTGGGAAGTGAGCCGCCGAAATATTTCTGAACCATTGCAACCGTTCTTGAAACAAGGTTGCCAAGGCCGTTTGCAAGGTCGGAATTGATACGGTTAATCATAATTTCGTTTGAAAACGAGCTGTCTGCACCGAGAGCCATTTCACGCATAATGTGGTAACGGATTGCGTCAGCGCCGTAACGCTCGCCGAGTACAAACGGATCAACAACATTGCCGAGTGACTTTGACATCTTCTGTCCGTTGAAAGTAATCCAGCCGTGAACGGCAAGATGCTTTGGAAGCGGAAGGTCAAGAGCCATAAGCATTGCAGGCCAGATGATAGCGTGAAAACGCATGATGTCCTTTGCTACCATATGAACATCGGCAGGCCAGTATTTGTCAAATTCGTCAAATTTTTCATTCTTGTAGCCGAGAGCGGAGATATAGTTTGAAAGTGCGTCAATCCAAACATAAACAATATGCTTTTCGTCAAATGTAACGGGAATGCCCCATTTGAAGCTTGTTCTCGATACGCAAAGGTCTTCAAGTCCAGGCTTGATAAAGTTGTTTACAAGCTCAACCGCTCTTGTCTTTGGCTGTAAATAGTCTGTTTCCGTGAGGAGCTTTTCAATTCTGTCGGCAAAAGGTGACATCTTAAAGAAGTATGCCTCCTCCTTTGCCTCTGTAACCTCTCGTCCGCATTCGGGACATTTGCCGTCAATAAGCTGGCTTTCTGTCCAGAAGCTTTCACAGGGGGTGCAGTATTTGCCCTTGTATTCTCCCTTGTAGATGTAGCCCTTGTCATACAGCTCCTTGAAAATTTTCTGAACTGTTTCAATGTGATAATCGTCTGTTGTGCGGATATATCTGTCATAGCTTATGTTCATAAATTTCCATAAGCCCTTAAAGGTTTTTACAATTTCGTCAACATACTCTTTGGGAGTAACACCCTTTTCGGCAGCCTTCTGTTCGATTTTAAGACCGTGTTCATCCGTACCCGTAAGGAACATAACATCATATCCCTGCATTCGTCTGTAACGGGCGATAGAATCGCACGCAACGGTGGTGTAGCAATGACCGATGTGGGGATTGCCTGACGGATAATAAATAGGCGTTGTAATGTAAAATGGTTTTTTCTGACACATAGTATTTGTCCTCCCTAAAATTCAGCAAATGAGCTGTAACTGTAATTATACCAATTATTGCATATAATTTCAAGAGTTCATGGGATAAACGGAGAATAGTTAATTGTTGTATGCTTAATTTAAAGACAATTACTTATGATTCATTTCGGTGATATTACCGTCTGAATTCATAAATAATCGTGTTAAAGTGTCGGGTTAAAGTGAAATAATGCCGAACTGCGCAAGTGTGTAGGAAATTAAGATGAACACAAGGCAGATTGGAGCTATATATTTAATCATAACATCAAACAAAGCCCTTCTGCTGAAACGCTCGCCGTTCCTTGTGACTTCGTCTGCAATAGTCTTTGGCTTGATAACCCAGCCGATGAGAATACAAGTGCAAAGTGCGACAATCGGCATAATAATGCTGTTGCTCAAGAAGTCAAAGAATGTAAGGAAGTCCATTCCGAGAATCTTAACATTTGACCATATACCGTTGCCGAGTGACGACGGAATACCCATAATAAGGCAGATGCCGATAACGATAAGACAGGACTTGATTCGTGTAAGCTTGAACTTGTCCATAAGCGAAGAAACAATTGCTTCCATTACGGAGATTGAACTTGTGATAGCCGCAAAGAATACAAGAATAAAGAACAAAAATCCGATGATTCCGCCGGCAGGCATTTCATTGAATACCTTTGGAAGTGTGATGAACATAAGTCCGGGACCGCTTGCACCAAGACCTTCTTCACCGCTGAATACATAAACCGCAGGAACTACCATAAGACCTGCGAGAAGTGCAACGGCTGTGTCGAAAATCTCAATTTGGTTAACCGACTTTGTGAGGTTTACCTCATCTTTTGTGTATGAACCGTAGGTTACCATAATTCCCATTGCAATGCTCATTGAGAAGAACAGCTGACCGAGTGCCGCCGCAAATGTCCAAATTGACAGATTGCTGAAATCGGGAATGAGGTAGTGCGAAACACCCACCATTGCGTTTGGGAGCGTGAGTGTGTAGATTGAAATTCCGACTGTCAGAACAAGCAGAACAGGCATCAAAAATTTGCTCAGTCGCTCAATGCCCTTGTTTACTCCGAGCATAATTATCACTGCACTCAACAGCATAAATATTAAGAAAAACACAATGGGTGACAACGGGGCGGAAATAAAGTCAGAGAAAAAGTTGTCCTGTGCCGCAGGGGCAACAAGTCCCTGTGCATAAACGCACATATATTTTGTAACCCAACCGCCGATAACGCAGTAGTACGGAATAATGATTATAGGAACAAGCGTTGCAAGGTAGCCTAAAAACGAAAATTTGCTGCATAGCTTTTTGTAGGCGAGAATCGGACTTAGCTTTGTTTTTCTGCCGATTGCGATTTCGGCAGTCAAAAGTGAAAAGCCGAATGTAAGCGCAAGGATTATGTAGATAAAGATAAATGTTCCGCCGCCGTACTTAGCTGCATAATACGGAAATCTCCAGAGATTTCCCAAGCCTACTGCACTTCCCGCAGCGGCAAATACAAATCCGAGTCCGCCGGAAAAGCTTCCCCTTTTTTTACTCATGATAATTACCTCTCATTTTCTTTAGAATTTTTTAAAATCTGTAAATAAAACAATTAACGCAAGTATAACATAATACAGAGATTAAAACAATATTTTTTGAAATTTTTTGAATATTTTGCAAAAAGAAAATTTTGGTTTTATCTTTGCGAATTTTGTCAAATCTATTGCAAATCCATTTTATTTGTGATATTGTAAAATATATGTAAAGATTGCGTTGTCAAAGGTAAAATTTAGTGCAATTCGCTTGAAATAATTCGTTTTGTATTTTATACTTAATCAGATATATTAAATTGGGTTATATATCAATTTTTATGGTGGTGAATTATATGTCAAATTCAAAAAACAACAATAAAAAAACATCCGAAAAGGCAAAGCTTATGTCAAAATGGCAAAAGATGCCTTATACTAACAGAGAATTAAGCTGGGTTGACTTTAATGCAAGAGTGCTTGAAGAGGCGTTCAAAAAGACCAACCCAATTATGGAAAGATGCAACTTTCTTTCAATTACGGCATCGAACCTTGACGAATTTTTTATGGTTCGTGTTGCAGGTGTGCTTGACCAAATTCATCACGGCAGAACAAGCCGTGACGCATCGGGCATGACTCCTACAGAGGTTATGGACGGACTTGTTGAAAAAATTCACGAGTTTGCCAAAAAGCAGTACAGCTGTTACAACCGTTCAATAATTCCGTCACTTCGTTCGGCAGGCATTGTGTTCAAAGAGGCTGACGAGCTTGACGGCGACCAGAAAGCGTTTGTTGAGGAATACTTTAAAAAAGTAGTTTTCCCCGTATTGACGCCTATGGCTGTTGATACAAGCCGTCCGTTCCCGATGCTTGCAAACAAAAGTCTTAACATTGCTGTTCGCCTTACAAATGCCGAGAATGAAGAATTTTTCGCATTGGTTCAGGTTCCGTCAATTCTTCCGAGATTTCTTGAGCTTCCGACTCACGAGGGCAGAGCGTTTATTCTGCTTGAAAAAATAATCGCAATGCACCTTGGCGAGCTTTTTGAGCTTTACAACATTAAGCAGTACGATCCTTTCAGAATCACCCGAGATTCCGACCTTGACATTGACGAGGATACCGAGGATCTTATGGCTGAAATTAAAAAGTCAATCAGAAAGCGTAAAAGAGGAGAACCTGTCCGTCTTGAATTCGGCAAGAAATGCAACCGAGAAATTCGTGAATTTCTTGTTGACGCTCTCGATGTTACGGAGCGTGAAATCTACTTTCAGAGAGGTCCTCTTGACCTTACATTCCTTTCAAAATTTGCCCACATTAAGGGCTGTGAAGATATGTGCTTTGAACCAATCGTTCCCGTAAATCCGCCTGCGGAATTCTGCGGTTATGATGATATTTTTGAGGCTATCCGTGAAAAGGACAGACTTGTGCATCATCCTTATGAAAGCTTTGATGTTGTGGTTGATTTTGTCAAAAAGGCGGCAACCGATCCGAATGTTCTTGCCATCAAGCAAACCTTGTACCGTGTCAGCGGAAATTCACCGATTGTTGCGGCTCTTATCAAGGCTGCTGAAAACGGCAAGCAGGTAACTGTTCTTGTTGAACTCAAGGCGAGATTTGACGAGGAAAACAACATTCAGTGGGCAACAAAGCTTGAAAAGGCGGGCTGTCATGTAATTTACGGTCTTACGGGACTTAAAACCCACTGCAAAATCTGTCTTGTAGTAAGAAAAGACAAGGACGGAATCAGAAGATATTTGCATATGGGTACGGGTAACTATAACGACAGTACGGCGAGATTCTATACCGATATCGGTATGTTCACCTGTCGTGAAGAATACGGTGTTGACGCATCATCACTCTTTAATGTATTGACAGGTTACTCAACTCCGCCTGAATACAACAAATTTATCGTTGCACCTCACGGAATGCGTCCGTTCTTTGAGGCTATGATTATTCAGGAAACCGAGAACGCAAAGCTCGGACTTCCTGCCAAAATTACCGCAAAGGTGAACTCGCTTGTTGATCCTGAAATCATCAGCCTTTTGTACGATGCGTCAAACGCAGGCGTAAAAATTGACCTCATCGTAAGAGGTATCTGCTGTCTTGTTCCGGGGGTTCATGGATTCAGCGAAAACATCAGAGTAATTTCAATTGTCGGTCAGCTTTTGGAGCATAGCCGAATATTCATATTTGAAAACAATTCAAATCCGCTTTATTATATGGGAAGTGCCGATTGGATGCCGAGAAACCTCGACAGACGAGTTGAACTTGTGTTCCCTGTTGAGGACGAGGATATCAAAAAGCGTGTGCAGGAGGTTATCACGGTTTCATTTAAGGATACCGTAAATGCACGCCAACAGCTTTCAACAGGTGTATATAAGTCTGTTGACAAGCGTGGAAAACACAAAACAAATTGTCAGAAATTCTTTTCAAAGCTTGCGTTAAAGGCTCAAAAGCAGGCAATGAAGAAGACATATGCGAGCACTGTCGGAACTCCGATTGTACCCGTTGAAGTGAAAAAGGAGGACTCCGAACAATGAAAAGAGTAGGCATTTTGACAAGCGGCGGTGATTGTCAGGGACTTAACGCAACAATCCGTGCCGTTGCAAAAACACTTTATAATCAGCTTGGCAATGATGTTGAAATCATCGGCATTATTGACGGCTATAGAGGTCTTATCTACGGCGAAACAAGAAAGATGAAACCCGAGAATTTTTCGGGTATTCTCACAATGGGCGGTACGATTCTCGGCACATCAAGACAGCCGTTCAAGCTTATGCGTGTTGTTGACGAGAACAGCGTTGACAAGGTTGAGGCTATGAAGAAGAACTACAAAAAGCTTGGTCTTGACTGTCTTGTTGTACTCGGCGGCAACGGAACTCAAAAAACCGCTAATCTTCTTCGTGAAGAGGGACTCAATGTGGTTTCGCTTCCTAAGACAATTGACAACGACCTTTGGGGTACAGACAAGACATTCGGTTTTCAGAGTGCCGTTGATATTGCAACAAATGTAATCGACTGTATCCACTCAACCGCAACATCTCACGGCAGAGTTTTCATTATTGAGGTTATGGGACATAAGGTTGGCTGGCTCACACTTTATGCAGGTATTGCAGGCGGTGCGGATATTATCCTTATCCCCGAAATTCCGTACGACATCAACTCGGTTGTAAAGACAATCAAGTCAAGAACCGCAGGCGGTAAGAACTTTTCAATTCTTGCAGTTGCCGAGGGTGCAATTTCAAAAGAAATTGCAGCTTTGCCTAAAAAGCAGAGAAAAGCTGCTGTTGCAGAGATGAAATATCCGTCAATTTCCTATCAGATTGCCCATGATATTGAGGAGGCAACAGGTCAGGAAACAAGGGTTACAGTACCGGGTCACTTCCAGAGAGGCGGCAGTCCCGATGCCTATGACCGTGTGATTTCAACTCGTTTCGGCGTTAAAGCCGCAGAGCTTATTATCAATAAAGACTACGGCAAAATGGTTGCCCTTGTAAATAATAAGGTAGTTGCCGTTCCGCTTGAGGACATCGCAGGCAAGCTCAAGAGCGTTCCGAAAGACAGCGAGGTTGTTGAAACAGCAAGAAAAATGGGCATCAGCTTTGGCGAGTAATTTTCACCTTTTGGTTGACATATGCCTTTGTTATGATAAAATGATATGAAGTTCAGATTTCACGAAAGGGAGTGTTACTGTGAACGGTAATAAGCCGATTGAACAGATAATAGAAAATGCTGCCGCATCAGTTGAAATGGAAGGCTATACCATTGACAGCAAAAGCAAAGAATGGTGTCAAAAATTACTGCGTAACGAAATCACAATGCAGGAATATATTTCACTCGTTAAGAAAAAAGCAGGAGTTAAGGCTTAATGGCATACAATGATAATTCTATTAACAGAGATGTAATTTTAAACTATGCCTTTAGCACATACGGAACAGAACCCGAATATCCGTGGGAGAACAGTCCCGATAATGCGGTTCTGCGGAATATGATGTCGGGCAAATGGTACGCAATAGTTATGCGTGTCAAAAGGCAGATTTTAGGGCTTGACGGCGATGGCTTTGTCGATGTGATGAATGTCAAGTGCGATCCGATTCTTGTCGGCTCGCTGAGAATGAAAAACGGATTTCTACCAGCCTATCATATGAACAAGGACAAGTGGATAAGTATTCTGCTTGACGGCTCTGTGAGCAAGGAAGAAATCTTTCCGCTGATTGACGAAAGCTACAATCTTGTTATGCCAAAGGCTAAAAAACGCTCAAAAAACTGACATAATAATCAAGTCGGAAAATCGGTTTTACAATTGGTTTTCCGACTTTTTGTTGTTTGAGCATTAAATGTGTGCAGAAAAATTGTCTGAAATCTTGCAATGAACGCCTGCTTTTGCTATAATCGTAGTATGTATATGAAAATATGTGCCACGCAGAATGAACGGGGTATTAAATATGAAGTCAGATTTTAAGAAAATTTTTAGGAAAAGAATACTTCCGACCGTACTTGCGGTTCTTGCATTGTCGGTTTGTTCAATAACCGCCTTTGCGGTAGGAGAGGACGATTCGCAAACTCCCGATCCCCAGCCCGATCCCGTAGTAACGGAGTATGTTCCCGTTGAAACCGAACCGCAATACACAGAGCCGATTTATACCGAGCCTGTTTACACCGAAGCGCCTACAACCGAGTATGTTGAGCCCGAAACGGAAGAACCCACAACTGAGTATGTTCAGCCCGAAACGGAAGCTCCGAAACAGGAAGAAACGCAGTATCAGAATCAGTATGTTGAAACTAAGGCGACCGATTCAACGGAATTTCAGGCTCCGACAATCGCAAAAACAGTCAGCGAAAAAAAGTATTCCACAAGCTACACGGCGGGAATCGTTTCGTGGATTTGCGTAGGTCTTGGAGTAGTTGCAATTGCGGTTGTAATGATCAGCACAAAAGTCGGTGCAAGAAAAAGAATAAGGTAACAGCATTAAATGTGTAAAAATATGGATAATCTTAACATCGGCGGTGTTCCGCTGAAATCCCACGCAGTTCTCGCACCCATGGCGGGGGTAAGCGACAGGGCTTACCGTGAGCTTTGCGTAAGATTCGGTGCGGCATACTGTGTAAGCGAAATGGTCAGCTCAAAGGCGCTTTCTTTCAACAGTAAAAAGAGCGAAGAACTGATGGAAATTTCAGACTTAGAGCGTCCTTGCGGAATTCAGATTTTCGGTGATGATCCGAAATGTATGGCTGATGCCGCAAAGCACGCACTTGAAAACAAACCTGATATTATTGATATCAATATGGGATGCCCCGCTCCGAAGATAAGCTCAAACGGCAGCGGAAGTGCATTGATGAAAAATCCTCGGCTTTGCGGAGAAATCGTCAAGGCTGTGACAGCCGTTACCGACATACCCGTAACCGTAAAAATCCGCAAGGGTTGGGATGATGACAACGTAAATGCCGTTGAAGTTGCAAAAATCTGCGAATCGGCAGGTGCGGCGGCAATCACCGTTCACGGCAGAACAAGACAGCAATATTACAAGCCTCCCGTTGATTACGATATCATAAAGGCTGTAAGAGAATCCGTCAGCGTTCCCGTAATCGCAAACGGAGACATTGACAGTGCCGAAAGGGCAAAGGCGGTTATGGACATCACGGGCTGTGACCTTGTTATGATCGGTAGGGCAACGCTCGGAAATCCGTGGATTTTCTCGCAGATTAACGCATACCTTGAAAACCCGAATGTTAAAATTCACACTCCCGACCTTGAAGAAAGGCTCGGTGTAATGATTGAACATATCGGCAAAATGGTTGAGTACAAGGGTGAGCATATGGCAATGCTTCAGGCAAGAAAACTTGTGGTTGGCTATTTCAAAGGCATGAAGGGTGCGGCAGCCTTGAGAAATGAGGCAGGAAAAATTAAAACGCTTGATGATTTGTACGAATTAAGGCAAAAAGCCCTTTCGTTGCAATGACATAAATTCAAACAGGATACACAGTATCCTAAAATAAAAATATAAGGGGAATATAACAATGAGTGAAAAAACAAATATCGCTACTCTTGATTACCTCAACGAGTACGATCCCGCAATCGGTAACGCAATGACAGACGAGCTTAAAAGGCAGCGCAGAAACCTTGAACTAATCGCAAGTGAAAACATCGTTTCTCCGGCAGTTATGGCTGCAATGGGCAGCTTGCTCACAAACAAATATGCCGAGGGTTATCCGGGAAAGAGATACTACGGCGGTTGTCAGTGCGTTGATGTAGTTGAAGAAATTGCCCGTCAGCGTGCGTGTGAGCTTTTCGGTGCTGAACACGCAAATGTTCAGCCTCACTCAGGCGCTCAGGCTAACACAGCGGTATATTTTGCAATGCTTAATCCCGGTGATACAGTAATGGGTATGAACCTTAACGAAGGCGGTCACCTTACACACGGTTCACCTGTTAATATTTCAGGTAAATACTTCAATTTTGTTCCATACGGTGTTGATCCCGAAACGCACAGAATTGATTATGATAAGGTTCTTGAAATTGCAAAGGAATGCAAGCCTAAGATGATTGTTGCAGGTGCGTCTGCATACCCAAGAATCATCGATTTTGCAAAGCTCCGTGAGATTGCCGACGCAGTAGGCGCATATCTTATGGTTGATATGGCTCACATCGCAGGTCTTGTTGCCGCAGGCGTTCATCCGAACCCTGTTCCGTATTGTGAGTTCGTTACAACAACAACACACAAAACTCTCCGTGGTCCTCGTGGCGGTCTTATCCTCTGCCGTGAAGAATTTGCAAAGCAGATTGACAAGGCTATCTTCCCCGGTACACAGGGCGGTCCTCTTATGCATGTTATTGCCGCAAAGGCTGTTTGCTTCGGCGAGGCATTAAAGCCTGAGTTCAAGGAGTACGGCAAAAAGATTGTTTCTAACTGTAAGGCTCTTGCAGACGGACTTCTCAAAAGAGGCAACAAGCTTGTTTCAGGTGGTACGGACAACCATGTTCTTCTTATGGATCTCCGTGATACAGATGTAACCGGCAAGGAGCTTGAGGCTCGTCTTGACGATTGCTACATCACAGTAAATAAGAACACAATTCCGGGCGAACCCCGTTCACCGTTCGTAACAAGCGGTGTAAGAATCGGTACTGCCGCTGTTACTACAAGAGGTCTTAACGAGGAAGATATGGACAAGATTGCCGAGTACATCACCCTCGTTCTTAACGACTATGAGAACAGCAAGGAAAAGGTTAGAGCAGGTGTTGAAGAAATCTGCAAAAAATATCCGCTTTATGAGTAATTGTGAGTAATAAATTACTCGGGTAAAAAGTAAAAATGAATAATTAAAAAGTCAGTCGGTTGGTATATTGCCAACCGACTGCTTTGCTGTTACAGTTTGTAATATTAAAATATATTATGTCCGAGCGGAAGTTTTTTTAAATTGAAAGTTGAAAATGGAAAATTGAAAATTGCGGTCGGGCAG
>ENA-OQQU01001518-OQQU01001518.1-human-gut-metagenome-genome-assembly--contig:-NODE-1518-length-12382-cov-35.446581_pt1 | contig 12382 bp, 8 predicted proteins | sample MGYA00243233_ERZ505096 | MGnify/ENA primary metagenome ERZ505096 (study PRJEB26097, sample SAMN02712159) | human gut metagenome | biome: Gut microbiome | host: Homo sapiens | place: Denmark... | reverse complement strand
TCATTGACAAAAGCAGGCTTATTGCGTAAGGTTCTTATATCGAACTCACGTTAATTTACGTTGTATCCAGAAATATGAAAATAGTTGAAGAAAAACAGAGTTGGAAAAATGAAAAAATGAAAAGTGAAAAGTGGAACAAAAAGAAAGCAGGTTACCTTCGGATGCGGAAGGTGACCTGCCTATAAATAAGTAACAAATGTTTCTGGATGTATGCAAGAGCTGTTGCCCCAAGGTGTGCATTTACCTATTTGAGCAGCTGCGGCAGGAACGACGACACAATAAGTATCAGCAGGCCCACCACAAGCACGGTTATGGTTTTACTTGAGCAACCCTTCCATTCTTTAAGGATAATGCCCCACACGTTGCTGAACGTTACATTAAGAGCCATCAATATGCACCAAGAGAACGTGAGCAGCACGGCAGAGTCAGTAAGGAAGCCCTTGCCAAGGCTCAGGCCAAAGAACTGGCTGTACCAAAGGAGACCGGCCAGGGCGCAGAACACAATGTTGTTAAGATAAAGGCTTGTCTGCCTGTAGTCGCCCCAGGTATGGTTCTTGCCGTTCTGGTAGAAGCAATAAACGGCGTTGGTCAGAAAGCCGCCGAGCGTAACGAGGAACGTTGCGGGCAATGTGCGGAACATCGGGTCAGTAGCATCACCGAAGTTGAGATTCTCGCCGAAACCAAGGCCTATGCTGAAACATGCACTCATGAATCCGGCAAGCAAGGCCACGATTATGCCTTTCGTGAAGTTGAAGTCCTTGACGGCCTTCTTCTTCTCTTCCTCGCTGAGCGACTGCGACTTCATGTTGCCGGCTACGCCGATAACGCCGATGCCAAGCAGCGTAACCACCACGCCGACGATGACAGGCATGGTAAGGTCTTGCGTATTGCCTGTGAATATTGGCGTAAGTATTGTACCGAGTCCGGCGCACGTTCCGAGCGATATGCTCTGGCCGAGGGCCACGCCAAGGTAACGCATCGACAAGCCGAACGTAAGTCCGCCTATGCCCCATAGTATTCCGAAGAATATTGTCCACATGGCAGCAACGGGATCAGCCGCATACACTTCCATAAGGCTGTGTCCGGCCGGTACTGCAAGCAGGGCACCGAGGAAGGGGAAAGCTATCCAGGCGAAAACACCCTGCACGAGCCAATACGACTCCCAGCTCCACTCCTTTATCTTATTGATTGGCACATAGCAGCTAGACTGGCAGAATGCGCCAATGGCAATGATTATCAGTCCTATTAATATTTCCATGATTTAAACCGTACAAAAAAATTAACGCCAGGACATGCAGACCGAATCAGCCCTTGCAATGTCCTGACGTTATACTTACAACATTCTATCGTTTTGAAGTCACGTCCTTTTCATACTGCTCAACGTCGGCAATGAAGTCATGGCCTACGGGCACGTTGTTGCGGAGGCAGAACTCGTCGTAAACAGCGTTCCACGGCAGCGCCTTCTCCTCCTCGAGCAGAGCCAGACGCTCGAAGCCCTTGCCTTCAGCCTCATACTTGCGCAGAGTGTCGATGGGCTCGAGCAGTGCGCGCAGCATGCACTTCTGTGCGGCACGGCTGCCGACAACGTATGCACCGATGCGGTTGATTGAAGCGTCGAAATAGTCGAGACCATAGTGTACACGGTCGAGGGCGCCGGCACGTACAATCTCCTGGAACAGGTCGAGCGTCGGGTCGTCCATGATGGTAACGTGGTCAGAATCCCAACGGATAGGACGACTTACGTGCAGCATCAGTTCAGGCACGTACAGCAGCATGGCCGAAACCTTGTCGGCAACGCTCTCTGTCGGGTGGAAGTGGCCTGTGTCGAGGGTTATCATCTTGTTGTTCTGTGCTGCGTATGCAGTATAGAAGTCGTTCGAGCCAACCGTATAACTTTCAAGACCGATGCCGAACACCTTGCTCTCTATGCAGTCTTTCATGTTGTCGTACTTCGTGGCGAATATCTCGTCGAGCGAAGCCTTAAGCAGCTCGCGGTATTTCAGCTTGCAGACAGTCATGTCCTTGCTTCCGTCGTGCACCCACAGGTTCATTATACAGGGATCGCCCTGCGCTTTGCCCATGACTTCAGATATCTCGCGGCAACGCTTAGTATGCTCGATCCAGAACTTGCGTATGCCCTCGTCGGGATTGGCAAGCGACAAGTTGCCGCTCTTGGGGTGTGAGAACGATGTTGAGTTGAAGTCCAGCTTCATGTTGTTCTCTTTAGCCCAGTCTATCCAGCTCTGGAAGTATTCAGGTGTAACCTCGTCGCGGTCAACGGCCTTACCTTTGAAGTCGCCGTAAATCTCGTGCAGATTGAGACGGTGCGTACCGGGTATGAGGCTCTTAGCCTTGACAATATCCATGCGCACCTCGTCAATGTTGCGCGCCCGTCCGGGATAGTTGCCCGTAGTGGCTATGCCGCCGCTCAGTTCGCCTGATATATTCTCAAATCCTATCACGTCGTCAGTCTGCCAGCAGTGCAGGCTGAGATGGAAGTCTTGCATCTGTGCGATCACCTTTTCAGTATCTACACCTATTTCCGAATAACGTTCTTTGGCTATCTCGTAAGCCTTTCTTACTAATTCTTCTTTCATACTAATATTTATGTTTATGGCGGCACAAGGCTTAAAATCCGGATTTGGCGTAAACCACACGCATCTACCTTATCGATAAGCCAGAATACCGTCTATGTTTATATTTTACCTTGTTAAACTCTCGAATTTAGCGTATGCCTTGTCCCACATTTCCTTGTCCTGCGGGTCAAAGCGTTTCATTGTTATGCTGTCGGCAATTATGCGGCGCATGTCGAAGATGCCGCCAACCGCTCCGGCGGCTTTGGCCTGAAGCATTATATTGCCCAAGGCAGTGCATTCCTGCGGACCGGCCAACACGGTCAGTCCCGTAGCGTTGGCTGTAAACTGGTTGAGGTAAGCGTTGAGCGAGCCGCCTCCGATTATGTGCAGCGTGTCAATCGGGAACGAAGCCATCTCCTTCAGATAGCCTGCCACCTGCCTGTATCTCAGGGCAAGGCTCTCGAAGATGCAGCGGCATGTCTCGGCATAGCCTTCGGGCACATGCTGTCCGGTCTTTGCGCAATAGTCCTTTATGGCCTGCTGCATGTTGGCCGGATTGGCAAACATCTCGTCATCGGGGTTGATGATGCTCTGGAAAGGCTCCACCTTCATGGCCTCGCCAAGCAGCGTGCCGTAGTCGGCAGGCGCATCGTCGCCCCATTCCTTGCGGCAGCGCTCCAGCAACCACATTCCGCAGATGTTTTTCAGGAAACGCGTCGTGCCCTCTACACCACCCTCGTTGGTGAAGTTACGCTCATAGCTAAGTTCATTGATTATAGGCTCCTTGATCTCAATGCCCATAAGGCTCCACGTGCCGCTGCTAAGATATGCAAAATGCTCGTCCTTTGCGGGCACGGCAGCTACGGCGCTTGCCGTGTCGTGACCGGCAACGGCAATCACGGGCACCGCTCCCAGCCCTGTCATCTTCTGCACCTCTTCCGTCAGCACGCCAATCTTGTGTCCGGGCATGACCATCTCGCCGAACATGCCGCGGTCAAGGCCGAGGCTGTCGAGCAGACGGGTGTCGAGGTCTTTGGTTACCGGATTGAGCAACTGGCTCGTCGACGCGATGGTATATTCGCAAACGGCATTGCCGGTAAGCATCCAGCTCAACGCATCAGGCAGGAAGAGTATCTTACGCGCGTTCTTCAGTGCAGAGTTGCCGTCGCGTTTCATTGCATACAGCTGGAACAGCGAGTTAAAGTTCATAAACTGTATGCCTGTGGCCTGATACACCTCTTCCTTAGAGACGGCATTGGCGAAATACTCATCCATTGCACCGAACGTGTACGGGTCGCGGTAGGCCACGGGATTGCGCAACAAGGCGCCGTCCTCGCCTACGAACACGAAGTCAACGCCCCAGGTGTCAATACCGATGCTTTCTATTTCAAGTCCGCGGCGTGCCACGAGCTTAAGCCCTTTTATTATCTCGAAGTACAGGGCGTAGATGTCCCAGTAGAAGTGTCCGCCGGTTTCGATCAGGTTGTTGGGGAACCTCGTAAGTTCTTCAAGCTTGACCTTTCCGTCTTTTATGAAGCCGGCTATCGTCCTGCCGCTTGTCGCTCCAAGGTCGACAGCGAAAAAACATTGTGATTTGTCCATGTAGTTTATGTTTTTACGTATTAAATTGCAATGGTACAAAGATATTTATTTTTTCGCGAAAACATGTAATATTATTTGATTTTTAAACAAAAAGAATTGAGAACAAACAATATTGCCGGCCAATAACGGCCCCGTTTGCCCGATATAAGCATTTTTTCACTTTTGCCGCAACCGAAAACGGAAATTAATCACTAATTTTGCAAACTGGATATTACACTAATCTTAACAAACAAACTAATGTCAACATTAACACTTATTATCGTTACGGTATTCATAATAGGATACCTGTGCATCGCCTTGGAAACATTTACAAAAGTAAACAAGGCTGCTGTTGCCCTGCTCATGTTTGTGGCATGCTGGACTCTCTACATGTTCGACCCGGCCAACTTCGAAGGGATATCCCCCGAAGGCATAGCCGCTGCTGCCAGCTCTGCCATTGAAGGCCATCTCGGCAGTACTGCCACCACCCTGTTCTTCCTGATGGGAGCAATGACCATAGTCGAGGTGGTAGACCAGAACGGCGGTTTCAACTTCGTGCGCGACATGATGAAGACAAAGAGCAAGAAAGCATTGCTGTGGCGCATCACAATCCTGACCTTCTTCCTTTCGGCAATTCTTGACAACATGACGACATCAATAGTCATGGTCATGATTCTAAGCAAGCTCATAAGAAGCCGCAAAGACCGCCTTATCTACGCATCGCTAATCATAATTGCAGCCAACTCGGGAGGCTCCTTCTCTCCGATTGGCGACGTCACTACCATAATGATTTGGAACAAGGGACTCATCACGGCTGCCGGAGTAATCAAGGAGCTCTTCATCCCTTCCATCATCTCGATTGCCATTCCGGCATACATACTGTCGTTCAAGCTGAAGGGCGAAATATCCGGCGGCACAGCTGTCACAACAGCTTCCGTGTCTAACGACTTAACTGACAGCCAGCGCAAAGCGGTGTTCTGGATTGGCGTGGGCGGACTCATCTTCGTGCCTATCTTCAAGTCAATCACCCACCTGCCCCCGTTCGTAGGCATATTGCTCGTGCTGGGTGTGCTATGGACGTCGACCGAGATATTCTACCGCGACCTGCCCGAACACAGCGATAAAGGCGGAACCCAAAAGCGGATAACCAACATCCTTTCGCGCATCGACATGGGTACCATACTCTTCTTCCTCGGCATCCTCATGGCTGTTGCGTGCCTCCAGGAAATCGGCGTGCTTGCAGCCCTCGGCGAAGGCCTCAACACAACATTCAACGGCAACCATTACATAGTTACCGGACTTATCGGCGTATTGTCGAGCATTGTAGACAACGTGCCGCTCGTTGCCGGTTGCATGGGCATGTACCCGATAGCCGAAGCCGGAGCCATGGCGCAAGACGGCATATTCTGGCAGCTCCTGGCTTACTGTGCCGGCGTGGGCGGTTCGATGCTCATCATCGGCTCTGCCGCCGGAGTTGTAGTCATGGGACTCGAGAAAATAACTTTCGGCTGGTACATGAAGAACATTACCTGGATTGCCTTCATCGGATACATTGCCGGAATCTTGGCATACTGGGTTGAAAAGTCGGTAATAGGACTATAAAATAAGTGAAGAGTGAAGAGTGAAGAACGAAGAGTGAAGAATCCAAATGCCTTTGATAAACGAAAAGAGAACAGTGAGCAGTGAATAATCCGAATGCCGTGGCAGACAAAGAAAGAAAAACGGATAACTGCTTATTCAATTGGATTCTGCACTCTTCACTCTTACCTCTTCACTTAAAACGCTATTCCAATAAAAACGAAGAACCCAAAAGAGCGGCCTGAACCTGGCCCACTTTTGGGTTCTTCGTTTTCTTTATTTTTCAAGTTTCAATCCAACTTGACAATTGGATTCTTCACTTATCCCTCTTTTATCTTTTCACTTGCCTCGGCATTCGGATTATTCACTGCTCACTTTTCTCTTTTCACTTTAGTAAGACGTTCTTCACTCTTCGTTCTTCACTCTTCACTTTTCATTTAAAGCACCTCATCCTTGCCCTGTACTCGCTGGGCTTGCATCCTATCTTAGCCTTGAACTTGCTTGAGAAGTAGTCTGGCGAGTCGAAATTAAGCCTGTAAGCAATTTCCTTTATGCTCATGTCGGTTGTAGAGAGCAGTTCCTTGGCATGCTGCAGTTTGAGGTCTTGCTGGTAGAAGGCCGGAGACAGACCGGTGTATTCCTTGAACAACTTACGGAAATTGGAGTAGCTCGAGCCAAGCTCGGCGGCTATCTCCTGCACGGTTATCTTCTCTTCCACACCGTCGCGTATGCGCAGGCGTGCCTTGTTTATCATGTCCACGTATCCGCCCTTACGGCTAAGTTCCATCTTGCGCTCGAGCGAGTACATCAGGCCGAGCAGGTTGTTCACCACACCGGCCAGTATCTGCTGGCAGTGTACGGGCTCCTCCTTAGCCGTTGCTATGGCCAGTTTGTACAGATGCACTATGTCGTTGCTGAAACCAACGTGGTAAACGGGCTTCTCCAATGACAGGAAGTTATACTTCAGACGGTCGTCCATGTTACGGCCCTTATACCCTATCCAGTAACTTTTCCACGTATCCACATGCAGGGGGTAGTACGTATGCCATTCGCCGGGGAACAAAAGGAATATGTCGCCGGCCTTGATGTGCACGTCCTTCACGTGTTCAGACGAGAACACGCCTTCGCCTTCAACAAGGTAAAGCATCTGATACTCGTCAAGGGTACGTCCGCGCTCGACGTCGAAATAATATCCGTCGCCATGTCCCTTGGTAGGATATTCCTCGTCAGGTCCTACCTCGTCATACCCTACCGTATTGACAACCAGCCCCCATTGGGCGTCGCGCTCTGTCGCTACCAAATATTTACTGTCTTGCATGTCTTTTCCTTGGATTATGAGGTTGTAGGTTCAAAATGGAGTATTGCGTTATTCAGCAGGCAAGCCCTGCACAAGTAAGTTCAAATCTGATACTGCAGATGCTTCATCTCATGGCCGCCCCATGCGTTGTCGCCGACGTACCTGAAGCCCACCCTTTCATATAGCCGTTCGGCCTTGGGGTTGCCCTTGTCTACAAGCAGGCCTACGGCAGGCAGGTTCATCGCCCTTGCCTTGTCTACCGCCGCTTGGAGAAGGCGTGTGGCTATTCCCCGCCCGCGGCAGTCTTCGCGTACGGCTATGCTGTCTATGTAAAGCTCGCCGGCCGAAGTCTCGTCGGCCATGCTGCCGAAGTCGCGCCCCAGGCTGTCCCGTGCGGCATTGACAAAAGCCTCGCGCAGCTCGTGCAGGCGTGCCCCGTCATACGATATGCACACGCCGCAGGGCTCGCCGCCATCCTCGTCTACGGCTACAATGGCATTCAGGTAACTGTACTGCGACTTCTCCGACTGTACCAAAGAAGTCATCATACGCTCGAAATCGTCAAGCGTATGGTCAGGCCCCGCAAAATAGCGGCAGCAGTCATAGTTCATGGCCTGCATGATCAGTCTCGCTATCGACCGGGCCTGAGAATCCTTTGCAGGTTGTATTTCCATTGATTGTGATTCTATTAGACTAATCTGTTTTATGACGCAGTTGCCGGTTTCTTGTACTCAATTATTACCGGGTTAACAGCACCAGGCGCACCATAGCGGCATGCCGCCGGCTCTAAGGCCGTCATTTATCCTCCGTGCCTTCGGTGTCTTTCATCGTCACGAGCACTTTATCGATACGTGCCCCGTCCATGTCGACAATCTCGAAGTTGAAGCAGTTCCAGTCAGTGCGTTCACCGGCCTGTGGTATGTGCTTCATCTGCTCAATTATCAGTCCGGCCAGGGTGTTGTAGTCCTGCTGCTCGCTGTCGTAAAGGTCTTCCTTGTCGAAGTAAGACAGGAAGTCGTAGAACGAGCACTGCCCGTCTACAAGCCAGCTTTCCGAGTCCTCGCGTTTCACTATTTCGGGGTCGTTGTTCACCTCGTTTATCGTGCCCACTAACCCCTCGAGTATGTCGCGCAGGGTTATTATGCCCTGGAAACTGCCGAACTCGTCGCAGATGAACGCCTGCGTCAGCCTCTTCTCCTTCATCTGTTCGAGCGCCTTGTACACGCTCATGTTCTCGTAGAAGTATACAGCCGGGTGCATTATCGACTTCAGCTTCAGCGTCTTGTCGTCGAGACGGAACAGCAGGTCCTTCAGCAACACCACGCCCAGTATGTTGTCTATGCCGCGGTCTATCAGCGGATAAGCCTCGTACAGGTTGCCGTTGAGCACCTCCTTCAGCTCGTCGTTGGTCATGTTCACGTCAAGCGTCACCACGTCAGAGCGGTGCGTCATTATAGAGTCTACGGTCAGGTCGCCCAACATGAACACGCGCTCCACGATGTCCTGCTCCACCTCCTGCACTTCGCCGTCCTCCTTACCCTCCTGCACTATCGACTTTATGTCCTCCTCGGTCACCTTGCTCTCGGCGTTCTTTACGCCCAGCAGGTCTACCACGGCCTCCGTGCTCTTTGACAGCACCCACACGAACGGCCCGGCTATCACCGACAGCACGTACATCGGGCGCGATATAATCTCGGACACACGCTCGGCCACGCTCATGCCTATGCGCTTGGGCACCAGCTCGCCGAAGATTATGGTAAGATAGGTCACGACTATGACTATTATGCCCTGTGCCAGCGGATAAGCCCAGCGCTCGGGCATGCCGAGACTCTCGAACACGTCAGAAAACCTGCCCGAAAGCGATGCACCTGAATAAATACCGGTCAAAATTCCGATAAGCGTGATGCCTATCTGCACCGTCGAGAGGAAACGGTCGGGGTCGTTGGCAAGACGCAAGGCGGTCTTGGCGCCCTTGCTACCTTTCTTTTCGTCGTTTGATAAAGTTGTTTTCCTCGCTTGTATAACTGCTATCTCAGACATGGCAAAAATGCCGTTGACCAAAATCAATAGCAGTATAATAATAATTTCATCCATTAATGGTTACAAATCTTGTTTCCGCTGCAAAGATAATGTATGTAGGGCGAAAAACAAAATAATCAGTCAGAAAATGATGATAAAATAGCACTAATCCGTAATTAAACCACCTTAAGGCGCATCATCGCTAACCTTCTAAATTACAACAGCTTAACCACCCTAACGCAAAAGGTCGCCTTTCGCATCGCAAAAGACGACCTTTTATAGCCTTATAGGTAACCTTTTAGAAGCTGAAAGGCTGCCTTTTAAAAAGTAAGTGAAAAGTGAAAAGAGAAAAGGGAAAAATCCATGTGCTATTATAAGTGAAAAGAGAAAAGGGAAAAGGGAAAAATCCATGTGCTATTATAAGTGAAAAGAGAAAAGAGAAAAGGGAAAAATCCATGTGCTATTATAAGGGAAAAATCCATGTGCCTTCTGACTTGAACTTTCTATGTGAAAGTTTATGTTTGTTTCATTCAAACGACAAGTCACATGGATTTTTCCCTTTTCACTTTTCCCTTTTATCTTAAAACTACTTTCTTATCTTCACCGTCTTGCCTCCGGCCTTAACTATCGCAACCACGGCAACGCTTGCCCTTACGTCCTCGACGTTCGAGCTTGCCGTTACAGATGCAACACGCATGCCGTCGACAGAATAAACGGAGATGTTGTCGCCCGGCTCTACGCCTTCAACGCGAATAATGTCGTCAGCCGTGAAGTAAGCGCGGATGTCGTCGCCAGCCGCAGCCTTGCGGTTGAAGCTGATTATTGAAGCGGCCTATGATGTCGCCTTCCTCTACGGTCGTGAAGTCGTAGCCGCCCTCAAGCAGATTAACCGAACGTCCTGTCAAAGCATCTTCCAGCACTACGCTCTCATATCCGTCGGCCAGACAGTCGTCAGGCACAGCTATTGTGTACATGCCCGGCTCAGGCACCGTTACTCCTACCGCAACCTTGCCATCAATGCTTACAGCCGAGAGCAGCGAGTAGCGTCCGCCCGAACGTGTGGCGTATATCTGCGCCTCGCCGCCTGCCATCCACTTCACGCCGTCTGCCGACATGTCAAACTCATTGCGCGCCTCGCTTGCCGGCACGGCATCAAGCTGGAGTATGTCGGGCGTAACGCCGTTGTCTGCCACCGTTCCTGCCGGATAAACCGCAACGCTCAACGGTGACATTTTCGCAAACGCGTCGCCGCTTTTGCTGCCTGAGGGCTGCTTCACTGTGAATGTTTCCCCGTCGTCTTTCAGCGTTGCAGTTTGAGTGAATACGGCGCTGCCGGCAGGTATATGACCATCAACAATGGCTCCGTCGTCTCCGTATGTCTTTACGGTCTGATAGCCGTCTTTGTATCCGTAAAGCACGCGGCCGTACTGCAAGTCGCTGTAATTCATCGCGCAGAGGTAAGGCGAGCCAAATAGGTTCCAGCTCATGTTTTCCTTATGCGTGAAGCGGTTGCCTCCTGTTGTCGTAGATGTCCACGGTTCGTTGAAGTTGTACTTCATCAGTGAAATGGTCTTGTCGTTTCCACCCTCGTTATATGAATTTCCACTGAAACGAACAGTGATATTGTTAGCTGAAGTGTTTTCAATCAGGAAACCTTCAGTTTCACCTCTACTCGCAAAATCTTGGTCTGTCCATGCTTCGCTATCAGTTTCGTCATATTGGTAACTGTAAGCAGCACGCACACTGCCACTATAACGCATTAATTCATAACTCTCATTAGTCCCATCACTCCCATCCGGACTAATACCAGTCACCTTAAACGGCATGGCTGCCAAGTCATTGCCATTAGCATTAACATCACGCTCAACGGCCAAGTTCGTCAACGAGATGTAGTTGCCGTTGCCACGCAGACCAGCCTGATGTTCCAATAACAAGAAACCTGGGTTGAAGGCAGATGCTTCATCTTTGTAGACAAGCGTGCCGTCGGTGGCATTCTCTATCTTCAGCTCCTGCCCCTTGCGTACATAGACCACTGACTTGCCGACAGGATAATCTGTAGAAGTGATGACATTTCCCGAAGTCATGCCATCGCAGATATTCCATGTCTCGAAGCAACCATTGTCCACAGTGTTGCGGATTCGCTTGTTGCCAATCAAGTCACGACTGTGGCCGACTTTCGTCATATAGTTGCTGATATCAGTACGGTCTCCATCTGGATCAATATCTGTAGAAGTCTCCATCAGCTGGTAATTCCAGTAATCATCCGTAACGTAAGTATTCGTTTCAGTGACAGAAGCACGGTTGTTGCCGTTGCCCGTAACATCCGCAATCGTGCCGGTTGCCGTTACGTTCACAGCCTTTACGCCGCTGACATTACCCGGATGGTCTGCCGTGCCGTCGCCAAGCACAAGCGAGTTATACAGCAAGCCGTTTTCCGCACCGCCAACATCATTCTTCACTACCGAAGTAGAGAGAGCGCCGTCGTTAACCGTCGCCGTACCCGTCACCACAAAGCCGTCAACTACTCCGTCCGCACTTACCGTTACATTATTCAACGACGAGCGGTTGGTATTTTCCAGCATACCCTTGCGCTTGCCGAGCAGGCTATTTACAACATCAGCCGTATTTTTAAAGTCAGCCGCCAACTCTACATCACTGCGTTCGTCGTTCATTCCGCCATACACGTTCGTATTGCCGAGCGACAGATTCAGCGAACCTGTGTTGTCGTGGTAGTTGCCGTGAACAAAGACATAGTCATTCTTCCCTTTATTGTTATAAGCATACAGTCCTGCCAAGTCCACTGCGCCCTGCAAGTCGCCGAGAGCCGTCTCCCAGCTCTTGCCGTCTGCCGTGCCTATAAGGCCAGACTTAACGTAAACAATCGGCTGCAACGGAGCCTCGTATTCGTATGCACCTATGTCGATAGAAGTATCCACCAGGCGCGCGTTGTTGCCGAGGTCTACCTCTGTAGAAGGTATCTCTGTTGCATCGGCGTCGCTTACAACTTTAACTACATGGTCAATATAATTTTGATTGCTTCCTTTATTCAGCAACTGCACACTCGGACGGATATGATAGTCGCGGATTTCTTTATTTATATTCAGCGGGTCTACGAAGTTCGGGCCATTCCGCACATCATCGTTGGCTATCGTACCAGCAATCACAACATTATTATTGTTAGTTTGGTTAGCCAAATTCTGCGTAACATTATTCCATGCCACCGAATTATATATGCCGGCTGGCGTGCCAGTCAGGTCAGTCGTATTATTAGCAAATATGAATGTCCGCATGTTCCCAAATTAGCAAAGTTTAAACCGCCAAGATGTCCGAT
>ENA-OQQU01001517-OQQU01001517.1-human-gut-metagenome-genome-assembly--contig:-NODE-1517-length-12393-cov-23.027071_pt1 | contig 12393 bp, 8 predicted proteins | sample MGYA00243233_ERZ505096 | MGnify/ENA primary metagenome ERZ505096 (study PRJEB26097, sample SAMN02712159) | human gut metagenome | biome: Gut microbiome | host: Homo sapiens | place: Denmark... | reverse complement strand
GCGAGCGTGCCGCGTTTCTTATACCCTGCCAAGGGCTACGGGGATTAGATACAATTTTCTTCGCTAACTCTCAATTTACAGCATTCCAAGTGCCGATAGCAACGCACCGATGATAATGCAGAAATCCGAGCAGTTGAAGACGATCTTGCGGAACGCCTGCCATTTCACCGGGAAACTCACGTAGTCCACCACGTAACCTCTGCGGAGGCGGTCATAGGTATTGCTGAATGCACCACCAAGCAACAGCGCCAGACCCAGTCGCAGCAAATTGTTGCCTCGATGCCCCAGACTCACAATAAAGACAACGGTCAATATCAGTGTAAACGCCAGTGAAACAGCGGCCACCAGACGCCTTCTCTTCTGTCCGGCATTGAGCATCATGCCTTTGTTATGATGCTTGCGGATCAGAAATTTTCCCTTGCAGATTACTCGTTCGTCCCGCTCGTTCTCATGTGACTCTATGTAATTTTTCAAGAAGAAGTCTCCCCAGAAAATTCCTGCCAGTATCACAAGGCATACCACTGTCATATAATATTCCGCTCCTTTTTCACGCCGTCCGTATTTCCCCTTGAAATCCGCTTATTCGTGCTCTGCTTTCTGATTTTTTATCTTCAGAAACGCCAGAAGTGCCCCATACAACACTCCAGCCACAGGCCATACAACCCAGGTAATGTCCCAACGCATCGTCGACAGGCTGATAGCCAGATAAAGCGCTGTCCAGACACACCAGTAAATTGCTGTCACATGCTCATACTTCCGGTTGACTGCCTTATTCTCCACCGTATAGTCTCCCTCCTGAAGCAATTTCTGAAAACCGCCCCAGATAATACCGGACCATACAAACAGCCATACAGCGATCGCCACTACAATGAGCAAAGCATCCGTAGCAAGGATTACCGCATAACCATTATCCCCGAAGAAAACAGATACCACCAGCAGAGGAACTGCTCCCAGAATACACAATACCACACCCAGGGTTATGCAGATACGATAGGTTCCCGCAAAGGTCTCTTTCGCTTTTTCCACGATTCCGGACACCCCATATTGCAGTGTCAGCTTTTCTTTTTCCAGATATTCATATTTATTGTACGGGATTCCGGTGAGAAGAAATACCGCTACCGCAACTACCACCATCAGTAACAGTACGATAAGACCGATTCCTCCCGCAACATTTTCTGTGATTGCTCCTCTTTTGGCACCTGCCATTCCCAACAGCCACAACAATACAACAGGAGAGAGCACACATAAGGATACTGCCGGAGCAATGTGGGCAGCGTATTTTTTCGTAGCTTCCAGAAACGTATTGGCTTCCTCCACCGTGATCACTTTTCCCTCTGTGATCTCCGGTGTCATTCCATCGGCGAATTCCGTCTCTTCCATTTCATCTTTTAATAAGTAATCCGTAGTAACTCCGAACAGCTGGCTCATACCGACAATGCGTTCCAGATCCGGGATTGAGGCTCCACTCTCCCATTTGGATACAGACTGTCTGGAAATGTCCAGGCGTTCTGCCAGTTCCTCCTGGGACCACCCATATTTCTTACGCAACATTATTATTTTTTCTGACAGGATCATTTTCATTCTCTCCTTCTTTTATTAATGTTTTCTTGTGCACACATAGATCGTCGACATAGGAAAATCATAACAAAAGAGCCGGTTGACAACTACCAAGTGCCCTTGAAATTTTGTCAACCGGCAGTTGCGTTTCCGGATTTTTCTGAAATTTTCAGCAATATTACTGTACTTCACGGATCAGACAGTATTGCTTTAACGGGAAATTCTTCTCCATCACACCATATACTTTGAATCCGAACTTTTCATAGAATTCTACATTTTTTGGATTATGTGTTTCGAGGGAGATCATCAGTTTGTGCTTCTGGGCATAGTCAATGGCTTCCTCCAGAAGTTCTGCCGCAATTCCGTGATGTTGCATGGATGGATCCACTGCCAGATAGATAATATGAAGTCGCTGATTCTGATGCAACTGATCCGTCCAGCTGGAATTCAGATAATCCTCGCCCTTCATAAAATTCCGAAATGTCTTTAAAGAAGGATCCTCCTTGATCAGATAGGAATCCGTCTGTAAAGCAGCCATGGCCTCCGTAAAATAGAACTGGAATACATTGTACGGCTCCGCTTCATCCGATACCACCAATACACTGTTCAGGTCCGCGCTGTCTGCGAAGATCTCGCAGGTCGCATAAAATTCATCCATATCACATTTAAACAGCTCCGGCATCAGATTTTTACGGACTTCCGGATCCGGAATCAGCGTCTCGTACAACGGATCGTGTGCAAAGCACTGATTCAGCATTTTCTCCACTTTCGGAAGGTCTTCCTTCTGCACACGATATAGCTTATCACTTTCCATAATTGTATTTACTGTTATCTCCTTATTATTATGATGATGTCAGTCCAAGACTTTGTTGCCTGTGGTGGATCGTTCCATGCTCTGCTCTCGCCATCATTATAATTCGAATATCTCTGTCACAGATTTCTCCATTTGTTGCACGATATTCATCAGGCTGACCACAAGCTTGCTGCATGCATGCTCCAGGCTGGTAATTTCTTCCCGGTAGTCCATTTCCTTCATACCGGATCCTGTCAACGTCTCCAGTTGTTTTTCTTTTTGGAGAAGCTGCTTGACCGTTCCATATAGATTTTCATGCTCCGGCAGCCTTCCGTAGCCCCATTTCAGGCGATCCTTCGGCTGATGGAATACATAATCCGTAAAATGCCTATATACTTCTTCATCAAAATTAAAGGCATAGGCATTGTTGTCTACCTGATAAAGCTTACGAAGTGCGGAGGAAAGTCTCTGTTCCTTCAGATTTCTCACCGCTCCGCCCAGAAGTCTCAGATTTGCACTGCATATCTCATGAGGATACAACACATTTCCGTACCAATCAATCCGCACAAAAGCATCCTGCTCCTGTTTGAACCTTGCAAGCAGCTTCTGTTCCAGCGGTCTGGTCTGCCGGAAAAGTTCCTCCGCCTCGTCGTATTTTCCATCTCTAAGCAACTGTTTGTAGTTACGGTTATATTCCTCTACCGCTTCATATTCTTCCCGGCATCTTCTGAGTGCCCGGTCACTTAAAGCCTCCAGTTCCTCAATTTTTTCAAGCAAAACTCGCTTTTTCTCTCCCAGCTGCCCAGCCACATCCGCACGGTAACAGATATCCCGGCACTGCTCCAATCCCTTATGAATCCGCTGCACCACCGGTGAAAACTGCAACGGTACCACTGCCGTTTCATCAAGTGCCAGAATCAGCAGGGCAAACAGCTCGTGATGCAGACGATATACCTGTTCATCATAAAACTCATCGTTATCAAACTGAGAATGATAGTGGGTCTCCATAAAGCTTCCGCCGGTGAAATCATTTACCATGGACGGTACACCTGCGATCGCCATGGAAAAATCATCCGACCAGGTCTCGATCGGAGATGTCACTGCCGTCTCTTCCGGATAGGCCATCGTCAGATTCGGCAGATCCGCCAGATATTCCTCCAGGAAGCTGACATATTCATAGCAGCTGCGGATCCTTGCTCTGGTGCCATGTGCCAGTGCAGGAAGTTCAAAGTTCAGATCTGCAATTACCTTCCCTACCCACTCCGGATGTGCGGTAAATATCTGCTCATAAGCTCCCGTAGACCAGTCGAAATTGGAATCCACAACTCCCCATTCTTCGGATGCCATGGCACAGATCACAATGGTATTGTTCGGTTGAAAGCCACTGTCCCGCAACGCCTTTGCAATACCAAACATCAGCGCGACCGCTGTATTGTCATCCTGGAATCCGTCAAAATAGGAGTCATAGTGCGCAGACAAAAGCACCATGCGGTCAGGATGTTTTCCGGGAATCCTTCCCACAATATTATAAGTCGTGCAGTTTCTGGTCACCCTGGATTCCGCATCAAAGGTGACCGTTATTTCCTCCTGATCACGCAGCAGCTCCAGCAGGCCGGCCGCATCTTTTCTGGAAATGGAAAAAGCGGGAGCATCCTCCGGTCCGGCGATATCCTGTGCATTCAGAGCTTCATCGTCGATTTCGCCGTAGCCGCCGCTCTGCACTGCGATCAGGGCAGCGGCTCCTTTCAGATGTGCCTGGTATACCGGATAATTGATCCACCACTCATCTCTCTGGTTAATCTCCACCAATACCAGTTTATCCCTGACATCTTTTCCCTGATAGTCCGTCTCCGTTCCTTTTCCCAGATACATCATGGAAAATTCCTTCGGGCCATCGGTGACAAAGGTTGTCTGATAGGCTCCCAGCTCTGCTGACACGGTCTCCCCGACTGCATTCGTGTAGCTTAACGCCGCCTTATGAAATTCCCAGCCGTCTACCGTCACAGCATCCTTTGTAACCTCAGACAGTCCGATTTTTTCCATTTCTGTCTTCAGCATCTCTCCGGTCTCAAATTCTGCCTTAGAACCCGCCGGGCGATACCCCAGTGTCGGATGTGAACGGTATTGTTCCATTCGTTTTGCCAGTTCATACGAATACGGTATATCCAGATTTTGTAACACCTTTTTCTGTAAAGTCACCCCGTTGTCATGCATATTCTGTCACTCCTGTTTCTATCCTGTCCGTTCTGTCACAGGAACCGTTACTTATTTTTTTACCATAGAATTCATATTTTCAGTAATTTTCTGCAGAATCTCTCTGTTTCTCTCTTCCGCTTCCAGTGTCTCACTGGCATGGGCAGACACTTCTTCCGTAGTCGCTGAGATTGTCTGAATGGAATCCACAATCTCCTGGTTGGCTGTTTTCAGAGCTTCTACTGTCTGAAGCATCTCACCCAGATTATCCACGATCGTATAGCTGCTGTCTTCAATTGCCGTGAAACTGTCCGCCGCACGCATCGTTCCTTCCCTTTGGCTGCCGATACCGTCTATCATCTGACGGATGACCGTCACCACTTCTCCAATCGCTCCGGATACATTTTGGATCAACTCCGCGATGTTGCCGGTAGCATCCTTTGTCTGGGTGGCCATTCCCGAAATCTCCGTTGCCACTACGGAGAAACCGCGGCCGGCTTCACCGGCTCTGGCTGCTTCTATGCTGGCATTCAGCGCCAGAAGACTGGTCTGATTAGCTATTTTGCTGATGATTTCCACGATGGAATGCATCTCCTGCATATAATGATCCAGCTTTTCCAGCTTCTGTGCTGCCAGCTCACTGTTCCTTGCAGAATCTTCTGCCTGTTCCTTCAGACCTGCCATCTCTTCTTTTCCGGCATCCAGCATTTCTATCGTATGTTCCATATTGCTTCCGATCGTCTCTGCCACTTCACCCACAGTATTTACTTTTTCCTGAATAGCCTCCGTCTGGGACGTCTGCTGCTGAATCGCCGCTGCAGACTCCCCGGAACCTGCAGACACCTCCTCCATGGCTGTTTTGGTACTGTCAAAAGCAGTTTCCAGTTTATTCAATTCCGCTGTGATATCAGCTACTGAAGTCTCCATCCGGCTGCTCATTTCCATGACCTCACGTAAGGTTGCTTCCGTACGGTCCTGCGCAGCTGTAATGCTCTCTATATTTTCATCGGTGTTCTTCTGGTTGGATATGGTAGCATAGATGGATGTAATGCACAGCAGAATCATTACCGAAATCTGTATAAATCCTGCGTCCTGCCCCAGATAACCAAATCCCCCTTGTATGGCTCCCAGGAGCACCACCAGGATATTCTCTACCACCGTCCCCACATTAATAAGTACAAATGCCTTGACATCATGATAAGGCATGACTGCAAACATCATGGGAATTACAAATGCATACACCATGTTGCACTGTGCCGTAAAAAGCAGCACCGTATAAAACAACGCAAATCCGATCAGTGACAGATGTTTTATAGCTTTGGTCGCATGATCCCTCTTCCAACAAATAAATTCTGCCAAAACCGGTATGATTCCAAGAAGCATTAGCACTACCAATACCGGAGCCGATACTGTGTGCTCAACGAATCCGATCACGCTAATAAAAAGCATACATGCATTGATCACGCCATGGGCTATCATGGCCACCCGGTTACTTCGTTCCAACTCTTTCATTTGCATTCTCCTTCTCTCCCATCTGATATATTCATTCCTTACATCCCTTATATTGTAATTCATGATGGTATCTCCGTCAATAAACCACACGAAAATGCAGTCTGGTTTTCTATGAAAACCGGACTGCATTTTCTGTCATTTATATGTTATCTCCCTGCCGGACAACTTCCGGCCCCCTCTTTATACCTTGAAAACATCCAGTACCTTTTCCAACTTATCCGCTAATGCCAGCAGATTCTCAGAAGAAGTCATCAGTTCTGTCATGGTATCACTCATTCCATGAGCCGCTTGCATGGTACTGTCTGCGGATGCTGCATTCTGTTCGGAGATTGCCGACAATCCTTCCACTACATCACGGATCGCACTTCCGGACTGTCCTAAGACATCCATCTTCTCCCGGATACCGCCGATATGTTGCAGGGAATTCTCCACACCATCCGCTACTGCCGCAGTCTTCACACCGGTCTCCTCTAACTTGCTCTGCTGGTGATTCATGTTGGCTTCCACTTCACCCATGATCTCCACCATTCTGCCGGAAGACTCCATGATATTTTTGATGATCTGCTCAATCTCAGTTGCGGAGCGCTTAGACTGGTCAGCCAGCTTACTGATCTGCTCTGCCACCACTGCGAAGCCTCTTCCCGCTTCCCCGGCTCTGGCTGCTTCAATGCTGGCATTCAATGACAGTAGATCTGTCTCGTCCGCAATATCCTGAATCATGGATACTGCCTTGGTGATATTCTGAATTGCTCCGTTCATATCCTTAATCTGTTCCGCTACCCGCAGGACAGATTCCTTGGTGCTCTCGTTGGAGCTGTTCAATTCCTTCATGATCTCTTCGGAAGCTTTCTCCGCTTCTGCCATCCTGCCGGCATAATCCGTCAGAGAATTCACTTTGTCGGAGATATACTCGATTTGTTCGCCGATACGTACCACGTTCGTATTGGCATCCGTTGTTTCGTCCGCCTGGTTCCTGGCACCTTCAGAGATCTCCCCTACTGCCTGGTATACATCGTGGACCGATTCCTGGGTATCCTGCGCCATCTTGATCAGTTTGTTGGAAGATGTTGTCAGATCATCCGCGGAATCCTTGATATCCGTCACAATGGTGCGCAGCGTCTTCTGCAATTTCACAGAGATGCGGTAGACATCTCCCAATTCGTCCTTTCTTCGACACTGCTTTTCATCCGGTTCTGCATCCAGTTCTCCGTTCACGATCCTGCCCAGGAAATGCTTCGTCTTCTTCATGGTCTTCACCATGCTGCGGGATAATACGCTTACCAGCGCTGCCGCCACAAGAACGCATACCACAGCGATCAGGATAATATCCTTCACCTGCGTATGAATCGTGTCCTGTACCCCCTGCACCGGTGTTGCCACCTCGATGGCGCCGATCACAGAACCATCGGAGTTGATCAGCGGTTGATAATATACATAGTAATCCACTTCAGAGATGTCGCAATCCTTAAGGAACAGCGGTTCTCCCGTCTGGATCTGCTCGTAGATCTCCGTTTCCAGACCTGTACCGTTGATACGACCTCCCTCCGGTTTCGTCAGCGTTGTGATCAGACGCATATTCCCGTACAGGAAAGACACCTGGAATCCCGTCTTCTCCTGCAATCCGTCGATCAGCTGCGTCTCCCCGGAAATAGATGTGCCTCCCTTGCGCACCTTGCCTCCCTTATCTTTGGTGTAATCTCCCTCATACAGATTGGTGTAAGTCTCGTCCACACTGACGCCTACAATCTGCAATGCTTTCTCGATCTGTTTCTCGATGCCTGCTTCTAAAGCTCTGGAGCCCACGGTCGCCACCAATGCACACACAATAATCATCGGCAGAAGACTCAGCGCCAGTATCTTTTTGGAAATTGTGAAAAATGGCCTTTTTTTCCCTTTTACTTTCGTTTTCTTGTTCTCTGTCTTCTTCATGCTTACCACATCTGCCTTTCTGTAAAAGACTTTATCACATTCGTTCCATCTCGAAAACGTTTAAGTATTTTCTCGGTGAAATTATTGTAGCATTTTCCATATAGTAATACAATTCGACAAATTTACAAGTATTTTGTTATCAAATTTGGTTATTTTTCCTCAACGTTAAGTAAAAAACTCTTTTTGTTTACGAAACCTTTAAGTTTTTCTGTTTCCAGACCGGCATGCGCAGTATCTTCATCAATAGCGGAATGATCATGATAAACCACACAATCGGCTCCGCCGCGATGACACCCGGGTATCCGAACATGGGAACCAGCGTCGCCGCGATCACAATTTTCCCTATCATTTCCAGAGAGCTGGAGATCAGCGGTACGATCCGCTCTCCCAGTCCCTGCATGGAGTTTCTCACAATACAGATTACCGCTGTCACATAATAGAACAGTGTATCTACCTTGAGATATAATGTGGCATTGTAGATCACTTCCGGAGTTTTGCTGCCGGTGACCAGCCATACCAGCCAGTCACCGATGGTATAAGCGGTCACAATGTTAAGCGTACACCAGATGCAGGTATAACCGGTTGCCAACAGGATTCCTCTGCGGATCCGGTCGATTTTACCGGCTCCCAGATTTTGTCCGCAATAAGTCGCCATCGTCTGACCGAAGACGCTGAACATGATCATGAAGATCTCGGAGATCTTGCGGGCTGCCGTATGGGCAATGATAATATTCTGTCCCAGCCTATTGATGGAGGTCTGCAATGTCAATGTACCGATATTGACCAGTGAGCTCATGAATCCCATGGAAAGACCGGAACTTAACATATTGCGGAGCATTCCGCCATCCTGCAGCTTCAGGTCATCCACACGTATCCGCAGAATTTCATACTTTTTCCACAGATAGACTGCACACACCACCACAGCGATCAGCTGCGACAGCACAGTAGCAACTGCGGCACCCAGCACTCCCATATGCAGCACCACGATCAAGAGCAGATCTCCTCCGATATTCAGCACCACCGACACTGCCAGCACGATCAGCGGGGTCACGGTATCTCCGATTGCTCTTAAGGTCGCGGATAATACATCATATAATAAAGTAATAACAAGCCCCGCTATGATCACGGATACATACTGTGTTGCTGTATTCAGCAGATTTTCCGGCACATTCAGGAATCTGAGGATCGGCTGCAAAAATACAAGCCCTCCAATCGTCAGTACCACAGCCGCCAATAGGCCAAGCACCAGAGAATTACCTAAGGATCTGCGCAATCTGTCCATATCCTTCGCTCCGAAGCACTGTGCCGAAATAATAGCAAAGCCATTGCACATTCCCATCAGGAACTGTACGATCAGATTGCTCAGCGTCGTCGTGGCCCCCACTGCCGCCAGGGCACTATCTCCCAGAAAAGTACCTACGATGCGGGTATCTGCCAGACTGTAAGTAAGTTGCAATAAATTGGCCAAAAAAATAGGAAGGGCAAACGTCAGTATCAAAACTGACGGTCTGCCCTTTGTAAGATCTTTCATATAGTTCCTCACTTCTACACTTCCGAGAAAAATATAGATTTTCCCGCGTGATAGGGCTACAGAACTTTTTTAAAACTTTTTCTTGGCATTGTCAAGGTATTTCTTGGTCTCAGCCACCACAACACCATTTAATGCCAACAGTGCGATCAGGTTCGGGATCGCCATCAGACCGTTGAAGATATCTGCGATGGTCCATACTGCCTTAACAGTCATGTAGGGTCCAATGAATACGCAGGCAATGTAGATCCAACGGTATACTTTGATCGCCTTCGGCTTCTGACCGATCAGGTATTCCAGGCATCTCTCGCTGTAGTAATCCCAACCGAGGATCGTGGTAAATGCAAAGAATACCAGGCATACCATCAGGATAAAGGATGCAATAGAGCTGTTAAAAGGCAGCCCCTGCTGGAAAGCTCTGGTGGTAACATCCACGCCGTCCAGACCTACGTTCCAGGAATCGGTAATTACGATCGTAAGACCGGTCATGGTACAAATGATCAGAGTATCAATGATGGTACCCAGCATTGAGATCAGACCCTGTTTGGCAGGAGAGTCGTTCTGCGCTGCAGCCGCTGCGATCGGTGCACTACCGATACCGGCTTCGTTGGAGAAAATACCTCTCGCAATACCCTTCTGCATTGCCATGATAACCGCTCCCAAAGCACCGCCGGCTACGGCACGCATACCGAAGGCACTCTGTACGATGGTCACAATAGCAGAGGGAATGGCAGTTACGTTAAAGATCAGTACTAACAGGCAGGCTACTACATAAGTCACTGCCATAAAAGGAACGATGACCTGTGCCACGGTGGAGATACGTTTTAATCCACCGATAACAACCAGTGCCACGCAGATGGTCAAAAGGATTCCGGAGATCACCACGCTCCAGGAATAGTCCATGCCGAAGAGCTGTACGGTATGTGCATTATTTGCATCGAAGAAATTATGTACCGCACTGGTGATACCGTTGATCTGGGTAAAGGTTCCGATACCGAACAATCCTACGCATACACCCATAAAAGCGAAGATCTTCGCCAGCCATTTCCAGCTCTTGCCCATACCGTTCTCAATATAGTAGAAGGGTCCGCCGATGATGTGTCCGTCCTCTGCTACCACACGATATTTCACCGCCAGCAGGCACTCGGAATACTTCGTAGCCGTACCTACCAGCGCAGCGATCCACATCCAGAACAAAGCTCCGGGACCACCTGCTACAATAGCCGTTGCCACACCAACGATATTACCGGTTCCGATGGTAGCGGACAATGCCGTACACAGTGCCGCGAAACTGGATACTTCGCCGTCTTCGCCCGACTTTTCATTGGCAATTAAGTGTTTGATTGCATGGGGAAGCTTCGTGATCTGCAAAAAACGAAGTCTGGCTGTGAGAAAAAGGCCCGTAGCCAGAATGAGGACGATCAGGGGGATGCCCCAGACGAAATCATCCACTGTGGTCAGAAAGTTACTAATCATGTCTAACATATTCCCTCTCCTTCCGTCACCTCTTGTGACGTCCTATCGTAGATTGATTTCTTCCGAAGAGAATGGGAATAAGCATATAGATGCTCTGTCCTTTTGCCTGAGAGATTGGCAGCTTTACTGCCGTACACCTTCGGCGCCTTCTATACGGAAATATGATAATTGCTTTCCGTGGAAGGACTCTCCAGAGTAAATCTTTACCGCACTAAAGCGGCAACAAAATCACAATAGCATACTTTTTCACCCATTGCAACGTTTTTTTATCTTTAGTCATTGATCTGACCAACACAGACATTGACTTTTATGGTACCTGATTACTATAATATAATTGTATAAATAGTTTGATAGATTTTCGATTATCTCTTTAGAAGTTCTTATATGCCGGTATAGCCCATCACTTCGGGCTTTTCCGGCATTTTCGATAGTGGAAGATACTCACGTTTCCTCTCATAACCCCTCACGTCTTTGCTATGGGAAGTAGTAGAAACGGTAGTAAAACCGCCCGTACTACTAAGCCGCAGCCTTGGCTTCCTCCGTGGTTCCCTCGGTGTTCTCCACGGTGGTTTCCGGTTTCGCTTTCAGCCGTTCCATTTCCGCCTGGGCGGAATGGAATGTGGCGTGGGCGTAATAGTTCAGCGTCATAACGATGTTGGCGTGTCCCATGATGTACTGCAACGCCTTGGGGTTCATCCCGGCATTTGCCATCCTTGTGCAGAATGTGTGCCTCATGGTGTGGGGCGTCATTACCGGCGGCAACGGCTCCTGGTGACACTTGTTGAATTTCCTGGCAAGGCACTTAAACATGGCGTCATAGTTGACGGCCACTTTTGGCAGACCGTCCCGGTTCAGGAACAGGAAGTCCTTGTACCCGTCAACCTCAATGGCCTTTCCGCCTCGCCGGTTCTTCACCACTCGCTGAAATGCTTCATACGCGGCTGCGCTCATTGGCACCTGCCGAAAACCGCTGTCCGTCTTGGGCGTTTCGATGTAGTAGCCATCCTCGGTGCTTCTCAAAAGCTGGTGGTCTACATTGATAAAACGCTGTTCAAAGTTCAGGTCGGTTTCGGTCAGGCCGCAAAGTTCAGAAATTCGAAGTCCTGTTTCCAGCAGGATAAGCACCTCGTCGTAATATTTGGAATACACGGGGTCGCCCTGCACGAAGTCCAGAAGTTCTTTTTCCTGCGCTGGGGTCAATGGCACCTTGGGTTCGGTATCGTCGTTGATTACCTCGCTGATCTGGAAGTCAAAGGGGTTCTTGCGTATGCAATCGTCCTGGATAGCCATGTAAAAGATGGCTTTCAAGGAACGCTTGCTGTTGCAGATGGTGTTGTAGGCAACACCCTGTTCCTGCATACGCAAGGCCCATTCTTTCGCGTCGGACAGCCTCACGCTGTCAATG
>ENA-OQQU01001489-OQQU01001489.1-human-gut-metagenome-genome-assembly--contig:-NODE-1489-length-12579-cov-7.179096_pt1 | contig 12579 bp, 10 predicted proteins | sample MGYA00243233_ERZ505096 | MGnify/ENA primary metagenome ERZ505096 (study PRJEB26097, sample SAMN02712159) | human gut metagenome | biome: Gut microbiome | host: Homo sapiens | place: Denmark... | reverse complement strand
AACTACGAGGATCTGTATGATGCCGGCTACAACTACGGTGCCCGCAACCAGATCGACTACGATATTCCAGAAATCCAGTACGGCCTAAGCCAGGAGTTCCTGGAGACCTCGCTCAATAACCCCTATCTGAGCAGCGGTATCCAGTATGGCCTGAGCGGTGGATCCGCAACGACTGTATATCCGGAGTCCGATTTCAGCAATTCCAGCATCATCTCTGGTGGCAGCCTAATCGAAGTTCCGTATCAGCCCTCTGTCACCATTACTGATCTGAAACAGAAAGATGGCAGCATCGGCAAAGTCTCGATCGACCGTGTCAGCCTGAGCTGCAAGGTGTATGAAGGCGCTACTGACAGCTCAATGTCCAAAGGAGCTGGTCACTATACCTCGTCTGGCATCTATACCGGCAACATTGGTCTGTTCGGCCACAATCGTGGCAGCCATGCCTATTTTGCTAAGCTGAAGAATGTGAAGATCGGTGACATCGTGGAGTACAAGACCGCGATCGGCACCAAGACCTACCAAGTGACTTTTGTCGGGTCCATCTCCTATACCGACTATTCGTACCTGAATGAGATGGGAGATAACCGAATTACCTTGATCACTTGTATCGCTAACCAGCCCTCTCTGCGTCTGTGCGTGCAGGCAGTAGAGATTCGATAAATGAACTGGAGGAACACTATGAAAACCAATAAGCCCCGCAATCGTGAGAGTCGTACCAAGCCCATCCCCACCGAGTCCAGCGTAGCCATTCGGCTGCGCCTGCCTCGCGAGTCCTATGACCAGATGAGAGATCTGGTTAAGAACAGGCGGGCAACCAAGGAAGACATCTTCCTGCGTGGCCTCCAGGCCTACTGCAATCAGTAATTCATCCCTACGCCTTTCCCCCGCAGAGAGTGGCTGGAATACACTTGATGAGGTGAAAGAAAATGAAGAGAATCGGATCCTTTATCGCCGGTCTTCTGGTCGGCACCATGCTCTTTGGCGGCTCCGTGGCCTATGCGGCCGGCGTCGTTGCTGAGCTGAGCAGCCATCGGTTCTTTGTCGATGGTCAGGAAGTGAAGATGACCGCATACGCTATCAACGGCAACAACTATGTGATGCTCCGCGATATCGGCAAGGCGGTTGGTTTCAATGTTCATTGGGACAGCACCAACGGCTGTGTCCAGATTGAGAGCGATAAGCCGTATACCGGCACAGCTCCCGCGAAGACGCAGAGCGTGGCAGTGGGAGCTAAGAAAGCTGACTACACACAGGCGGATGTCATGCCCGAGCCCAAGGCGGGCGACAAGATCCCCTGCAGCGACGGCTATGTGTATGAGATCACCGATGTGAGCAAGTACCAGAACAGTATGTTCGCTACGCAGGAAACTGACACCCTGCCGGACCCCACCTGTGACTGGAGCCTGCTGGATCAGCCGACTCTGCCCGAACCCGAGGCGAACCACTTCACTTCCGGTGGTAAGGAGTACATGTTCGTGCGCAACCTCTTTGAGACCCGTCGCATGCAGTACACCCTCTATAACGCCATCGGCGACAATCCGCAGACCTGGCAGAACGGAAAGCCCGTAACCAGAGCGGATGGCAGCCCTCTTGTGACCGTGAAGCTGTCTATTCCCGAAAGCGTGGCAGCCAACAGCTTCTGGCCCTGGCGTTCCGACCAGATCGTCGAACTTTTCAATTCCTGCCCTCCCGGCGAGTACGCCTTTGAGGCATGGGATGTCTATTGTGACGGAGCCTTCCAGTACACGGAATATTACATCTCCGTAAAATGAAAACTGAATATTGTTCCCTGCGGAGGCAGTGTGCTGAAATACGCACACTGCCTTTTTCCATACCGATCCACCCCAAGAATGCTTTATGCATTCACGATAATAAGCACGGAGGTCAATCAAAATGAAAAAACGAGTTGTTTCGATGCTTCTCGCAGTTGTCATGATGCTTGGTATGTTTCCAGGCACAGCTCTGGCAGCCGGTTCTGTCGAAGAGGCGCTTGGAGAAGTCAACATCTACAACGGCGAGCAGAAGCTCAGTTACCTGTCGATCAACGGCAGAGTGCGTGAGCTGATCTATACCTACTACAACTATGTGGATCGCAACGGTCAGACGAAAGAAATCCCTGCGTACTGCGTCAACCCCAATATCAAGGGTGTACCTCAGACTGTTGCTCCCGGTGAGAGCATCAAGTACCTCGCCAACGAAATCGGCAGTGATCCCAAAGTCATTGGCATCATTGCAAATGGCTATCCCCATCGCAGACTGAGCGAACTCAAGCTGGAGAATAAGTATCAGGCATACTATGCGACCAAAATGGCGCTCTGGGCGTACTTGCTGCCCAACTGGGACATCAACAACATGAAGGTCAACCCCAATCTGACCGGAGTGGAGCTGGAGCGTGCCAATAAGATGCTGGCAGCCGTGAAGGATATCTACCGTCGCGGCACCGTATGGAGCACTGCCCTTTCTCCTAATGTCACGGTGGAAGCCGACCAGGAGACCGCCTATCCTGCAACCATCAATGGTCAGGAATATCTCCAGCAGATCTTCACGGTCACTTCTGAAACCTGGGTGTGCAACTACGCTGTAAATGTTGCCTTTAGCGATCCCTCTGCGGTTCCTGCCGGCACGAAGATCGTTGATATGGACAACAAGGAAATTGATGTCATCACCACCAAGGCCACCGGAAAGGGATATGCCGGACAGTTCAAGGTCCTGTATCCTGCCAGCGCAGTCGATGGACAGAGCGGCAGCGTCCAACTGAGCTTTCGTACCAATGTCTATAAGTACGCCATCTACTACGCTGTGTGCGCCGAGAAGGACAAGTATGGCAACCTGCAAAATTACATGTGCGATACCGATCCGACCACGCCTCTGGCTCTGACGGCATACAGCAACTACACCGACACCCCTGAAGAGGAACCCACCGAGACCAGCATGAAAATCCTCAAGTACGAGGAAGGCACGACCATCCCCCTGAAGGGCGCGATGTTTGAAGTGGTTGATCCCGAAGGCGCATCGGTCGGAACCTTTGCCACCAACTCCAAGGGCCAAATCGTTATTCCTCTTACTCTGGCCGGCAACTACACAGTCTATGAGCGCGAAGCCCCTAATGGCTACCTGCTTAGCGAGGAACCCGCCCAGAATGTCAAAGTTGAGTACGGCAAGCAGGCTACGGTGACTTTTGAAAATGCTCCGTATGGCAACCTAATGGTGAAGAAGTACTCCGACTCCGGTATGCAGCTGCCCGGTGCCGCGATTCGAATCGAGCACATTGAGTCCGGTGCCGTATATACCGGAGAAACCAATTATGCCGGTACTGCTGTTTTCACCGAGATCAAGCCTGGCGCTTATCGCATCCAGGAGATCGCAGCGCCTGCCGGCTATATCAAATCCGATGAAGTCTATACTGCAACCGTCATCTCCGGCGACACTGTGGAAATTCCTATCGTGAACGAGGAGAAACCCGGCCTGCGTGTGATCAAGTATGACTCTAAGACTCACGAGGCTCTGCCCAATATCTCCTTTGAAATTTCCAAAGATGCACAGTCTCTGGGCACCTTCCAGACTGATGAATTCGGCGAGATCCTGTTAACCGATCTGGAACCCGGCACCTACCTTGTAAAGGAAGTCGCTACCGACTCCTCTCACATCATCAATTCCACACCTCAGCAGATTGAGCTGGAAGGCTCCGATGGCATTCTGGAGTTGATCTTCTTCAATGATCAGAAGCCGGGTATCCATCTTGTAAAGCTGGACAGCACCACCTTGGAGCCTCTGCCCAACGCACGGTTCCGTATTGAGCTTGTCGGTGGCACCTTCTCCAAGGAGTACACCACCGACGCAAATGGCGAGATCGACCTGACCGATCTGGAGCCTGGTGCCTACAAGGTGACGGAGCAGGCCGCGCCGGATGGCTACCTGATTGATGTCGCCACTCGTGTCATCCAGATTAACGGTAACGAAAATGCCCAGTTCGTGTTCACCAACACCCAGAAGCCCAGCTTCCGTCTGGTGAAGCTGGATAGCTACAGAGGCCTCGGCCTCGCTGGTGCGACCTTCAGAATTGCGCGGATTGAGGACGGCTCGCATTACCTGGATCGCGTAACTGACACCAAGGGCGAAATCAACATCTCCGATCTGGAACCCGGCATTTACTCCGTGGTGGAGATGGATGCTCCGGAAGGATATGTGAAGGACTCCCGTGAGTATCATGTGGAGCTGTTCCCCGGTCAGAACAGCGAACTGGTCGTTTCCAATGATCGGATGCCCAATTTGGAGATCCTAAAAACTGATGCCATTACTGGAAAGCCTGTCGCCGGTGTGACCTTTACCGTCAAGCGTGTGGATTCTTCCACACTGACCACCGTGACCTCTGACGAGAATGGCCGCTGCTATCTGGAAAAGCTGATGCCCGGTGTCTATGAGATCTGGGAGCAGTCAGTACCCGATGGCTATCTGCTCAACGAAGCACATCAGATGATCACGCTGTTTCCCAACAGGACTGGCACCGTCCAGTTCCAGAACTATCCCAAGCCCACCCTGACAGTCAATAAGATCGACAGCATTACCGGCGATCCCATTAAGGGTGCGAAGTTCAATGTTACTTTCCGTTCCGATAAGACCTCTACCGGTGAGATTCGTGATCTTGGTACCTACTACTCGGATGAGAACGGTCAGTTCTTCATCGATAAGCTGGATGACGGCTGGTACACCATCACCGAGCTGGAGCCTGCTGCGGGCTATTCCATCAAAGATCCCACTTCCCAGCAGGTCTATGTGGAAGCGGGGCGCGGCAAGGTCGTCACTTTTGAGAACACCCCCCTGAGCGCCATCATCGTCAAGAAGGTAGACTCCAGCACCGGTGATCCTCTTCAGGGTGCATGGTTCCGCGTGCGGTTCCTTGGCGGCACCTCCGGTACTGGAGGCACAGTCATCGCTGAGCGTCAGACTTCTTCCAACGGCACTTTCATCCTCACAGGTCTGAAGGCTGGCACCTATGTCATTGAGGAGATCTCCGCACCAGACGGCTATGTGCTGAGCGAAAACGATATTCAGACGGTATATTTGAGTGGCAACGAACAGGATGTCATCACCGTCACCTTCGGGAATGAGGCCAAGGGTAGTGTCCTGATTAAAAAGATTGATGCAATTACCCGCGAGCCTCTGTCCGATGTGGAATTCATGGTCACAGAGTCCAACGGCACCGTCGTGGGCAACAGAAACGGTAAGTATGTAACCGATAGCGTCGGCACCATTCTGATCGATGGACTTGATCCCAACACTACACTGGTCATCAAGGAAGTGCGTGCAAAATCCGGCTATGTCCTGGACGACACGCCACAGACCGTCAAAGTGCGCTCCCACGAGGTCGTGACGGTGGAGTTCCGCAATCAGCCTCTCGGCGGCCTGCGCATTGTGAAACTGGACAGTGTTACTCGCAAGCCTCTGGCAGGCGTTGAGTTCCGTGTGGCTTACGCCGATGGCAGCTATGTGCCTGATGAAGGTGGCAAGCTGTCTTCCAACGGGATCTATCGGACGGACGAAAACGGTGAGATCTTGATCAGCGGCATCGTTGGCACGCTGGTCGTCACAGAGACGAAGACCATCTCCGGCTATGTGATCGATGAAGAGACCAGATCCCAGACCGTCGTAATCGATCCCGATGATCTTCAGACGCTGACCTTCTATAACAGACCTGCTGGTGGTCTCCAGATCATCAAATCTGATGAGGATACCGGCGCACGCATCAAGGGTGTCAAATTCGAGGTTCGGAAGATCAACGGCGAGATCCTTGGCACCTACACGACTGATCGCAACGGTGTCATCAGCATCCCCAATGCGGAGAATGGATGGTATACCATCACCGAGCTGAAGGCAGCCGAGGGCTACGAGCTGGATGCCACGCCCGTCAATGTCTGCGTCAAGGACGGTGAGACCACCACGGTGGAGATCACCAATCAGCGCATGGCGTCGATTATGATCCATAAGGTCGATGCGGCTACCGGCGAGGGTATCTATGGTGTCAAGTTCGTCCTGTACGATGCAGGCAAGAATCCCATTGGCGAGTACACGACGGATCAGGACGGCTACATCTACATTGATGATGAGCTGGTACCCGGAAAGTACTACCTGCGTGAACTGGAGGCGGCCGAGGGCTACATCCGCGATGAGCAGTACAAAACCGTCTATGTTGAGGCGGGTAAGTGCGCGCAGATCGAATGGGAGAACAGCGCTGTAACCGGTCAGATCCAGGTCCGCAAGTATAGTGCTGACGATAACCTCGTCACTGGCCAGCGCGCCGGCTCTGCTCTGGAAGGCGCGGTGTTTGAGATCACGCAGGCCCGTTCCGGTAAGGTCGTGGGCTATATTGTGACCGATGCACGCGGCGTCGCCGCTTCCGGCCCCCTGCCTCTTGGCCGCTACTTCGTGACGGAGGTGTCCGCACCGAAATATTATCAGCTGAGTGGCGAGAAGATGGAAGCTGAGATCGAGTATCCCAGTCAGATCATCAAACTCTCCGCCTACAATAAGCCCGCGGCCCTAGGCGTGACCATCAAGAAGACCGGCAACTATGAAGTGCAGTCCGGTCAGGCCATGAGCTATGACTTCTCCGGTATTGCCAACACCTCCAATGTAGCCCTCAACAGCTTCTTCTGGCATGATCGCATTCCTACAGATGCGACCCGCGCAATGAGCATCTCCACCGGCACCTACAACCAGCGGCTTTGCTACAAGGTCACCTTCAAGACCAACTTGAATGACTACCGGACGCTGGCCAGCAATCTGCTGACCGCCAACAACTATTCCCTGAGCCTGAATGCCGCTACGCTGCGGCTCGTGCAGGGCGAGTATGTTACCGATGTCCGCTTCGAGTTTGGCACGGTGCCCAGCGGCTTCTCTTCCGTTGTGAAGCCTACCATGCGTGTGCAGGTGCTTGGTACCGTGAGCAATGGCTACCAAATCATCAATCGTGCCGATGTTGGTGGACAGTATCTCAATGAGTGGCAGACGGCAAAGACCACCTGGGTCACTACCGTCCGTCGCTTCAATACCACGCCGCTGCCGAAGACCGGATATTGATCTCGAGAGAGGTCGTTTCCTATAACCCCCGCCAGCCCCGGAGCTCACGCTTCGGGGCTGATCTTTTGAACATGAGGAGAGTATTATCATGAGCAAGTTTTTACCTATTGGTACCAAAGGTGAGCTGCTGAACAGCGACATGATCGCCCGCATCATTCCTAAGGAAGATGGCGGATGCATCATCCTCACCAAAGATGGTCAGCACTTCCACAGCGAGATTGACCTTCACGACGAAGTCAATGACTACAACTCCATTCGTTCCATCATCCCTTGCCAGGGCGTCAGCGCTGTCTATCTGGATGATGATGGCGACAGCGAAATCTGCCCCTGCGCTTTTGTGATGCTGATGTCTGACGGCAAAATTGAGCCTTTCGTCTTTGCAACGGACAAAGACATCGAGCGAATCGCCAATAAAGGCCATACCGGTTTTACCGGATTCGTTCCAACCAAGTAAATAACGAAGGCCGCTGCTCCGGCAGCGGCCTTCTATTCCAAAACAAGTGGAGGAATGTCAAACATGGGTAGATTTATCAACCTCGGTATCGCGATTGTCAACACCAGCTACATTATCCGTGTGGAAATGGAATCCGATGGCAGAGCGGAAATCTATATGTCCGATGGTACGATGTTTCGCTGCGATCACTTCGATGCCTCCCAACTATATGGCACAAATGAAAAAAAAGAGGGTGCGACCTCGTTGCATCTGCAAGAGGAACTCCGATATGACCAATCACACTCCATGTCTACTTGATGAAGCAGCAACCTTCATGAAAGTACAATACCTCTCTGACCTGCGGTTCCTGTCCACTGACGGTCGATCCCGTTTAGCCGCATTTCTTGAGACTTTTGATGCCGCAGAATACACACTTTTTCAGTGGAATGATGCCATTGAATACTTGAAAGCTGGAGTGAAACAGCAGACCGCGCAGGTGGCTCGTGCACAACTCCTACGCGCCCTTAGAACCACCTGATGGCTCTATATCAATACTACATAGGAGGACATGTTCAACCAAACACCCAGAACTGGCATTTCCATCATGTGCGCTCACTATTTCTATTCGGACGAAGGAGGATCAAATATGCCCTGGATTATCAGCAATGGAAAAAGCTATGTGGAGATTATCGGCAACAATCAGATGATCACCACGGCCTATATCGATCGTGCGCATACATTCAACAATAAGAAGACGGCAGAGAAATACTGCTCTTTGCTGCCAAAGGCGATGAAAAATCTGAAGTATAAGGTCATCTTCATCTCAAACCCCAATCCCGAAAATCCTGATCTGCAACTGGAGCTACTGACGCCTGAATTCTACCTGACACGGCTGAAGAATTTCAGTGATTTCATTCACACCATCCAATGCCAGAGAGAAACACTGGTGACCGGCCAGCGGAAGGCGGAGCTGGAGATTGAAGACATCGAGCACGCAGCGGAGTTCTATAACCTGGATGCCTCACATGGATACCAGCTCTATAAACTTCTGCACGATGCCCGTGTGCGCCGGCGCAAGTGCAAGAATGCAATCGCTTGGATCGATTTCATCTTAGAGCAGCGCCCTGAGCGGTTTGTGGAGAACGATCCATCAGCTCGCATTGTGGGAACGCGCTCCCGCGATTATGCGCCACGAGCTCTGCCTGAACTCTTTGAGTGGGAGAACGAAGGACAGACCAATATCTCGGTCAGTTAATTGTCGGCACCAATGGACAGAAGCCCTTGAATATGGTATTCTAAGCGCAAGAAAACATCAGTTTTTGCAGTATTTAGCTGTACCGTGACCCGTGGAATAGGGGGCTTTTATGAATAACCAGGCATACGATGATACAGCGACTCGGAATCCGAGAAAAGCATATACTGACTATGAGAACAGTACTTATACTGTTGTTTCGAAGGTGGCTTATTTAATCGGAGTCCAAAAGCGCATTTTTGAAAACGAATATGAACCACCAAAGATGGAATGGTATGAGAAATTACACGCAGACAAGAATGCCCGCATCGTGCGCAACCTCTGCATGATTCGAACGGCTTTGGAACTCAATTTTAAAGCCATCAATAACCGTATGCGTTTCGATATGTGCAATCTCCACTCGCTTCCAGAGTATGTTCCGCAGGATAGCCTGAACGAACTCTTGCAGGATGGTATTACGATTGTTAGATCCAGAGCTATGCCTGCCCAGTATATTGTAGATATCAATAAGCATATCAGCAACCGCATTAACAACTGCAAGTCGCTGTTTCCATTATGGCTGAAGTGGGAATATGTCCGGAAGCTCTTCCTCATGCCGGATGGCCTCAACGAGAAGGGCATCAAGGCAGCAGCGGCAGATTATTACGCCAACAAAAATAAGTACCCGTACCAAGTCTATATCAATTGGTCCTACATGGACTCTGGCAACATCCTCTACAATGACAAGAAGTTTGTTTCGCTTCTATATGAAGCCAATGCGGATTATTTCACAGACTTGAGCAAAGTGTCTGATGCCGGTAACCTCACAAAGGCTGGTATATACAAGTTCCTGGACAAGAGTGAGCGCGTCGTCGTTGTGGTGGATTGTGAAAACTCCGATCCCTACAAACTGTACGCAACCTTGAACAATCTTAATCAGGAAGCACTACTCAATAAGATTTGTAAAATCATCCTCTATGATGATATTCATACCACATCGGCGTGGAAGATTTTGGAGCGCTTCACCCAAATTCCAATTGAGCATGTCCTGATCGAACGCATCAAAGAAAACAAGTCACTTGTTGACATTCGTTTGACTACCGGGACCTGCCGAGAGTATTATCAGAACAATGTGGACTCGTTCATTCTTGTATCCAGCGACTCCGACTATTGGGGTCTGATTTCGGCAATGCCTGAGGTTCGGTTCTTCGTGATGGTAGAAAGCGAGAAATGCAGTCCGACCATCAAAAATGCGTTGATCAATGCTGGCATTTCTTATTGCTATATCGACGATTTTTGTACTGGTAACAGTAATGATATCAAGGTTGCGGCAGTACTTCGCGAGGTTCGCCAGAAACTCGACCAGGCATTTCACCTTAATGTTCGAGATATTCTGGATGAGGCCTGTAGAGCGACCAGAGCTGACATGACGACCGCAGAGAAGAACCAATTTTATGACAAGTACATTAAAACCATGCATGTTGATATCTCTCCCAACGGGGAAGCAACGATCGTGCTTGGAAAATAGTCCCGCATATTAGAACGAGAGGCTTTGACCTCTCGTTCTATTTTTGTTGCTATTAAACCAGCAGTTCAATGACAATTTCAAAAAACAAGGTTATCATGATATCAACGACAAGAAAAAGGAGTGAGCGATATGAATCTCAAAGAAGCTTTCCGCTTTCAGAATAAGCTGCAGTCCATGATGGCCGATGCGCAGAGCATCCTCGGCAACAATGGCAACATTACCAAGGTGCAGAACACCTATCTCCGCCACAAGGTTATGGCAGAGGCGGAGGATGAGGTCACTATGGAGGCCCCCTCCACCGAGTATAGCGAGAATATCACCGAGATGGCAGAGTTCCTGCTGTTCCTCCTGGACGAGCGGGAAAAGCTGAGTGCTGCGATCCATAAGGCGAAGGTATCCCTTCCGCTTGGGGCCGGCCTGGATGGCGAAGTGAGCCTCAACGGGAAGCGCCAGGAGATCGCCACTCTGCTCCGTCACATGGCCGGCCTGCGCAATGGCGAGGTTTTGATCTCTAACGGGGGAGTTGGCTATCGGTTCAACAACGAGGGTAATCAGGTCTCCTACCGCTGCGATGTCAAGCGTGTGACCACCATCAATTTCGATCGCAATAAGATCCGGAAGATGTGCGCTGATCTGAGCAAGAAGTCCGATGAGACCTCTGCCGCTTTGGATGCCGCTCTGGTCAACACCCCGGTGGAGTACGAAGCTCCGTTCGATGTGAACGAGACTTTCGCAGAGGCTTTTGAAGCGCATATGTCCGCACTGTGCTGATCAAGCCCTAGCGGCTTTGCTCCGACTATCACGGATGCGGCAGAAGAAGAGAACGTGGCGACCGGTTCAGTTGCAGACGAACTATAGTGCTGCAAATCAAAACAATCCGCTCGGTTGATTCTGAGCTCCAAAAGAAGACATGATCCGTCTCGTTAACGGATGCTACGAACCGTCTTCCCATCCATCAGCGCTCAACGCTGTTGCACGATATCGTGAATACGCTAACGCCGAATCCCAATCTTGCCACCTCACATCTCCCTATTCTGTTGGATATAGATAGAATTCCTATCTTGATACTGCTGGCCTTTGAGCCGTTAATACGTTGAGGCATGCTACCCTCGCTCCTCAGGGAACCAGCGAGCGCATGGCCTTGGCAAAAATGGTCTAAGCGATCTTGACTCTCTGCCGTATCCGTGATAGTCGGAGCAGTTCTCCCATAAATAGAGGCGAGCAGCAGGCTACGGCCTGCTGCTCACAAATAATCAGATTCAGTTGTGATGTCCGAGATACCAGGATGTCCTCCATAGGTACTTCAAACAACGCGCCGAGAGCATACAGATTATCTACAGAAGGCAGGCTCTTTCCTTGCTGCCATTTGTAGATTGCCTGTGGCTCTTCGAAACCGAAGTATGCCTGCAGGTCGCGGACACTCATCCCGCGCTCGACGCGAAGACGGATGATGTTCTTTCCGGTCGCAATCGGATCAATGACCGGAAACTGCTTCGTGTTCATGGCAATCGCCTCCATCTAAAGAGTCTTCCCAAACGGGAGTATTCCAGAATACTGGAAGAGGCTTCAAAAAGCAAGAGCAAACGCAATTTTGTAAAGAAACTGTCACATAAGGAGGTCCAATCGTGAGTCGAGAATACAATGAATTCTGCTGCTGGACGATTGAAAAGTTCTCATTCTTCCACAACTACTTCGCAATCATCGATACAGCGGATTACCTTGCAGACCAGCTTTTTATCAAGCATCAGGTCAGAGTTGGGTTCGGCCCTGAGTTCGTGTGCCCGGATGCTCCCTATCGCGTCATCATGTGCAAGTGCCGCAAGCGTGATGTCGATGCTTTCCTGGCAGCGATCCGTGAATTGCCCAACAAGATGCTCCTGTGCGGGCATCCTGACTATTTAACATTCTGTGCGGATCTCAAAAAGAAAGTCCAAACCGGTCGAGACAATGGAGGTGTTCTTACCAATGAAACAGATGATACCACTCAAAAAGCAGAGCAAGAAAGCGCAAAAGGAGCAACATGCTAAGCAGCGCGGCAGCTGGTATGGTATTTCTCCCGTCACGAGAACTGTGCCAAATGGTAAAGCCTATGACAGAAATCGAGTTAAACGAGAAGATCGAGAACTTGCTGACTGAGTCAGCTCCCAGGCAGCCATCCAGACGAACTGGCTCCGCGTATCGAAGAGAAATGCGCATCCGCAAGAATGACGCGCTCATGCGCATTGTCACAAGAAAGTATGTGCCTCATGCCGGCTATATCGATTACGGCTTTGATGGTGACACTTTGCTCCATTCGGGAAAGTACATCAA
>ENA-OQQU01001472-OQQU01001472.1-human-gut-metagenome-genome-assembly--contig:-NODE-1472-length-12685-cov-10.506255_pt1 | contig 12685 bp, 8 predicted proteins | sample MGYA00243233_ERZ505096 | MGnify/ENA primary metagenome ERZ505096 (study PRJEB26097, sample SAMN02712159) | human gut metagenome | biome: Gut microbiome | host: Homo sapiens | place: Denmark... | reverse complement strand
TTGTGTTTCTTGTTAAAAGAGTTTATTAATTCACTTTATTATAAATCTATTAAATCGGAAGTATCAATTTCTAAAAAGAGATTTACTACTATTAAACATTTTGTCTATGATACCTTAATAGATTTACCAAACAGCAAATTTGTTTTAATGATTGATGAGGAAACGAAAATAATCACACCGGCAGTTTATACAAAGCGAAACGGTAGGGTTTCTATGATTAACAGGAATGCTGATTTTGATGTGTATGAACAAATTGAAATTAACAACGGTTCATTTTCAAAAGATTACACATTTATCAGAAGTTACAAAATCAGAGATAAAAAGACAGGAGAACAGGTTCTTTTTGTGGCAGTACCAAATCGTGAAACAGATATTCTCGCATATTCCGATTCTGCACATAAAGCCGACAAAACCGTAACTTTCGGCAAATTCAGAATATTCTGTTTTGTCGAAACTGACAATAACCTCTACACGGATTTGATTGTTGATTCCGAAAAGATTCATCTTGAAAAATCTAAAAGAAAAGGTATGTACTTTATCGGTCTGGATGAAGTTACAAAAGAAAAGTAATGCGTTATAAGCGATTTGAGGTGATTGTATGGAAATGCTGTATTTGATACTTTCATTGGCAGATATGAATATATGACTTTTAGATAAAGAAAATATTAATAAGTATTGCTTTTTACAATGTCTATTGATACAATACAATCAGAATATGTATTTTCATTGCGTAAGAAGCGTATATACAAAAAAAGACCGACTTCAAAATCAAATTTGAAATCGGTCTGTAAATTTTAAAAATATCCGAACGGAATTTATACTATTCGATTACATCTTCGGCTATAACAGCTTCCTGTCTTTTTGTAATCTGATGGTCTTCATGCAAAACAATGCAGTATGTAACAGTTGATATGAGTGCAAGAATAAGTACAACCGCAATAAGTCTTTTGATGTATTTGCCTGTCCTTATTTTCTTGACAACATCGGGAATCCCCGTTATTGTTCATTGCCCTTGTCCTCTTTTAAAATATTTAAAATGCTCTCTACACCGCTGTAAGCATTATGAAAGCTCTCCAAAAGGTTTTCATAATATGCCCGACCTTCGTCCTCAATATGATAATAAATTCGTGTGCGCTTTTTGCCGACAAGCTTTGAATATTCGCTGATTTTTCCTTCGTTAACAAGCTTGTAGGTGACTGCGTAAACGGTGTTCTGAGATATGGACAGGCATCCGTTTGATTTTTCTTTTATGAATTTTACAATTTCATACACATAACTGTCATGCTTACACAAAATGGCAAGAATCAGTATGTCCGTAATTCCACTGAAAAAATAATTTTGTTTTCCCATAGATACCTCCCAATATACATTATACACACTTAATCACTAAAAATCAATCTAATACATTCAATAAGAATTTAATATGAGCAGTTATTACAGCAAAGCCTTTTGCTGCCGACATTGTGATTTTTTCGTCAATAGTATTCGGAAGAACGAATTGACAAAAAAATTTCTTTGTGTATTAATCTCATCAGCCATGATATCACCATACGCATTGTTGATTTCGTTTGAATTCTTTTTGATATAGTCAAATATGAAAAGTAAAATAACAGATAGGATGTTATAAATGAAAGCAAAGAAAATTTATTATTCAATTGTCGTAGGATTACAAAGTTTACTTATACTATTGTTGCTTGTAAATGTAGGTTATTGTTTGGTTACTTCGGATTTAACTATGTTTCCTACAACTGCATTATATTTAAACTTTTACCCTTTTATAAATTTTTGTCAAACGCATAATCCATACGATTTGCTTGTATTTATATCTTTGATGATTTTAATACTTGTAATGCATTTTGCAACAATATATATTCTTTTTAAAAAGGTAAAAGAATATATGCTTGGGTAGTTATAGTTAATGCATATATGTACGCCTTGACTCTATATAGTAACGGAGATTTAATATATGTGTTAAAGGGCGGTGCATATTTAATCTATGGATATAGCAATGTGGCAATGTTTTGCTTGCTGTTCATTGCGGCTTTAATTAAACTATATCGTAAGAGGGTTCATATTAATTCAAGCCTTGCAGAGGATTATTTTTTACCCAATGAAGAGGATGACAGACCGGAGGATAAATGCGACAGAACAATCCAAGCCTGTATTTTAGCTCCGATTTTCCAGACAGCTTGCTTTGCATTTTCTTTGATAACAAAGTACTACGGTTCATTGCTGGAGAATTATTTGTTTTTGTTTTATATTGTGTTCGTTATAGTGTCGATTTTTATATTCGCATTTTCATATCGTGATTACAAAAATGTTGCAAACTCGAATCAATTTTCTGATGAGCGAATTGCAAAAGTTGAAAAATACATAAAAATTCAACCGATTACCTTTGCACTTTTTCTCGCATCGGCAGTTTTGATATTTGCATTTTGATAGCAACAAACTCTACAATAAAATAGGGTGGAACAACTGCTGTAAGGAGGCTCGAAAGAGCCTCTTTTTTAATGCTTGAACAGAATACAAATTTATTGTGATGATAAACAGCGTTACAGCTATGTAAAATTTTTATACAGATATAATGATGAAATATAAAATATCGAAATAAGAATAAACCTCCTGCACAGAGTAAAATCCGTTGCAGGAGGTTTTGTTGTACGAAAAATTATATGGGCTTAATTATTGGCATATTTGTTGGAATCTATATGTAAAATTTACGGAACCTGAAAATATGCATTATTGATACTTTGTCGGGACAGGCACACATCAGTTCTTGCTGTTTGCAATTGCCTGATCAATCAACTTTTGCAGCTTTTCAGACTGCTTTTCGGAGGTTATTGCACCGACAATCGGCTCTCCCACAATATTACCGTTTTTATCGACAACATAAGTTGTGGGGTAGGAGTACAATCCAGATGTGAATTCTCCGGCTTTACTTTTTGAATCAAACCAAATGTTTTTGTAGGTCACACCCTTTTTTGCCAGAATATTCTTTGCGTCAGAGATAGCCGTTTTGTCACCGTCAAGTGTAAATGAATTGATTCCGACTACTGCTCCGCCTTTTTTTGCAAGCTGTTTATTCAGAGTTTCCAGGTCGGCAAGTTCTTCCACGCAGGGATTGCAGGTGGTAAACCAGAAGTTTACTACAGTAACGGTATTTTTTGCAAAAAGCGTACTGCTCTTAACTTCATTTCCGTCAAGATCCTTGCCGTCAAATGTCGGGAATTTCATCAGATTATCCTTTTCGATGGGCTTACCGTTTTCAGCCGGAACGCTCATATCTCCATCAGACGGTTTTTCTCCGCATCCGGGAAATTTTTGTTCCAAAAGCGTCAGCTTTCCTTCAATTTCCTTAATCTCTTCGGCGCCTTCATTAAGCAGCTTCAACTCATCTGCACTGAACTGATCCTTGATACCGTCAATTGTTTTCAGAAGAAAATCGCCGTAGTTTTTGCCGTCCTCATTCATCGCCATACCCTTATCGGCTGAAATAAATACCTTTTCCCAAAGTTTGCTGTTTTCGGAAAGAATAGCATTTTCCTGTGCCATCAGTTTTTGATGCAGGTCGGCGGCCTCGTCTTTTGTTTTCGGATTCACAGCTGTCAGCATAGCCGTTTCGCTTTTCTTATTTGCAGTAGTATTCGTCGTATTGCCTTTGGCTGTGCCACAGGCGGCAAAGCTTAACAACATCACCAAGGCAGTCAGTAAGGTTAAAATTTTTGTTGTTTTCATGGTGTTTACTCCTTTTCTGTTTCAATTTCTGTTTCAATTTTTGTTCCAATTTTTTGTTTTGCTGTTTCCGCTTTTTCAGCTGGACAATCATTTTCTTTTCCTTTGCCAAAGCCGTAGCGAAAGCTGACCGCCTTGGTAGGACAGGCACGGATACACTTACCGCAGCGTATGCATTCGGTGTGGTCGGGAGTTTTGGTTACATCTACATCCATCTTGCATACTTTGGCACACTTTCCGCAGGAAATGCATTTGTGTTTGTCTACTTTCATTCCGAAAAGTGACACCTTGTTAAGTAATGCATAAAATGCACCGAGAGGACACAGCCACTTACAGAACGGTCTGTAGAAAAGTACACTCAGTACGATTACCGTAATCAATATGCCCAGCTTCCACGAAAAGAGCGTACCCAGTGCGGCGCGGATTCCCGAATCGACGGCGGAAAGAGGGATTGCCCCCTCGAGCACCCCTTGAGGACAAAGATACTTACAGAAAAAAGGATCTCCCATACCCACATCGTTTGTAATGAGCATTGGCAGCAAACCTACAGCAAAAAGCAAAACTGCATATTTTATGTATGTCAGCGGCTTCAGCTTTTTAGTGGAAAGCTTTTTTGTCGGTATCTTATGTAACAGTTCCTGAAGCCATCCGAACGGACACAAAAAACCGCAGATAAAACGCCCGAGCAGAACTCCTATCAATATGAGAAATCCTGTGATATAATATGAAAAACTGAATTTTGACGAACCCACCACAGCCTGAAACGAGCCGATTGGGCATGCACCCGATGCCGCAGGGCAGGAATAGCAATTCAGTCCCGGAACGCAAACAGCCTTTCCTTTGCCTTGATAAATTCTGCCCTTCAATAAATTCGGCAGATGAATATTACTCAGCAAAGTTGCTCCTGCTTGAATAAGCCATCGAAAGCGTGAGAGAAACTGCGATACACCGCCTCTTTTTTTCTTCGGTTTTTTGTTATCCAATTCCCACACACTCCAAACACAGCCGGATTGCCTTGCTTAACACGGTTTCTGCCTCTCCACGCAGAGCTCCGTAACACAGCATCATAATTCCGCAGATAATCAGTACGATCTGAAATACGGCTTTTTTCTTTCGAGTCAATTCGGTCACTCCTTTCTTTTGTGCTCTCATTGTAGCACAGAGGATGTAAAATCCCTGTTAAGAACGAGAACTTAACAAAAACTTTATGTCTGAGCGATATAATGATATAATTAAATTATCAAAGAAATATGAAAACACAACAAGGAGAGTTTCTATGCGTATTTTAGTAATTGAAGACGAGCGTGCGCTGTGCGAGACAATTGTTCGCAGCCTTAAAAGATTGGCATACAGCGTTGATTTTTGTTATGACGGAAACAAAGCAAATGAGTTGCTCGGAATAGAAAAGTACGATCTTGTTTTACTTGATCTGAATTTACCCGGTGCAGACGGGATGACGGTACTGCGAACTCTGCGACAAACCGACAGAGATACCGGAGTGTTAATTCTTTCGGCACGCTGTGAGGTTGCCGACAAGGTGGAGGGACTGGATGCCGGAGCAAACGATTACCTGACAAAACCTTTTCATTTGGAGGAGCTTGAGGCAAGAATACGCAGTCTGACTCGTCGGCGGTTTACACAAAACAATGTTGTTTTGAACTGTGGAAAGGTTGCTTTTGACACCAAAGCCCGTGTTGCCGTTGCTGACGGTCAGGAACTGTCACTTACCCGAAAAGAAATCGGAATACTTGAATATTTACTTCTTAATCAAGGTCGCCCCGTCAGTCAGGAAGAACTGCTCGACCATGTTTGGGATAACAGTGTTGACAATTTCAGCAATTCAATAAGAGTACATATTTCTGCATTACGAAAGAAACTGCGTGCGGCACTCGGCTATGACCCGATTCGCAATCGCATTGGTGAAGGATATGTTATGGAGGAAGAAAAAGTATGAAAAAGCTATCCTTGCAATGGCGCATAACTCTGATGACTGCACTTCTTATCGGAGCCACCTGCATTTTTATGAATGTTCTTATCGGCTATTCCGGCAGCCATTATATGGATTCCATAGGCTCTTATGTTACAGGTTACGGTGATACGGACAAAGGAGAACCTGACTTTTTCGATCCCGAACACGAAAAGCTTGATCGTGAATTGACTATTGTAATTAACGGAGCACAGGAATCCTTTATCGCTACCAATTGGTATATTACGGCGGCGGCAACATTGTTAGGCGGTGTGCTTGCGTATTTTTTAAGCGGGCATGCACTGAAGCCTCTGCGTACTTTTACCGCTCGGGTTGAAAAGGTTCAACCTAACAATTTGACGGATATGAAGATAACCGAAGAAGTTCCGCCTGAACTGAGACAGTTTGTCAAGTCGTTCAATCGGATGCTTGACCGTCTTGATGAGGGATTTACCGCTCAACGACAGTTCACGGGAAACGCCGCACATGAGTTGCGCACGCCGCTTTCGCTTATGCAGGCACAGCTTGAACTTTTTTCGGCAGAGCATCCCGAGGTATCGCCTGAAACGGCGGAGTTTCTCCGATTGTTGCGTGAGCAGACCGAACGAATGACGCAAATGACAAAAACCCTGTTGGAAATGAGCGCGCTTCGCACAGTATCGTGTGCTGACCGCATAGAGATAGGACCTATGGTAGAAGAGATTTTCACTGACCTTGCGCCCCTTGCAGAGAAGAACAATGTTACACTTGAAAGCACGGGCGATGCTGTTATGACAGGCAGTGACACGCTGATTTACCGTTTGTTATACAATCTGACCGAAAACGCTATACGCTACAACCGTTTTGACGGTACAGTGAATATTACCGTAATGAACAAAGACAATCAGCTTGTTATTACGGTTGCGGATACCGGCTACGGCATCCCCGAACAATGCAGAGAAAGTATTTTTCAGCCCTTCTTTCGTGTGGATAAATCCCGAAGCAGAGAATACGGCGGAGTTGGATTGGGACTTTCTTTGGTGTGGGAAATCGTTGCACTGCACAATGGTAAAGTTCGTGTGGAAGAAAGTTCGGAAAATGGTACTGCTATAGCAGTAAAGTTTCCGACAGATGTGATAAAAATTTAATATTTTGCGATTTTTTCTTAGTTAATTGTTGAAATTGCCGTAGCTCTGTGTTATACTATAATTAATTAATCGATTAGTTATCAAAAGGAAGCGAATATTATGAGAACAACAGAGGAACAGCACAACGAGCGCAAGAGGGAAATAATGGAAAAATGCTTTGAATGCTATGCTGAAAACGGATTGACAGGTACGGGCATCAAGGCTTTGGCGGCAGCGTGTGGCTGTACAACGGGAAATCTGTATTCCTATTTCAACAGTGTTGATGAACTGATTATTGAATCAACTGCATACTGTATGGAAAAGGTCGAGGATGATTTTATGGAAAAAGCTCCCACCGACCCGAAGGATGTTGTTCGATTTGTGAAAGAGGTTCCGTATTGGACCGCAAAGAAGCACGGCAAGAAATATCGGCTGATGTATCAGGTCTATACCCATCCGAAATATATTGAGCACGGCAAGAAATTCTTTGAGGGGGTAAATGAGCGCTATACCGAGTATGCAAAGCGGCTTGAGCCGAAAATCGGCATTCCGTACACGGTGATTACACCGCTCATTTTTATATTTGTCCGTGCCTGTGTACACTATGCTATGTTTGAGGATGAATATTATTTAAAAACCCAAATGGAGGTCTTAAAACAGGGTGTTGCCCTGTTTGCTGATAAATACCGTTCACAATATTTGAGAGGAGGCAATGACAAATGAAAAAACGAATATACTGTATTACTACCGCACTTTGTCTTGTGCTTTGCATCGTACTTTGCATTGCATTTGCTGCCGTATGCAGCAAGGCGGAAAACAGCAAAACCCTGTTGCCGGAGGTGCGAAACAACGGCACAGCAATCCAATGGAGAGATACCGCCGAAGAGGAATGGCACGATCTTGTAGCTGTTAACACGCTCAGAGGTGCTGTCGGAGAAAACGGCAAGGACGGAATAAACGGCACTGACGGCAAAGACGGTACTGACGGTAAAAATGGTGCTGACGGTAAAGACGGTACTGACGGAAAGAACGGTACTAATGGAAAGAACGGTCTTGACGGCAAAAACGGTCTTGACGGTAAAAACGGTGCTGACGGTAAAGACGGTACTGACGGTAAAGACGGTACTGACGGCAAAGACGGCAAGGACGGAATAAACGGCACTGACGGAAAAAATGGTGCTGACGGAAAAGACGGTCTTGACGGAAAAGACGGTACTGACGGAAAAGACGGTACTGACGGCAAAAACGGTACTGACGGCAAAAACGGCGTTGACGGCAAAGACGGCACTGACGGGAAAAATGGTGCTGACGGTAAAGACGGTACTGACGGAAAAGACGGTCTTGACGGCAAAAACATAGAGGTACAAAGAACAACAGAATATATACAGTGGCGCTATGAGGGAGAAGACTGGCAAAACCTTGTTGCCATTTCCGATATAAAAGGACCCACAGGGCAGAACGGTAAAGACGGAGCAAACGGGAAAACACCGGAGTTCCGTGTAAATGAAAACAATCTTCAATGGCGTTATGTCAGTGAAGAAATATGGTTAAATCTTTACGATCTTTCAAATTTGAAAGGTCTTGACGGCAAAGACGGAATCGACGGAAAGAACGGTGTCGATGGTATTGACGGCAAAAACGGTGATACGCCGTTCATCGGTGAAAACGGCAACTGGTGGCTCGGAGTGACCGACATTGGCGTAAAAGCCGCAGGTGTTGACGGTGAAAAAGGCGACAAGGGAGATAAAGGAGATGCCGGAGAGAACGGTAAGGACGGAGCAAACGGAAAAACACCTGAGTTCCGTGTAAATGAAAATAATCTGCAGTGGCGTTATGTCGGCGATGAAACATGGCTTAACCTTTACGATCTTTCAATTTTGAAAGGGCTTGACGGCGCAGACGGTAAGGATGGTATAAACGGCAAAGACGGTGCCGATGGCAAGGACGGTAAGGACGGAACAAACGGACAAAACGGCGCTGACGGCAAAGACGGTAACACCCCGTTCATCGGCGAAAACGGCAACTGGTGGATTGGAACGACCGATACAGGAGTGAAAGCCACAGGAGTTGACGGTGAAAAAGGAGACAAAGGAGACACCGGTGAAAAAGGCGAAAAGGGTGACAAGGGAGATAAAGGCGACAAGGGTGATGCAGGTCAGAACGGCAGCTGTTCGGGATATTTTTACGGAGAGGCAAACGCTCCGAGGACAGTACTGAATAACAGTCGTGTCAATATTTCTGTCTACCAAAAAATAAACAAGGGCGGCTTGATTTCATCCTACATGAATAATATTACCCTCAAAAAAGGACATATTTACAATGTCTGCTTAAGCGGTTCTCTCGAAGTTGGTTCAAACGAATTTAACAACAGCGGCAATTACTCTATTCAGATGACGGACGGTTATGATAACGATCTGTGCAGGGAGCTTACACGAATAAAAAGGGACGGGGCAAAAATACCGTATACCAATGATCAACATTCCTTTAATTTCAACAGAATGTATGATGCGTCAAATAAAGACATTACATTGCAGTTGTGGTTTGAAAATTCGGCATACAATACTTATCTCGGTGGCTTTAGAGGTACTATTACAATAACCGCTCTTGATTAAATTTATATAACGGAGGTGGCGAAAAATGAAAAAACGAATACTTAGTATCCTGCTGACTTTATGCATGATGCTCTGCCTTACGCCGATAAGCGTATTCGCCGAGGAGGTTGGGGCAGAGGGCTCTGCTGCGATACAGCTTGGTGCAGATCCACTAAGTGTGTTAAGTAAAAATGTAAACACAGCGACCGCACCGACTGTGTATTTCGGGCAAAACCATGAAAATAATCCCGCTGCATGGCGAGTTATCGGCTATGACGGAAGCGGTGTTACAAGCTCAAAGGGGGATATTACCCTGCTTGCGGCAGGCGCTATGGGGGTTATACCATTTGTCGATACCATATTAAACAACGAATACGCACCGAGTAATTTGAAAGCCACAATAGATGCGCTTGCGGAAAAGCTGACGACAGAAGAAAATGCTGCCGTAAAGAAACGGACGCTGACAAGCGGAAGTTACGACGGAGAGAATACCGACTGTGTAGCGGGAGGGCAGGTGGATAACGCTGTATTCTGGCCACTTTCCGCAAAAGAGGCTATTGCTGTAAACAACGATCTGCGTGCCTTGAATCCTGCACATCCGAATTGGGTGACAACCGGTTGGTGGCTGCGCTCCCCCGGCTCCGATAAATATCGTCTCGCCGTCGTGCGTAGTGAGGGTTCTGTCCAATACTCTGGGTTCTCTGTCCTCATTTTCAATAATCATCGGACTGTTCGTCCCGCTTTTAACTTAAATCTGAACTCTGTCCTTTTTGCATCTGCCGCCGTGGGCGGAAAGCCTGACGGAGGATTGGCAGAAGTTTCCAAATACAGCGGAAACGAGTGGAAATTGACGCTTTTAGATAGTAGACGCAATTTTGCTGTAACGGAAAAAACTGTCAGCGCCGCCCCCGACGATACCGTTACGCTGAATTACAAAGGGGCGACCACAGGGAAAAATGAATATATCTCTGTCATCCTGGCGGATAACAACGGCGCACAGTATTACGGCAGAGTAGCACAACCTACTACCGAAAGCGGAACGGTTGAAATCAAAATCCCGTCTGACATTGCACCGGGCGACTATACCATGAAGGTATTCAGCGAGCAGTATAACGGTGACTGCAAGACCGACCTTGCAAGTGCTTTTGCGGATGTCACGCTGACGGTGGAAAGTCAGCCTGACGAGCAGTTTACCCTCGCCTCAGGTGGCAGATACTATTTTGACCTTTCGGCAATGAATATTTCGGGAACGGTAAACAGCAATCTACCGGACAGCACACTTCATTATGTGCCGTTTACCTATGTGGGTACGGTCAACGCTTATAAGCTCACATCGGAAATGGCAACCACCGAGGAGTATGCTCAGAAGAATAAATATCCCCACAGCCTATTCATTGCGGACTATGCCGTAACGCATACGGTAAGCTGGGATGACCTGAATACCGCAGGTCTGATTTTCGGCAAAAATTATGCCAGCGGCGGCGTGGACTATACCCTGCGCACACCGTCTGTGGGAAGTGACTGTACGGGTTTAGACGATTCCCAACGCGGCGTGCCCCAAAGCAACGAATGGGACAGGATACTGAACAAGGACAGCAGCTACATCAAAAACTGGAATGGCATATATTCGTGGGGGCAGGACACAACAAGATACAACTCGTCGCTCCGTGCGGTTCGCGGGTACGATTCGGGCCGACGCTGGAACGACGACGATGCTACGGACTCCCTCCCGCTCGTCGGTTTCCGCCCTGTCCTTGAAGTCCTGAACCCTGACACACTGAGCTCTGACGGGCTGAAAGCCGTTACCCTTGACCTTGGCGGCGGAACGCTCGGCGGCAGCTCCGATGATATTCAAATCATTGTGAAAAGCAGCGAGAGCTTTGCCGCGCCTGCGTCCGACGGCATGACCCGCCCGGACGGAAATACAGGCAGCTACTTCATGTGGCTCGGAAGCAACGGTAAGCTCTACGCGCCCGGTGCCAGTGTTCCGGCGGACGTTACCAAGCTCACGGCGCAGTTTGTTTTATCAGAACAGTTTTCCCTTACCCCCGGCGGCAGATACTATTTTGACCTGTCGGCGATGAATATTCCCGGGACGGTGAACACCGGAAACATCTTTGGTGCGACTTCCTTGCCGGATACGACGCTGCACTATGTTCCCTTTACCTACGCAGGGACGGTGAACGCCTACAAGCTCACAACGGAGATGGCAACCACCGAGGAGTATGCTCAGAAGAATAAATATCCCCACAGTCTATTCATTGCGGACTATGCCGTAACGAATGATGTAAGCTGGGATGCCCTGAATACCGCAGATCTGATTTTCGGCAAAAATTATGCCAGCGGCGGCGTGGATTATACCCTGCGCACACCGTCTGCGGGAAGTGACTGTACGGGTTTAGACGATTCCAAACGCGGCGTGCCCCAAAGCAACGAATGGGACACGATGCTGAACAAGGACAGCGGATATATCCAAAACTGGAATAGAATGTTTTCGTGGGGACAGGATGTTTCTTCTGGCGGCGCGTCGTACCGTGCGGTTCGCGGGTACTTGTCGGCCCGCTTCTGGAACGACAAACTTGCTGCGAACTCCTTCCCGTACGTCGGTTTCCGCCCCGTGCTTGAAGTCCTGAACCCTGACACACTGGGCTCTGACGGACTGAAGGTCGTTACCCTTGACCTTGGCGGCGGCACGCTGGGTGGTAGCTCCGATGCTATTCAGATCATCGTGAAAAAAGGCGAGAGCTTCACTGCACCCTCTGCCGAGGGACTGCCCCGCCCGGACGGCATTTCGGAAGACGCGCAGCTGTATTGGTCGGATGAAAATGGGAACTGCTATAAACCCGGCGATACCGTACCTGCCGATGTTTCCATGCTTTCGATCACTGGCGACTATGAGGTGATTTACCTCCCCGGCACATACGGCACCGGCAGTGCGGTGACGGATATGAAACCCCACAACAATATTCTTACCCTGCGCGGCGCTTTGTTCACCCGCGCGGGCTACACGCAAGTAGGCTGGTCAACCGTTGACGGAGGCGAAAAGGTATATGACTTTAAAGATATTTATACCAAAAACGAGGCACTGACGCTCTATCCCGTGTGGAATACGAATAAATACACAATAACCTTTGATACCAACGGCGGAAGTGAAATTGCACCCATTACACAGGACTACGGTACAGAAATTACCGTCCCTGACAACCCGACAAGAAAAGGTTATACCTTTAAGGGATGGGATAAGGAAATCCCCGAAACCATGCCGGCGGAGAATATAACGGTTAAAGCAC
>ENA-OQQU01001469-OQQU01001469.1-human-gut-metagenome-genome-assembly--contig:-NODE-1469-length-12724-cov-3.469177_pt1 | contig 12724 bp, 14 predicted proteins | sample MGYA00243233_ERZ505096 | MGnify/ENA primary metagenome ERZ505096 (study PRJEB26097, sample SAMN02712159) | human gut metagenome | biome: Gut microbiome | host: Homo sapiens | place: Denmark... | reverse complement strand
GGCCGCCATAGCAACCTGAGAGGAAGCTACTGCCGCCATAGCAACCGAAGATGCTGCCACCGCGTCGATATCCTTATAATCCGAGCAGGACAGCCCCGCCAGCGTAGCAACAGACTTGCCAACCGCCAGCTTACTGCCGCCGGCCGCGCGCCAGATCAGCGGGTTGTTGGCCATCTCCTTGCAGCGGGCGGAATCACTGAGCAGATCGTCCCAGTCGGTGAACTCGTAAAACTGGTGCATCCATGTCAGCACCGCATCGTCTGCCACATCACTGCCGAGCAGCAGCTCAAGCAGCTTGTCGCTGTTGCGGTCCGGCAGATCCACCGGAACGCCGAGTACCACACTCACACCGCCAAGGTTGGCGGAAAACTCCTTTGCATGGGTCGGGTTCGCAAGGATCGCTTCCATACGATGTACGCCTTTGCGGTAATTACTCTTAAATGCGCTCATATAGGACATAAAGTCCGACTGATTTACGCCAAGCATTATCTCTCGCCTCCATATTCAATCGCTACATAGTTAATCTTGATTGCGTCAGCCGTGGTCGTCGTACCGTTTACCAACGTGGCCGCGCTGTGCGACGGATTGGTGCCCGTCGAGTCGCCGGTGTAGTAACTGCCGGTCTGGAGCTTCCGCAGACAATAAAGAAATTTCTCTGCGGTTATATCCTTGACCAGCACCACGCCGTCAAAGTCCTCAGCCTGGCAGGTCACCTGCGGCACACCCTCAAACGCCTCTCTAAAATGGTAGGTGTTCCAGCCTGCCCCTGCGTTGGTGATCGTGCCGACCTCCATCTCGGTGTCCTGCAGTTCACCGGTGCCGCTGTCGCTCTCGCCGCCGATCAGGCCGCCGAGCTGGTCAGCGGTCAGACGGCCGTCCTTGTCCAGCACCGCCGGACCTCCGGGCTGACCGAGCAGGGTCAGTGCGATAGCACCAATCTGCGCCGGCGTGATCTTGTGCGGATTGCCGGTGTCCTTGACGTGCGCCGCAAGCACGTCGTTAATTGCCTTAAACAGTGCAGCGTGCGCCTCTGCCGAGGTGTTGTGCTCGTTTATCGCACCTGCTTTCTCGGCGCCGAGTTCTGGGGCAGTCAGCCCGCCGTCTTTCACGGTCTTCTTGACCTCGGTAGCCAATTCCGTTGTCTTTACACGCGCTGCAACTTCGTTGTCCAGCTTGTCCCAGTTGTCATTGAGCGCCTGCTTGATATTGAACGTGCTCGCGCCGTCTTTGTCCGGATCATACTTAAACAGCCCCAGAATTTTGGTTTTCAGGCTCACGCCTGCACCTCCTCAAATGCAAATTCGCTAATTTTGTGCGTCTGCAATTCGTCCAGCGTCATGCCCTCAATCTCGCGGACGAGAATCCAGCGCCAGAGATATTTGCTTGCCAGATGGCACGGGATCACGCGGTCCACTGCCTCCTGCAATGCGGCAAGCTCAGCCGGCGCAGGAATGCCGTAAGCGCCGATGAACGTCAGCAGAACGACGCCCTTTGCAAAGCCGACGGAAATCTCGCCGTTTTTCCAGCTGTCGCACACGCGCTGAATGAGGTCAACATCGCACTTGCCCGAGCCGCGCCACCGTGCAATCAGCGCCGTGCGGCGCTCCTCCAGCGTGCCGGTCGATGCCATTCCGGCGTCGCGCTCCTCGATGGCAAGCGCCCACGTCATGCTTCCTGGAAACAGCTGCTGCGTAATGTCGAGCATCTGCTCGCGCTGCGTGTCGTCGAGCGACTGGATCGCGGCAAGCAGGTCGCACACCCACTTGTCCGTGCGGTACGCCACCGGCAGGCTTTCCCGCATGTTGTCAAACTCAGCCATAGGTAATTGTCACCTCTCCGAGAACCGGACACTCACGTTCCGCGATTGCAATATTCACGATGCCGCCGGACACTTTCAGTCCGGCGTAGTCAATCACGCCCGGCGTGTCCATGATGGCCGCACCGATCTGCGCATAACTGATATAGTCCTGCGTAAAGACCGTGCCTGCCAGATAGGCCGCAACGCTCTCCTTGATGCCGGATGTCAGGATGTCCTCGGTCACGGTGTCCGATTTGGACACCGTGCAGCTGACCGTGATAGCCTTCCCGGTCGCAGCAGTAACAAAGCACTGTGCGCCGATGGGCGCTTGTCCGCGGCCTGCTCCCTCGCTGTCCGGGTCGATGTAGTCCTGCACAGATTTAACCAGTGCAGGCGATGCAGGCTGACCGGCGTTGTCGGCAATTACCACGTCAACCGTGTTCGCCCCCTGTACGCGCGGAAACACCTTGACATGACCGACACCGGCCACCTCAAGCGCCCACTGTACATAGTGGTACACGTTGCCGCTCGTGGCAGGCGTGCGCAGAACGACCAGATAGCGTGCATAATACTCGCTGTCCGACTCCTCGGCATAGCCGCCGCCGATCGGCTCAGGGTTATCACACGAGGCAATGCCCTGCACTGCCACCGGCATCTGCGTCACGCTGTGCGCGGGCAGATTGCCTGCCGTGCCGTCCACCGTGCAGGTGACCGGTACAGTACCCTCGCCCTCAATGGCTACGGTCTCTGTCGCATAATACTGAACACCGCCGCCGGACTCAAACAGCGTGCCCTGCTCGACCGTGCCTGTGCCGGTGACGGTCAGGCTGCCGTGCGCAAAAGTCGCCGCCTTGCGCTCCAAGCCGGAACGCGGATAGATGTAGCGATCAAGCGCGCTGTCGTGCAGATTTTCGGGGTCAAGCTGCTGTCTGGCCTCGTCAATCGTTGTGTCCGTGCCCTCCATCCGCAGGCTGACTGCGGCTAAAAGGTCATAAGTCGGAAAGCCGATGGTCTTTTGATAGCTTTCCGGCATTGCGGCAAGCATCTCGTCTAAAATCTCACTCGCTGACATACGTCGTCACCTCCTCACTCTCTCCGCTGTGCAGGCGGACCGTGAAGCGTACCTCCACGCCGCGCCGCACGCGCGTAAACTTAAAACTGTCAAGTGACCGGATGGCCGGACAGAACGCGGCGGTCTCCCGCACGTTGCGCTCAATCTCGGCAAAAATCCAGCCCTCCGGCACGCGCCGGTCAAGGCTGACCGCCTCCACGCCCGGCTGGGTCGTGCCGCTCGTCCGGTAGATCGGGATTGCGCCCGGCTTTTGCCGGAGCATCAGCTCAAGCCACTGCTTGACCGCCTCAATGCCCTGCCGCTCGACCAGAGCGCCGTCGATCAGCGGAAAACTGCCCGACCTGCCGTCCTCATGGAACACAAACGCCGGAGAGCGCCCAATGCTCTCCGCGATCTGCTCGGGGATCTCCTCCGGGATAACCGGAAACACATCGGCCATAGCCGACACCTCCTATAAAGAATCTAAAACCAGCAGCTGTGCCCCATGCAGCAGCGCCGCCGCCTGCATGCCGACCTTCCACGTTTTGCCCTTTGCCGTCGCGGTCATGATCAGGCCGGTGCTGCTGTCGAACTTAAATTCCTTGTCCGCGATCGCGAAGATCAGCTTGGGCGTCACCTGCACGACCTCGGCTCTGTACCACGGCTGCGGCCTGCGGTCTGCCTCGGCGCGGATGGTGCCTTTGAAGGCACGCGCCAGTGCCGTATCCCATGCCATAGGCACGCACTCCTTTCCACATCTTCCACAGTGTTATCCACAAGCATACAATATCTTGTGTTATCCCCACGGCGTACAGAAACCGGACACCTCGCCATAGCTGCGCGTTACGCGCTTGACGCTGTTGGAGTAGTTGCCCTCCACCGTCTCAAACGACGATGCTCCGGCCGATATTACAATGCCGATATGTCGGTCGCCCTGAATCATCAGGTCACCCGCCTTGGGCTTGTAACTGCCTGCCGATTTGTACTTGCCGCGAGCCTTGAAATAGCTGCTCATATCGCCAACGTAGCCGTAGGTGGTCGGTATCGGCGCGCCGCTCTTGGCCGCGCACCAGCAAACAAAATAAACACACCAGGCAACGCCGTTGTGGCCGGCCCATTGACCGAACTTGTTGATGTCTTTGCCGGACTCCTTGTACCCGACCTCGCCCAGTGCCGTGTTGATAAACGACACCGCACTGCCCGAGCTGCCGCCCGAGCCGCCGATGATCGCAGAGCCGTTTTTGCGTCCCCAGCGATTGCACTCGGCGTTGCTGCTCATCAGAAGGTCAAAGTGGTAAACACCGTTCTTGATCTGGATCGCGCCGCCTCTGTCGTTGACAGTGTAGGTCGTGCCGTCAAGACTTGTGCCGGTGTCACGGACGGTAATTTTCGTACCGAACGGCACAGACGGCGGTGCGGCGCAGGTGTGCTTGCTTGGGTCGAGCCTGTTGCCCTGCGCGTCCAAATATCCGCCCTCCAGCGCATTGTTAGCCGGATAGTAGGCGGTAAACAGCGCCTTGACAATGGTGCCGCCCGAGCCGCCGTCACTGCCGCCGGACAGATCCGGCAGGCCGAACACCTGCACCTTGTCCGTGCTGGCGGCCTTGATGGCTGCCGCGTCGGTCTTGCCCTCGGCGGCGGCTCGCACCTGCTCGAGCGCCGTGATTTCGAGCGCCATCGTGTGCCCTGCACCGCCGTAGTGATGCTCCACGCGCGTAATGCGGAAGTTGCCCTTGATGCCAAACGCGGGCGAGTTAAATCTCAGTACCACGCCGCTTGTCACCTCATCACAGCCCCAAATCTCGGAGATAGAGCGGGTCTGCCCTACCTTGTCAGCGTTTTTCAGCAGGTTCTTCACCATTTGCCCGAGCACAGCCGTGCCGGGGTTCTCCGTTACCGTTTCGATGTGCTGCATAAAACCGTAGCGCTTGATAGACGCCGCGTTGCTGGCCTGTGCGCCGATGTACGCCTTGCCGTCGTCCTCGGCGGCAATGACAACAGCGTTGTAGGTGTCCTCAATGCTGTCTTCGCCGCTCACCTGACCGAGCGCCCAGGTGATGTCAAATGCGGCGATATTTTTCGCCGGCTTGTGGTATGCCTTGATGGGCGCGGTCGGCAGTGCCTCGACCTGCAGGCCGCTGTCGTCCACGCGGTGGCGGTACTGCTTGCCGGTCGCAGACGTGCAGGTGTTCAGCACATCGCTGATAATGTCGGACGGCGTAGAGCCGGTCCACAGCTGCGTGATCTTGGTCGGCAGGCTGCACACCTTGCCGACTGTCACGCCCGCCTTGGCACACGCCTTGCGGATGACCTGATCGGCCGCAAGGTTGTTGACCTGCAGCACGATTTCCGACTTATTCAGATACCAGCCGCGGTCGTAGGCGGTAACACCGCCGTCCAGCGTCACCGTGATAATGATGCCGGAAAAGACCGTTTTGCCCTGATTGGTCACGCGCACCTTATCGCCCGGCGCGAGCGCCAGCTTGGGCGTGTACTTGTCCCACGGCGAGATAAACGTCTTAAACGTCAGCTCTGCCGCCAGCGTGTCGAGTTCGTCCGTCAGCGTCATGTCACTGGCAAACGCGGTGATGTCGCGCGGCTGTGCGCCGTCGCGGTACAGCACCAGCTTGTGGTCATCGACATATCCTGCCGCCATCGGCGCACCTCCTCATGTGATAAATTTGTATTCTGTGACGGCGATGGAATACTCCAGATCGCCGTTGCGGCGCACGGTAACATCAAAGCTGTCCACCGTCACCGGCATGTTAAGCCGTGCCGCGCCCTTGCTGTCGAGCACGATCAGGCGGAACGGCACCTTCTTGTCGCGCCACCGGTCGAAGAAATCGACATACGCCCAACCATCCGCAGATGCCTCGGACGGCATGAAGGAGTACCGGCGTACCGGCAGCAGCGCTGTCCACTCCATGTGCCGCAGACTAAGCGTGCCGATGCGTCGATAGTCTCGGCTCAGGCCCTCGTAGGTCTCGTGGTGCTGCTCCGGCTGCGGGATGGGAAAGTCCGGCGGACAGTGCGGCAGCGTCCAAACCTCCTCGTTGTTGTTGACCGAGATGATAATTTTGTACACGCACCGCACCTCCTTATGTGTTGCCGAGCGCCGCCAGCACCTTGCGGCCGACGTACTCACCGACCTGCTCAGTGAACTCACGGTTGCCGATCACGTTGCCCTGGATGTTGACGTTGACCGTCACGCTCCGACCGCCTGCCGCCTTGACGCTCACATCATGCGGGATGATCTGCGTGCCGCTCGGCAGGTTCATAATTTCACCGCCGCGCTCGTTTACGCGGGTCAGACCGCCGCGCCAGTAGGGCGTGCCCATGGCGTTGCCGAGGCCCGGCAGGCTCAGCAGGCTGCTGGGTGTCGGCTTAGGTATCGTCGTAGTGGTCGAGGTCGTGGTCTTGACCGGACCGGCCGTTGTAGTCGTTTTGCTGCTGGTCTTGGTCTGGGTCGTACCTGTGGACGTGCCCGAGCGATTGCCCGTTGTGGCATTGTCTACCCACTCGATAGCGTCGCCCAGGACACCCTTGGCACCCTTGTACAAACTGCCCAGGATGGGGATGCTCTCGATCTTGTCGTTGAGCCACGACAGCTTGTCTCCGACCCATTCCAGATCCGTCTTAGCGGCGTTTTTTACCTTATTGAACGCACCGGAAAAGGCCGTGCCGATCCGGATGCTGACATCCTTAAACTTGTTCCAAAGGCTCTGCGCACCGGCCTTGATGGTGTCCCAGTTTTTGTACAGCAGCACACCGACCGCAATCAGCGCCTCGATAGCAAGGATAACTGCACCGATCGGGTTTGCCGCCATTGCAGTGTTAAGTCCGGTCTGCGCCACTGTCGCTGTGCCGGTGGCGGCAGCCTGACCGCCCAGTACACCGGTCATGGTCAGGAGAGTAGTAATCGCTCCACCAATTGTGCTGATAGAATTAGTCAAACCGCTGTTAAAATCGAGCACCTTCTTCACGGCCCACATACCCGCCAGTACCTTCAGTGTTGCAATCAAAGTGTCGGAATTGTCGCGGCACCACTGCACTGCATCTCCGGCTTTCTGCAGGGTCTGCGGAAACTTCTCATCAAACTGTTTTTTCAGATTGCTGAGATCCAGATTGGAAAGCCAATCAGTAAGCGCATCCGCTTTTTTCTGCACCCAGTCCAGCGCCGATCCGGATCGGATTGAGCCGTCCTCGGCGGCGCCCGCCAGCACCCACAACTGACTTTTGAGTTTGGAACTGGTGTCTCCCACCTTGGCCAGCATCTCGTCCAGCGTCGCATGGTTACGCCGGGCGTTGATGACCTGCTGATTATTGGCGTAGAAGCTGTCCGCAGCCTTGTCGTAGGTCTTGGAGAGCGTATCCATGATCAGCTGATTGCGTTTGCTGACATCGGTTGTTTTCTCCAGCTTGGCGTTGAAGTCATCCTCCATGATGCCGACCCAGTTGAGCGCATCCGCGAAAACGCCGGTCACCTGACCGGTACGCGCTGTTTCGTTTGCAGACTCAACCAGTCCCTCGATCGGCAGCGAATCGCCAAACGTGCCGTGCACGCCTGCGGCGATGCGCGTCCACTTGGTTACCTCTTTCTCGTTCTTCGCCATGTTGGCGAGCAGCTGCGAGGCTTCGGTTGCGGTGTCCGCGTCACCCAAAATCGCATAAAAATTGCGATAACTCTTGCGAGCCACATCGGCGGAAAAGCCCGCCGCCTGAAATCCGGCGTTTAACTTGCCCTGCGCGACGCGGTATTCCTCGGTCGCGCCGTCGAGTGCAATGAACGCAGCGGTCATGCCTGCAACAGCCGCACCGGCAGCCTTGACACCCTTCTTTGCAAAATCCCCCAACGCCGTGAGCGATTTATTTTTGAATGCGACCACCTTGCGGGTGGCCTGCATCATGCTGTCATCAATGTTCTTGCCGGACTTCTTCGCGGCCTTCGCCGCAGCGACCAGTCCGCCGGACATTTCATCCTTCAAAGTGAGGACGGTGTTGATAACCTTATTTTTAGCCACTATTCCGTCCCTCCTCCGGTGCGTATGCGCGGCAGACGCCTGCCGCAATCAGGTTTATCATATCCTCGTACCAGCGCGCCCGCCCGACTCGCAGCACCGCACGGTCGGCATAGCTCATCTGCCGGATTTGCTCCGGCGTGATGCCTCGCGCCGCGTAAAATGCTGCAAGGTCGAGCACCGGGTCGCGCTCAATCAGTTTTTTGCCGGGTCCTCATCCTCATCACCGGCAATCAGGCCGAGCCAGGCAAACAGGGATGCCGCGAGCTCATTGACCTCGCGGACATCCATCAGCGCCCAGATAACGTCGTACGGGTCGGTCACGCCGAGCGCGGTGTGCAGCTCCGTGTCCTGCAATGCCGGACAGCAGTCGTAGATCAGCTGTGCGCCGATGTTCAGCATCTGCGCCGGCTGCTCTCGTGCAGCGAGAAATGCCTCATAAGCATCCAGCTGTGCGGTATGCCCGATCTTAACAAAATCAAGCAGCTGGCCGCCGACCTTAAACTGAATGATCTTGGCCTTGTCGGCCTTGCGCTGCTCGGCTTTCGCCGCCAGCGCGTCCAGTAACTTCTTGTCCATGCCTTACTCCTTAATGGTTTCCAGAACGGAAAAGTGACCGAACTTGAACGGCACCTCTTCCTCGACCTTTGCTTTCTTCTCGAACTTCGCCAGATAAAATTCGTCGATCGTCACATCGGACAGCGACACGCGCTCTACCTTGTTGGTGCCCTTCTGGGCCAGTGCGGTGATGATGGTCACTGTCGGCATTTCGCCGGACTGGTAGGCATCCGCCATCATCTGGAGCACATCCGAGTCGATCTTGAGCACAGTAAACGTGCCCTCGCCGGAATAACCGTTGTAAATGCGGTAGGTTGCCGGATCGCCGCAGACGTTCACTTCTTCAAAGTCCGCGCCTACTTTCGCCTCCACGCTCTGGAGTGTGGTCAGGCGCTTGCCATTGAACCAGACATTGCCCTGGTTACCATGGAGCACGCGGTTCGGGTTAAAATCAGCCATAAGTACCTCCTGTTACGCCATCGTGATCGGGAAAATGAGGTCGGTCATCGAGTTCAGGATCTTGACATTTGCGGTCAGGTAAACCGTTCTCTTAAACGGGTTGGCCTTGACCGTGTCGTCGTCCCAGCTCTCCGCCTCGCTCTTGCCGGATGCCACCCATGCGGCTCTCTGTGCATCTACATCAATCATTACAGCGTTCGCATAATCCGGATCAAGGATTGTCTGCTGCATGAGCTGACGGAAATAGCTGCTGTTGAGTGCATTTACGAGCATCATCTGATTATCCCGCGAGTTTCTGTAGTTGCCGAGGTAGGTCTCGCGGAATGTCGCCGCAATATCGTCCTTCATCATGTCCATGGCCTCGACGGTCTCGATCAGGCACATATCCTCAGTGCGCGTCTTGCCATCCGTGGTTGTCATAGAGTTGATGCCCTGTGCGATACGCACAGTATTGTCCTCGCTGTTAACAAGGATAAACTTGCCGGTGCCAAGCGCCGCATCGTTGTCCTCGACCTCCTGCACCTCTTTCAGATTAGAGCACTGGTAGTTGGTGCTGCCTCTCTTGACGTTGCAGACGGCGAAAATGCCGACAAGGCTCGGCAGATACGCTACGCCGTCCTTTTCCCCGCGATCATCGGAGAACGTGACCTTTTCGTTGATGAAATTGACCACGTGCATATCATCCGGCAGGGTCGTGAGGCCATAGCAGACCGCCTTGTAGGTTTTCTTCTTGGTGTTGTCCTGCGTTTTGACCCACGCGGACAGCGCCAGACCGTCAGCGGCACTCTGACCGGCAATAGTCAGCCAACCGGTTTTTACGGTTTTGCTGATCTCGGTCAACGTATCGGCCAGTGCGCCGTCCGAGTCCGCGCGGAACACGTGCATCTGGTACGGCGCAAAGCCGAGCAGGTCACAGATAGCGTTGTAGTTGTCCGCCGTATACAGGTTCTCGTCCGCCTGCGCGGCGCTGAGGTCACTGTACTGCTTGTGCGTGAAGCTCTTATCCGTATCGTCGCGCACGATCAGGATTGCGATGCCGCGTTCCGAGCGGTCAATAAGCGACACAGCTCTCTGCTCAAAACTGATTTCGATTTTCGGCATTGTAATTGCCATTGGTTTTACTCCTCCTCTCAGTATTCGAGGGTTTCCATCATTTCTCCGGTTTCGGCGGCGCTCTCGCACCAGCTGAGTGCAAACTGGAGCACCAGCACACCGAGCGATATAGTCGTGCTGACCGTATCGTCCGGCACCAGCACGATCTCGCCGGTGTCGATACCGGTTTCAAGTGCGGCGATCAGGCGTTCCGCCATCTCACTGCACTCCTCGAGGTACTCCACCCGCTCGGCGGGATAGTACCAAACGTCCACGTCGATCGACCGCTCCCGCGCACCGCCGCAGGCGGCGTTTCCCTCGGCCGGGAAAATGTCGACTTTGAAGGACGGGCGCACCACGGGTTTGTCGGTGTCCGATTTGGACACCGGAACACCGGGTGCTGCTTGCTTTAACAGCGCGATCAGTGCCGCGCGTACTTCTCGAATTGTCATATTTTATCTATCAACTCGTCAACCATATCCTCGGCGGCCGACTCAAACTCCGGTTCAAATTCCTCGGCAGCCTTAGCAAACACCTTTTTGCCTGCCTGATAACTACCCTTTGAGCCGTCACGCAGTTTCGGTGTCCAGCCGTCCTCAATGAGATGACCGATTTCATCCGAGGAATATACGCGGATGCGCATCTCGTCATCTCTCTTGTTGACCTTGCCGCGCTTGATGCTCCGGTGATAGTCGCCTGCCTTACGGTCATACTTTGGACGATGGACGGCTGTACGGCGCACATCAGCCCGGGCACGCTGAGCCGTTTTCCGGCGCAGCTTTGTGCCGCTGGTACGCAGCATCTTTTTCTGCGCTTTCAGCATTTCTTTCGGCTGTGCCCCCAGACGTTCCGCAAAGTCCATCAGTTCAGAGCAGTCAAATCCGTCACGCATCTTCAACCACCAGCTTCAGCATGACCTCCAGACGGTCGCGGCGCTTGTAATGCGGCTGCCAGTACAGCACATCGTACCGCTGACCCTCGTAAACGAAATACGTCGCCGTGGTCAGCTTGCACGAGCGCGGCCGGATGGTCAGCTTATGCGTAACTTCGGCGCGAACCGTATCGCCCGGCAGGGTTTCATTTCTGCCGGACATGACAGTCAGCGCACCCCAGATCTTGCCGTCCTCGGTGTACTGCCAGCAGGTTTCGCCGATGTCGTTTTCAATCTGGTGCTTGTTAAACACCGTCAGGCGGTGTCTGAGATCATTGGTCAGCGCCATTTGCGCCCTCCTTTTCCGGGTATCGGCTGGACAGGGCGATGTGGTTGAGCAGGGTCTGCACGGTAAACGGCACCTGTGTCACGCTCGTGTCCGTGACAGGCGTGCGGTTTTCGTACCAGTGCGCCGTCAGCTGGAGCACAGCCGTGTCGAACAGCTCATCACTGTCCGACGGCGGCTCCTTGCCGGTCATATCCCGGACGGCAGTGTCTGCCGCCCGGATCAGGCTCTCAATCAGCTCGTCCTCGTCCGCATGGTCGATGCGGGCGTACAGCTTAAAGCGGTCGAGCGTCAGCATCAGGCGCTCGCCTTCACGAGCTTGCGGACCGCATCGGCCTGGCTCGGCTTGCAGTCGAACATCGCGCAGCCGAGGAACAGGAACGCATTGGTCTTGACGTCAAACATCGAGGTAATGGTCACGTCCTCCGGCATATTGCCGATGACAGTGGAGAGGTCAGCCAGATACGCCTCGTGGTCACCGATGCGCTCGTCGATGAGCACCGGATAGCCGTAGATGTAGTAGCTGCCGCCCTCGATACGAACGAGGTCGTTCTTGGACTTGTCCTGCAGCGGCATAAAGTCGGTGAACAGGGTCTTCTTGCTCATCAGGAACTGTGCGCCTGCATCGTAGCCGCCGGGCAGCAGTGCAATCAGGTCGAGCACGTTCTGATTGGTCAGTGCGGCAGTCTTACCGACAGTGACCGAGTTGGTCGCGCCCCAGGTGTTCGCCTGCTCGATGCCGGTGCCCTGATCCGTGCCGGTGCCCTTGATGATGGTGTCCGAGATCAGCTTTGCGATCTTCTTGGCGAGCATATCGGTCAGCCAGTTCTCGAATACGTCGAGCGCCATCTGCTGTACGGACTTGGAGATCTGCACGAGCTTGGTGATCTCGTACGCCGACAGGTTGATCTTGGTCAGGCCGGTTTCTGCTGCGGTGATAGTTGCATTCTCGGTGTGGTAGGCTGCATCTGCCTGCTCGCTCTCAACGGCAAAGGTCACATTGCCCGGCACGCGCAACAGCGTTACCTTGTCCAGCAGCGGTGCGTACTGGTGCACCTTCTCGATGATGGTGTTCGCGGTCTGGGTCGGCACCAGCGGACCGGCGGAAGCCGTTGCAGTGGACCATGCACGCTGCTCGGTTTCGGTCAGCTCGTTGTTTGCCAGCATTTTCAGCCATGCGGAGCGGTATTCCTCGCTGTCGCGGCCGTACTCGCGCGCCTCCGGGGTCTGGGGCTGCGGCTGGAACGTGCGTACCTCGCCGCCCGCACCGTTTGCGATCTTGTTCAGCAGATTGCGGCGCTGCTCTGCCTGTCCCAGCAGGGTCTTGCGCTCCTCGAGCAGACTGTCGGTTTCCGCGCTCAGCGCGTCAAGGTCTGCACCCTCGCTGTCCATCTCGGTGCGGATGGCTGCCAGACGCTCCTCGATCTCGGTCATGCGGTTCTTGCCTGCAAAAAACTGCAGGCCGACCTGATTGCGGAAACCGCCGAAGATCGCCTGCTTGTTCTGATTCTTGCTCATTTACTTTTCCTCC
>ENA-OQQU01001466-OQQU01001466.1-human-gut-metagenome-genome-assembly--contig:-NODE-1466-length-12726-cov-24.891327_pt1 | contig 12726 bp, 11 predicted proteins | sample MGYA00243233_ERZ505096 | MGnify/ENA primary metagenome ERZ505096 (study PRJEB26097, sample SAMN02712159) | human gut metagenome | biome: Gut microbiome | host: Homo sapiens | place: Denmark... | reverse complement strand
AGCAGTCTGCCGTTATCGTTCCATTCACCATAAATAACGCCTCTCCGGGTGTTTTCTATAAATTTGTCAAGCCGCTTTCTGAACAGCTCCGGCTGCCGTTTCTTTATCTGTATTGTGTCAATGCGCACACGCTTATACAGCTCGGGCAGTCGGCAGAAGTTCTGCCACACAACAGGGTCCGACTTCAATTCTTTCATTACATCATCGTCTATCACAAAGCCCCTGTCCGTCATATCCGGCAAAACGGCTCTGCCGGCGTCGGTCATCAGCCCGAGCCTCTCCATCCTGCGGCACCTTTCCTTGTTCAGTTCCGACCAGTTGCTGCGCGGCTTTCTCGGGCACAGCCTCTGTGCCGTCACCCCGTCAGCCAGCTTCTTTGTCGTGCTGTCTATCCATCCGAAGCACATCGCCTCTTCAACAGCATCTATATACCAGAATGTGCCGTCGTCAACAGGCCTTCCACGTTTTACCACCACCCAGCATTCCGTCTCCTTATCATGGTTCTGCATCAGCCATTCGCGCAGCTCATCCCGTGATTTTATATTCAGCAAATTATTTATTGTCATATACTACCTTTGTCTTTTATGCCGATGTAAAGTACACGCGCTTTGCGCGTTGGTAAAACCGCATATCCATTTCAGATATTTGTCTCTCCAAGGTTCTCTGAATTATATGTTCTGAGATTCGGTTGCATAAGTAATATATATATTACACAACGTTTTTAATCTGGTTATTGATTCGCAGTTTATCCTCCCGACTCAGGTAGTCGCCTCTGTCGTAATAATGGATCTTAGCTTTATTCATTTTTATAGCATTTTTCAATCAACGGATTTTCTTTGCAAATAAGAAGTGCTTGATTATCAATGATATATGTATGTTGAGTATTTCCTTTGCAAATAAAAACTTATCCATAATAGGGTATATAAGTAGCAAATTTTTTCGATGTAATACTTTCATCTGCAATCTTAATAAGTCCGGCTTCTAAGGTGTCAGCAATGATACGCGAAGCAATGGATGATTTATTCTTTTCTAGCTTGAATCTTTCCCTGACAGATTGATTGTTAATAGACTGATTATCCTCGTACATTAAACATGCATGTTGATAACAAGCATCTATTTTTTCTCTTTTAGTCATATCCTTAATATCTTTCTTTGGATAAAGAAATACTCTGGTAAAGTTTTCTCCTTTAGAGATTTTTGCTGCAGGCAAGAACATTTTTTCGATTGCTTCAACTGCACGATCTATTCCACTACCCCTTCTTTCACAGATACCTAGCAAATAAAGGCTTTGGGCTAAAGACTCATTTCTGGAATAAGGAGGTAAATCTATCAATCGATTTACATCATTCAATGGTGCCCCTGGATTAGTAATGACCAATCTATTTGAAAATATCTCTATCGTAATGGGCATACCTGTCACAGCAAAATCTTGATGAACCAATGCATTGGCTACAAATTCACGAATTGCCACACGTGGATAAGTAGGTATTGCTTCACGTATAACTTCAATATTTTCTGAAGATGTATTTTTCATAATAAAGTCTATCAAATTTTCAAATCCCACAGCATAGCCCAAACCTCCTATTTGTTCAAAAAGCAAATTTCGATTATTTGTCCCAACATATTTTCGGACGATTACAGTTCTTTTTTCCAATTCCGTATAATCACTTGCATGATTGGCAAACAAGATGGCTCCCAAATTGGTAACACTCCATAACATTTTATCCTGCTTTTTGCAGAATCCAAATTCTTCCAACTTATTTAATATAGCTTCTGTAGAGGTTGGCGTATTCTTACCCAACAATTCGTACATCTTCTGATAATTCAATGCTCCCAAAACTTCCTTGGAACTTAAATCTTTCTTTGCAGTTTTCTCTTCAAAAGTATAACCTTGTGATTCTGCAATCATAGCTTTTACTTGATTGCGTGACATTTTAACCGTCTGTCCTGCAGAACGGATGTATGCATCAAATACATCTTTCCCTCGTAAATATACAGGCTTGTCGTTTTGTTCTGGTATATAAATGAATAGTAAAGCACACCCTTTGTAAGTTAAGATAGCGTGTTCGATTGATATAGCATAAGCCAAATTATTTTTTGCTATATTACCTAATGATTGGATTATTCTGTCTGTTTCAGATTTTGTTATTGAGAAGCAACTTCCATCGTTGTTCACTCCATAAACCAACACACCACCTCCTTTTTGATTGGCAAAAGCTGAAATATGTTGAGCTAAGCGTTCTGTTTTACAAGATAGACCGCTTTTCCAATCCAATTCATTCAATTCCGCAGGAACAGGTATCAAACTATCTTGTAAAGTTTTCAATGCTTTTTCTTTCCATTCCATTTTTCTCTCCTTTCTTTACTTATATTGTTATTGCATTTGGTGTACGGGAATCCGAATCAAAAATTTTTCCTCCTTCTTACGTAATAATTCACCAATGGTTCGCTGATCGCTTCTTAAATTAACGTGAGTTCGACGAATTGTAAATGCCTGTAAATTTGGTGATTAGCGAAAATTATTGTAACTTTATAGTGCTGATTTATAAAGATTTACGAACGATAATCGCGATATTCACTAAAGACAAAGATACTGGATTTTTCTGTATTGCGGATATCTTTTACAGAACTTTTTTTGTGCCAAATGAGACAAAATCATCTGCTTACACCAGCAGTCTGCCGTTATCGTTCCATTCACCATAAATAACGCCTCTCCGGGTGTTTTCTATAAATTTGTCAAGCCGCTTTCTGAACAGCTCCGGCTGCCGTTTCTTTATCTGTATTGTGTCAATGCGCACACGCTTATACAGCTCGGGCAGTCGGCAGAAGTTCTGCCACACAACAGGGTCCGACTTCAATTCTTTCATTACATCATCGTCTATCACAAAGCCCCTGTCCGTCATATCCGGCAAAACGGCTCTGCCGGCGTCGGTCATCAGCCCGAGCCTCTCCATCCTGCGGCACCTTTCCTTGTTCAGTTCCGACCAGTTGCTGCGCGGCTTTCTCGGGCACAGCCTCTGTGCCGTCACCCCGTCAGCCAGCTTCTTTGTCGTGCTGTCTATCCATCCGAAGCACATCGCCTCTTCAACAGCATCTATATACCAGAATGTGCCGTCGTCAACAGGCCTTCCACGCTTCACCACCACCCAGCATTCCGTCTCCTTATCATGATTCTGCATCAGCCATTCGCGCAGTTCATCACGAGACTTGACGTTCAGCAAATTATTTATTGTCATATACTGCTAATGACTATTCTTAATCTAATATTCCTTTATTTCTGAAACTGATATGAGTTCTATTCCAATAATCAATTATTCTTCTTGAAATTCTCGGCCTGTTCAAGAATTTCTTTGAATACTTCATCGTTTGTTACCGGCGGATAACCATGTTCCGCCAACACTACGATAAGATCCATTTTCAGTTCGGCCTTGATGTCGTCACGGGTTGCCCAGTCTGTATATTTAGACTTATCATCCACAATCTTTTTTATTTCGGCAGCAAGCACCAGCAATTTATCTTCAGGATATTCAAATCCAAACTGTTTGGCTATTGACTTCAGTATGTCATAAAATGCCTTTTCTTCATAACTTATGCCGAGATCTTTATACGAAGATTTTTCCTTGTTAATCTCTTTCAGGAGCATAGCCATCTGGTTTGCAACTTCTGTCACCACTTCATCGGCAAATACAGCGCTGTCGCGTCTGTCATTATATTTATCGACAAGATCGTTAAGCCTTTTTGAAAAGTCTACGCCCTGCATCTTGTTTACTTTCTTAAATTCGGTAATAACCATGCGCAACAGCCTTTCCATAAGTTTCACTTTTGTGTTGGGCATTTGCATCTTGGCCAGCCTTTCCATATATTCCTCGCTCAGCACATCAAGATTTTCCTTATCGTTGCCTATGCGGATTATTTCTTCCACGCCTTCCGACTGTATTGCGTCTTCTATCATTGCCCTGACCCGTCTGTTCATTTGTGAGGCGTCAGGAGCCTCGCCCTTTGTCAGTTTGTATATGACAGCCCGCACGCCGGTAAAGTAATGTATGTCTTCCCTGTCCGAGAAAGTTATTTCCTCGCTGTTGCTGCATAAGTTGAAGGCGGATTTCAGTTTCTTTGTATGCCCCATAAACAGATTTTCCTGTTCCTTGGTGCGTTGCATGAATTCAGCTCCACGGTTAAGGCATTCCAACTGTTCCAACGGACTGCCGCTTGTGAATTTCGAATAGTCAAAGCCGTTGAACATACGTCTTATTATGTCGAGCTCGTCTTTTACCATGACGATTGACTTTTCAAGACTTTCAACCGAATCAGAGTCTGTTTCGCCTTGTGCGTAATGCTTCAAAGCTGTATTCATATTGTTCTTTATTCCGATATAGTCAACAATCAGTCCCTTGTCCTTTCCCGGATATACTCTGTTTACGCGTGAAATTGTCTGTATTAGCGTATGCTGTTGCAGCGGCTTGTCAATATACATTGTGTCAAGACAAGGTACGTCGAAACCCGTAATCCACATATCTACCACAATGGCTATCTTGAAGTTAGATTTCGGATTCTTGAATGCTTCCGCAAAGTTTCTTCTGTCGTCGTCCGTTCCCAACAGATTATACAAGTCGGGCTCATCGTCTTTGGTGCGTGTCATTATAAGCTTCATCCGCTCTATCGGCCGTTCCTTATTGCCGTATAGGGCTACAGGTTCGGCTGCCATGGCATAGTCTTTCTTTTCTTCTTCAGGCAGCTTTACCCATTCAGGTCTTAGGGCTGCGATTTTCTTATAAAGATTATACGCTATTGTACGGTTAGAGCATACAAACATTGCCTTACCAACTACGGTGCTGCCTTCTTCAACGCGTTTCTCATAGTGCGCGATGAAGTCCTCTGCAACCGCCTGCAAGCGGTCTGAATCGCCAAGTATGCTTTCCATCTTGGTTACGGCTTTCTTGCTTTCCTCTATCTGATGCTCGTTGCTGCCTTCCTCTGCACATTGCTTGTAGTATTCTTCTATCTCATTCAGTTTCGCACTGTCGAGCAATACTTTTGCTGCGCGTCCTTCATACACTATGCGCCTTGTTATGTCGTCTGCCACTGACTCTGTCATGGTATAGGCGTCGACAACTTTTCCGAACACGTCGATAGTTGCGTCTATCGGCGTACCTGTAAAGCCTACGTATGTGGCGTTTGGCAGCGAGTCGTGCAGATATTTGGCAAAGCCGTAGCTTCTCTTCAGCCCGAGTTCGGTCTGTTTTATGTTCTGTTGCAGATTTGTCTGCGAACGGTGCGCTTCATCGGATATGCAAATAATGTTTGCCCTGTCTGACAGCAGCTTGGTGTCTTCGGTAAACTTATGAATTGTTGTAAGAAACACTCCGCCGCTTGTCCGTCCTGCAAGATACTCACGCAATTTGGCGCGGCTCTCCACTTCAACCACACAGTCGTCGCCGATAAATGTCTTTGCCTTGGCAAACTGTTCAGAGAGTTGTACGTCAAGGTCGGTGCGGTCGGTAATAAGCACTATGGTAGGACTGGCAAAAGCCTTGCTGCGCATAAGCATACGGGTAAGAAAGAGCATCGTAAAACTCTTTCCGCAGCCTGTCGCTCCGAAGTATGTACCGCCCTTTCCGTCTCCGCCTTCATGCTGGCGCGAATGTTTAAGGATATTGTCAAACAGCTTATGCGTAGCAAAGAACTGCGGATAACGGCATATTATCTTGCTCTCCGTCTTCGACGAGTCGGGCATGTAAACAAAGTCTTTCAGTATGCTCAGCAGACGTTTCTTGCCGAACATGCCTTTCACCATTGTTATCAGCGAGTTTATGCCGTCGTCGGGCTTGTCCCCGCTGTTCACCTTACGCCATGAATAAAAGAATTCGTAAGGCGTAAACAGCGAGCCATATTTGTTGTTCACGCCGTCGCTTATTACTATGAAGGCATTATATTTGAACAGCTCGGGTATGTCGCGGCGGTATCTTACGGTCAGCTGTCTGTAAGCGTCCATTATAGTTGTGTCTTCCTTAACGGCGCTTTTAAATTCGAGCACAACTACCGGCAGGCCGTTTACATAGACTATGCCGTCAGGAATACGTTTTACGTCGCCTTGTATTTCGAGCTGGTTTACTATGCGGAACGTGTTGTTGCTCTCGTTCTCAAAGTCTATCGGCTCGATAAACAGGTCCGGCAGTGTCTTGTCTTCACGCTTCAACGAAAAGCCCTCTGTCATAAGGCGATAGGTGTTAACATTCTTGTCGTACAGCAGAAATCCGTTTGCTGCCGTAAGTTTTGCTATCACGCTTTCCACCTCAAGCTCCGTTATCCCGTCTTTCGCATAGCGGCTCCGCATATATGCGCACAGGTCTTCACGAAGAATAACATCGCTCGCTTCTTTGCTTATTTCTTCGCCGTTAGTATATATGTAGCCCTCTTGCTTAAACAGCTCCATAATGGACATTTCAAGGGCGTGTTCGTTGAATACGGCCATAATTATTATTTTTTTAAATACCAAATAAGAAGTTTTGTTATTGAGATAACACAACAGATTCCACTAATTATAATTGGAATTAAAATTATTAATATCCAATAAGAATGTGGTAAAAATAAAAATAATATATAAATTATACCAGCAATAAAGGATGTACAAATACCCCAAATAGAATTTTTTACAATATAGTTCATTTTAGCAATATATTTTTTAGCAGAATAGACCTTATTAGAAAGTGAAAGTGAAATTCCACCATCTTCAATTTGTTGTATTATTAATCTCAATGTTTCTTTCTTATTAAGAAGAAATGTTACAGTTAATGTAAAAACTGCAATATGTGTTGAAAATAAAGTTGTTAAAGATGTCAAGCACAACGTTTCAAATTCTGTATAAGTAAGAACCATTTTGTTAATTGTCTAAAGTGTATTTGACCAATAAACTTTCAATTGTTTTTTTTATAAAACTTGTTTCAAAAATATTTCCATTATTTATGTCTTTAGCTGATATATCAACAACATAATTAAAGCTGTTTTCAAAAGATTCGGTAATTTTTTCATGAAATTCTTGAACTGCTTGATAAACTTGTTGATTCGAATTGAAAAATTTAAGCTGTCTTTTACTATATTTCTCTTTAAATGATTTATCTTCGTATGCAGCTATTGCATCTTCTACAGACATTCTTTTCAATGTAATAGTTTTGTGCTTTTTTATTTTGCAACATATAGTGTATTTTGAAAGATATCCTGGTTGTTCTTCATCATCAGAATCATCATATGATGACAATGTAATTTCCGCAGATTCAATTATTCTCTGTTTTCTTAATTCTTCAATAAATTTTTGGGCTTTAATATTTTTTATAGGATATTTTATTATTGAACTCATGATGTAACGGGCAACCATTTTCATATCATTAATTTCTTTTGAAGGATCAACATAGATAAATACATGCCAATATCTCTGGCATGTAAGTTCTTCTATATTTTTTTTGACTATAGGATACAGTACGAAAAAATAAGTATTACTGCCTATACGGTCATTTATATCAAATTGTATTTCATTTTCCTTTGATTTATGATCTTTCATTTTTTGATAATAACCATCGATAAGGTTTGTTTTATATATTGAAACTTGAAGAATCAATGCCTTATCCTCATTGAACTTAATATCAATAACATTAATATTCTTTATTCCTAATTTTGTTGTCTTCTTTGAGCGTTTATCTGTAATAATTGGTTGTTGGTTCTTATGATTGAATTTTGCTATAAATTCTTTTGCATCTTCTATTAAATCTTCTGTTTTAATTTTGAAAATAGCATCTTCTTCATTTATTTCATTTGATATTGAAATAAACCTAGGAATATTAATACGTAAATTGTTGTTATATTCGCCCATAAATTATTAATTTTTGATTATCATGAAAATAATATTCTTTTGATATCTGCTAATTTTAAATTCTCCAACGTTAATAGTTTTTGATTATAAAATTTTATTTGCATCATCTTTTCGAATTTAAGTAGAATATCTTTTGATGGTATTAATGTTTCCATCATATGGACATCATTCCTATTTAATGTCGGTACTGCTGCAAAACCTGCAATTGTTTTATCAAGTTCCAATTCTTTTAATTTGTAGTATACAAAAAATGGTGGAGTATCTTTAAAATTTTTTACCCATAAAGTCGTGTTTAATGGCCAACATTTCTCGTCAACAAAAAAAACGTTTCCTATAGAACCGCTTCTTCCTGTTATTACGCAAGGAGGCTTTATTTTAAATTCATCATGAAATCCTGCTATTCCTGTTGAAGCATAAATTGGATATTTCCCATTTCTTCTACATTGAGTTGGTAAATCAAAGCCCCTTTGTAATTCTAACAAATCTCCAATTACCCCTTTTCTCCACCCATCAGGCAAATTATTTTTGTCTATCCCATCAACAAACATTTTGCGGTAAATGGCTTGGGCTGTTTCTTCCAATTTTACGATTAGCTGTTCATTAAGTTTTATACGTTGCTGAATAGCATTGTATTCTGCGACTATTTTTCGTTGTTGGTCAATTGAAGGGACTATAATTGGCATATCACATAAATTATCCCAAGTTGCACCACCTCTTACATCGCCACCTGTTGAGAACCACAGTCGTCTATCAAATTCAGGCCTTTTTATTTGCATAAAAAGATAATCAGGGTTCAAAACATTTTCATCTATCACTTCAAAGACAAAATATGCGGACGACATTATTGCAGGTTGGGATTCTTTCATTAATGAGATGGGTAATTTATGATCACGTTCTACACTCATTAACTTGCAGCCAAATTGATTATATGACACGATTTTATATTTCGACAAATCAGTGCCAATTATATTAGCTACAGATGGCATAAATTCTTTTTGTAAATTTACGCCATAAAGTTTTGTCACCTTCAAATCCCGATTTCTTACATCCACTTCGCGGATATAATCGCCCAAGCGTTTGTAGTTTGTCTTACTCATAATTGTTCTTGTTTATCAGGTTTACAACTACTTTCACCATCACGTCTTTTTCTTCTGTACGGCTTTCGGCTATCATCAGCGTAAGGGCAACAAGAGTGTTGTCGGCTATGCGCTTCGTGCCATCAGGATTATAGAGAATGCCGTTACCAGCCATAAACCATAAGAAGAGAGTTGCGGCTATGCGTTTGTTGCCGTCGCTGAACGAATGATTCTTTGTAACGAGATAAAGCAACATGGCGGCTTTTTCTTCTACTGACGGATAAAGGTCTTGCCCGCCGAAAGTCTGATATATCTGCCCTATGGAACTCTTAAACGAATCGTCTTTCTCATGGGCGAACCACTGGCTGCCGCCGAATTTCTCTTTCAGTTCTTCTATTGCCTGCATGGCTCCTTCGTAGGTAGCACTAAACTTGGCTTCGTTAGTGGTCTGCTCCACAGCCAGTTGCTGATAATCGTACTTGTCCAGAGTGTCAAGGGCATAAGCATAATCGGCAACCACTTCCACCAGATTGAGCGCATCATCAGAAGTCAGTGCCTCTTGTGCCTTGACCGTTCTGCCCAATACTGTAACAAGCTGTTTCAGCTCCGTATAGCGTTGTTCTGTCAGGGCTTTATTGACGGCATAGCCTTTAATTAAATATTCTTTCAGCACCTTGTTTGCCCAAATACGAAACTGCGTGCCACGCTGGCTTTTCACACGATAGCCCACGGAAATGATGACATCCAAAGAATAAAAGGCAACAGGCTGTTTCACCCCATCAACACGCAAAAAATGCGTGTTGTTCTCTTTTTCCAGTTCACCTTCGGAAAAGACATTATTGATATGTTTTCTTATGGTCTTTTCATCCCTGTCAAACAGAATGGCCATCTGGTTAGCTGAAAGCCATACAGTATCGTTTTCCAATTTCACGTCAATGGACGTTTGTCCATCAGCCGTTTGGTAGATTACAATCTTATCATTCAAGTCCATACCCCAACTCTTTAAACAGGTTCAACAACTCCTTTCTGCTTTCCTCTTCCTGTTTCAGCAAATCTTTCATTTCAGTTTGCAGCTCTTTCATCTTTGTATCGAAGTCTACGCCTTCGTCACGGCTCTTGAACTCAATATATTTGCTCGGTACGAGCGACCAACCTTTAGCCTCTATTTCTTCGAGCGTTGCCGAATAGCAATATTCAGGCACATCCTTATAAGTCTGCTCGTAACCTTCGCGCTGCCAGTTATGGAAGTTTTCGGCTATCTGTGCTATCTGTTCTTTTGAGAACTGTATGTATTTCTTCTCGAACGGCTCGCCCCACTGGCGCAGGTCTATAAACAGCACTTCATTCTCGCGATTACGGTATTTCACCGTCTTGCCGTTTTGCTCCACGGTGCGTGCCTTACGGTTGCCTGCCAGTATCCAGAGAGTTACGCTTATATCGGTAGAATAAAACATATTGCGCGGAAGAATAACGATGGCTTCAACCAGATGATTCTTCAACAGTTGCCGACGTATGTCAAGCTCTGTACCGTCGCCGCTCAACGCACCGTTAGCCAGCAGGAAGCCGGCCATGCCGTTTACAGACATCTTTGAAACGATGTTGAGTATCCATCCATAGTTGGCATTGCCGGTAGGCGGAACTTCATATCCTTTCCAGCGCGGGTCGTCAACAAGCTCGTTTTCGGCACGCCACGACTTTTGGTTGAAAGGGGGATTTGCCATAATGAAGTCAGCTTTCAGGTCTTTGTGCTGGTCGTTATGGAACGTATCGGCAGCCTGCTCGCCAAGATTGTTGGCTATGCCACGTATGGCAAGATTCATCTTTGCCAGCTTGTATGTGGTGTTGGTATATTCCTGTCCGTAGACGGAAATATCCTTTTTGTTGCCGTGGTGAGCCTCGATAAACTTCATGCTCTGCACAAACATGCCGCCAGAACCACAGCAGGGGTCGTAAATCTTGCCACGATAAGGCTCTATCATTTCGGCAATAAGGTTTACAATGGTCTTCGGCGTATAATACTCGCCCTTACCCTTACCTTCGGCAATGGCAAACTTGGCAAGGAAATATTCATATACACGGCCTATCAGGTCGTTTTCAGGGTCTTTCAGAGTGTCAATGTCATTTATCACGTCGAGCAGCGCAGCCAGCTTGTTGCGGTCGAGCCCCAACCCTGAATAATAATTGCTGGGCAGAGCACCGCGCAGTGTGGGGTTGTCTTTCTCCACGGTAGCCAGCGCCTTGTCTATCTTTATGGCAATGTCGTTTTGCTTGGCATTCTCCATAATGTAGTCCCAGCGGCTTATCTCGTTCAAATAAAACACGTTCTTGGCATTATAGAAAACAGGCTGGTCGACAAACGCGCCCTTGCTGTCGGCAATAAGTTCGTTCTTGCGTTGCATGAAACGGTCGTAAGCATACTTTAAGAATATCAGGCTTAAAACCACATGCTTGTATTCGGACGGCTCTACCGAGCCACGCAATTTATTAGCCGATTCCCAAAGGTTTTCTTCTATGCTTTTCTGTTTAGTCTGTTTCTTTGCCATAATATTTTCTATAATAATAAGACTATATCAATTTCTTTAATAGCACCACCATTACTTGCACTATTATCTGTAACATCAGCAGGAATACAAGTGGTGCACACGAAGAACAAAGATATAAAATTTTTTTGTAAAAAAACTGTCGTTCCGAATTTTTTTGAATCAAAAATTGCATGCTTTGACTTCCTAAACATTACAACGATAACGAATGTTTTTTTATCCATTTTATGTAAACTTTATTATCCTCACGAAATAAACCTATGGTTACACTTAACCAATGGCAATGCCAGCTTCCAAACACTGTTGCATGCCGTCAACCTGACTCAAATCCTAATTGCAGGGTTTCTTGATTAGTATTTGTTAGTTGGAGACTCCGCCATCGGTAATGCTATTGCTGCGTGCTTATAATATTCGTGGTAACTGTCTGGCAACCAGTGCTTTATCTTTGTGCTTGTGAAAGGCCGTGTTTTGCGTTGTAATTAGCCGTGTTTTGCACGCTAATTAACCGTGTTTTGCAACGTAATCAGCCGTGTTTTATAATCAGGCCGGTTTATTGGTTGCCGTGGGGTTGTGGTCTACGGTTACACAGTGTTCTGCCTTACAGGCTGTATTTGGTTTTTGCAGATACTGTTGCCCTCGCCTGTGGCTATCTTTGTAGCAGAAATGATCTGGATTATGAAACACACAAAGGGTAAACATTATCAGGAGCAGGGCACGGAGGGGAGATGTGCCAACGCGTCACGCAATAGGGTAGTCTGTCTTTTGCTGTTTGTTGCAGGACTGCTTATGCTCGGAGGTGGCGTCTACGGACTTGTGTCGCTGTCGAAGGCTTCAGACTCTTTTGGCCACGCCAGGGGCGTGATAGACAGGCTAAGCTCGAAACGGGAATACCTGCACAGGAAGATACGCACGCGCTGGGAGATGCGCATAAGCTATGAAACCGAACGCTACGGCAAGACGTATGTATCGGAGAAACGCTATCTGCCGTTCCGCAGTGAGGGCGACAGCATCGAGGTGTTATACAATCCGGGCAACCCCTACGACGTGCGTATTCCGGGCGACGAGCGCTGCGTATGGTTTACGCTGCTGGGCGTAGGACTGTTGTGCCTGTCGGGCGGATGGCTTATGCTGAGGCCGCAACGCCGGACGGGACGGCAGTGTGAGTGACGCCACAATTATAAGCCTGTCTTGTATTAACGTGAGTTCGATATAAGAACCTTACGCAATAAGCCTGCTTTTGTCAATG
>ENA-OQQU01001447-OQQU01001447.1-human-gut-metagenome-genome-assembly--contig:-NODE-1447-length-12822-cov-10.460249_pt1 | contig 12822 bp, 21 predicted proteins | sample MGYA00243233_ERZ505096 | MGnify/ENA primary metagenome ERZ505096 (study PRJEB26097, sample SAMN02712159) | human gut metagenome | biome: Gut microbiome | host: Homo sapiens | place: Denmark... | reverse complement strand
GCGCGCCCGCAGGCTTCGCGCCGCCCCTTCCGGCCCTTTACCAGTCACGCCGGGATGACTACTTCGATGCCGCTTCCGCACCCTCAGGCATGGACTCTTTTATCGTCCCGCGGCTGGGGCCAGGCGTGTCGCACGCCATTCGCGCAGGGCGCCGGTGGCCGCCCGGGTCCGGGCGGGGGCGGCCACCGGCTATGCGTCCGGCTATTTCGTCTGCACCATCGGCACGGAGCCGTCCGGCACCACGGTCAGGTTCTTCGCGTTGGACAGCGCGTCGATGTACTTCTGCCGGAGCACGTTCTCGGACAGGGACGAATTGAGGATGTCGTTCGCGTCCGCCTCGCCCTGGGCCTTGATGCGCTTCGTCTCCGCCTCGACCTTCGCCGTCTCCTGCTCGTTGGACGCCTTGCGCTTCTGCACCTCGGCGGACTGCGCGGCGGCGTACGCGCTGGTGATCTCCTTCGGATAGCGCACGTCCTGCACGCTGACCTGCTCGACGGTCAGACCCATGCCCTTCCACTTTTGGGACAGGGCCTTCTGCACGCCGCGGGTGAACGAGCCGCGGTCGGTCAGCATGGTGATGGTGTCGTACTTTCCGGCGATCTCACGCGTCACGGAACGCAGGTCGTTGGAGATGTACTTGGATACGAAGTTCTCCTGCGAGCCGTAGTCGCGGTACAGGCTCACGGCCGCGTCGGGGCGCAGCGAATAATTCACCTGGATGTCGATGTTCGCGCTCGCGCCGGACTTGTCGTTGATGGACACCTGCTTGCCGACCTCGCTGCCGCCGGTCGTCTCATAGTCGGTGTCGCCATAGAAGTTGATGAGATTGTTGCGCGTGTCGTATTTGACGGCGCTCTGCCATGGGGCCTTCGCGTGGAAGCCCGCCTCCGACTGCGAGCCGGACACGGAGCCGCCGAGATTGCGGACGACCGCGACCTCGCCCACGTCCAGGGAGTACACGCACGCCGTGGCGGCGATGGCCACGGCGATGCCCACGCCGCCTAGGGCGATGGCGGAGGACAGGCCGCGGATGCTCTTGGCGGCCTGTTGCCGGTCCGATTCGGACGCCTGGCCGTGGTCGAGGCTCCGGGGTTTCACTCTGGACACCTGACCTGCCAGAACGGCGGCCGCGATGAGGATGATGAATGCGATGACAAGTTGAACCATGTGGTAGTGCCTCCTTCAGGCTGTTTTTCCTTGGGGTTCGTTATGCGTCCCGTACCCCAATCGGATTTCATCCACGATGTGCCCGCGACCGTCGAGCAGGATGACCGACCGCACTCCGAAGAATTTTTCCGCGTCGCCGATCCAGTCGGCGAAACCCGTGGTGCGGCATCCGTGCCAGCGGCGCAGACGCCAGACCGGTTCGGCCGAACCGGTGAACGCCGCCCCGTACTTGGCATACGCCCAGTCGAACGCGGCCATCATGCCAATCTCCCCGCCCACGTCGGCGGGTGCCACGGCCAGACGCATGCCGTCGGGGCCGGACGCTAGGAACGTGTTCCCGTTGTTCGGCCAGCCGACCAGCTCCTCCAATGCGTCGACGCCCATCATTCCTCCTCCTCTGCGATTTCGGCCTCCACCTGTTCACGGACCTCGGCCAACACCTGGCTGTCGGGACCGGTGAACAGCCGCTCCAGCCTCAGGGTCTCGCGCAGGGCCTTTCTGTAGTCGTCGACGCGGAGCTTGATGCCCCAGTGCCTGTCGGACTCCAATGCCTCCCGCAGGTATTCGTCGGGCACGCGGGTCATATCGGTTTCGAGCAACGATGCGTGGTCGTCATCCGCGCGGCACGCGTCCACGGCGCGTTGGCCGACGGCGAGGCGCGGATACTCGACGAGGAAGCGGATGCGCTCGTGTCCCGTCATCGTGGCGAGCATGCGGTCGGCTTCTCCTTCGTCCGTGACGAGCGCGCCGGCCGCGAGGCGGATCTCGAACGGCCACGCCGACGCCGTCCACCGCTCGCGACACACGTCGTCGGCGTGGCCGCTTTTGATGACGGCGCGGATGATGTCGGGATCGGTCTCCCCTAGAAACAGGTGCGGGTCGGCGTACGGCGCGGCGAGGATGCGTACCTTCGGGTCCCAGCATTTCGCCAGCCGGTCGGCGTACGCCCTGCCGCCATCCACGTCCTCCATGAGCATGCGGGCGGCGTCGACGCGTGCCCTGCCCGACCTGCCGGCCACCAGAAGCATCAGCGTGCCCGCGCCGAGCGGGGCGGCGTGCCGGTCCTCCAGACGGTGGATACGCAGATTCAGCCGCGCGCCGGCCAGCCCGTCCGACTCCTCCAACAGGTACAGCGCCCGCTTCAGTTCGGCGCCGGCTGGCGTCAGCGCCACCTCGCCGCCGTCGGATTCGGCCAGTCCGGCCGCCTCCAGTTTGCGTAGAAGGCTTGTGCTGCGCCACCAGCTGCGCATGGACTCGCGGCCGCCGTGCTGGAGGTGGTAGTGCAGGAAGTCGGCGAACTCGTCGACCGTCCAGTTGTGGGTCAGTTCATTGATCTCTTCGATTTCCATGTCCCGACCCATGCGTCCCGGCGCTTACACGCGCCATGTCATACTGCCCGTGAACAGGCCGTCGACCGTCAGCCAGAAGCTTCTTTCCCGGCCGGACAGAATGCCACGCATGGCCTTGGCGTCATTGGCCTGCCGGTTCCACATCGACACCACCAGCTGCGTCAGGTTCGCCGCCGCCCATGCGGTGGCCTTGGGGTCGATGGAGTGGAGGTACGGGGCGTAGTCCACCTTCTCCAGAAGCCGGAGCCCCAGCCGCAGACCGCACTCCGGGCAGCGGATGGCGATGGTACGACATCCGAACAAATCCGTCCAAGGCCGTTCGATGGCGGGCTTCGCGCCGCACCGCGGGCATCGGGTGGGTTTTCTCCAGCCCATCGGGGCAACCTCCCCGAGGTATCCGACGATGGCGCGCACCTCGCGTCCGCGCCGTTCCTCCTCGTCCTCGAACCCGGCGCCGTAGCGGTCGCCCGCCTCGGCGTCCCACCGCGTGCCGTCCGCCTCTGTCATGGAGACGTGGATGGTGGGGCCATGCCAGCGCGCGTCGCGTCCGCGTTTGATAGTGACGGTCGGGCCGCCCGGCACTGCGAACTCCAGTCCGTCCTCCGGCAGGCCACGGACCCAATCGAACAGCTCGACGGGGCGCGTGACCCTGTCGCCGGTCATGCGCTCGTAGCGTTCGTCCTCGCAGGCGAAACGCGGCTTTCCCACCACGCACGAGAGCAGGTCGGCCATGCGCCACCGGCCGTCCTCATAATGCCAAAGGTACGGGAACGTCGTCTTGTACACCCCCAGACGCCATTCCCCGTCGCCGAGCACCGCGTGATACAGGTCGCCGCCGGAACCTTGTGCCAGATGGTCATAGATCGCCTGGCTGCCTGAGCCTCCGTCGAGCCGTTCCAACACGGCGTCCTCGTGGCTCTCCATGCGTTCGCCGTTCCTCCACACGAACGCGCCGTAATCGTTATAGGCCATGACGCCTCTCCTTTCCGTATCGGGCCAGATACGTCCATGCCGGGACCGTGGATAGGACGGCCGCGGCCGCGCAGATGGCCGAGACGGCCTCCCGCGCCCATGGGGCCGGCGCCGACATGGGCATGAGCCAGACGGCCGCCAGCATGCCCGCCAGCCACAGCGCGGCGAACGCCGTCATAAGAGGCGCCATGAACGGCTCCGCCGAGCGTTCCGGCCTCGCCTTGCGTGGCTTTCCGGAGCCCTTGCGGTGCCGACCGTATAAGGTCGTGCTCCGCCCGTCCGTTCTGCTCGAGGCCATGCGTCCCACCTGGGTGGGGTCGATGACCGTGGCCTGTTCGACGTCGTCCATCCGTCCCCTCCTTACTCCTCGTAGATCAGTCGGTCGGCCAAATCGTCCTCGCCCAACGCTCGCAGCCGCTTGGCCCGACGTTCGATGTAGTCCATGTGTCTCAGCCTTTCCGAAGCCGTTCCCCGACCTTGCGGGCGTCGGTGACGGTATGCCATTCGTCTATCGTGTCGCAGTGCTCCAGACACGCCTCCGCCAGCCGGTCCAAGTCGCCTTCGCCCAATCCGAACCGACGCAGGAACGGTTCGGCATATTCCGACGCCTTGAACTCCTCGGGCGTGTCCCACCATCGCAACGGCAGGCCCTCCCACGCGGGGTCGAGATCCTTCAGCCCCTCGCGGTCGAGGTAGTCGCGGGCGCATTCGGCCTCGCCTACGGTCATGTCATCTGGCATCCAGACGGCATGCCAAAGCGTGTCATATGCCCAATTCCCGACTTCCCCAAACGGCAGGTCGGGCAGATACGTGTTCCCGCCCAACGTCATGCCCATGTACCCCAGTGCGTCGATGCACACGGGGCATAGGCTGACACCCCTCTCGTAGTCGCGGTCGCATTCCTCGCATCCGTCCCAGCCGGTGTGCCAGACCACGTAGGGCGCATGCTCCTCCAGAGCGTGCCCGCAGATGTAGCATTTGGTGTCGGTCATGCCAACTCCCCCTTCAATCGATGTTTCAGGTCCTCGTTCCCGAGATGGTCGGCCAACGCGGCCAACGCCTCCGGGAGGGTCGGATATCGCGTATCGTCCACCGGCTCGTAATACCCGCCGACCGGGGCGAGCGGCGTGTACTCGCATCGTCCGTCGAACAGTCGGGACTCGCGGACGAATCCGTAGAACCGGTCGCCCACTTGGATGTGCAGGTCCGACTCTGTGTCCGATATGGGCACGTAGTAGGGAACGCCGATGCCGTCCGGCAGTGAGTATCGTCCGCTCAATGGGAGCCTCCGATCAACCGTTCCGCCATCTCGGGCGCATCCGCCCAATCTTCGAACACCAGCCCCAAGCCGGATTGTTCGGCGCGTTCGCATTGCGCCGTGTTGTAGGCGTGCCGCCTGACGAGCACCGGGAGCCCCAAGTCCATGAGCCGGTCGAGCATGGCCGGGTCGTCCTCGATGTACAGGTCGGCGCCGAGGCTCTCCTTGTCGGGCAGATGGCACCAGCCGACGCCGTTGGGCTCGGACAGCAGCCCCATGCTCCAGCGGCCGGAGCGGGCGCGTTCGGAGACGGCCCGGCCCAATTCCATGCCGGTCGGGTCCAAGTGGTCGAGGCATTGGTTGGCGTAGTCGAATTCGAGGCTCATGTCGATGCCGAGCCCGAGCATCCAGCGGGCCGTGTCGTCGCCGTCGTCGCGGCGGCTGGTGACGAACGCCACATGCCATGCCGGATGGTCGAACGTCAGCGTGTTGACGGCGCGCCTCGCGTGCGGGTACGGGCGCTCGCGCAGGTACAGGCCGAGCATGACGGCCCGCGAATGGAATTCGGGGAACACGTCGCCGTTGCCCTCCCCGAACCAGCCGTCGCAGCCGAAGTCGTAGGACGTCGGGTCGCCGCCCCTGACGGGCCTGCCCATCTGGGCCAGGCAGTCGGCGAATGCGGTGGTGTAGTCCGCGAACGTGTTGTCCAGATCGATGGCGATGAGCCTGTCCGTCATATCTCCGCCCCCATATGCTTGGCGATGGCCTTTACGTCGCCGATGTCCCGGTCGATGGACCAGGCCTTGTCCGCGATGGTGTTCCTGCCGCTCATGTCGCCGCTATCGAAGGCGCCCAGTATCCCCGACGCCTCGTCAAGCCTGTCCCTGGCCTCCTCCATCAGCCTTACGGCCTTTCGGAAGTCGATGTCGTTGTGTTCCATCTCCGGCTCCTTTCCGTTCGCCTGTCATGCGTCCCACGCTCGGGAAGTCCTCACGGCATGGAGCTGAGGATGATCTGCGTCGTGTCGTCGACCCATGTATGGGACTCCTCCGAGACCTCCGGAGCCTCGCGGACCACCCATTTCCGGCCCTTCGCCTCGTAGACGCCCCTCCAGCGGACCTCCCGCGAGTCCCCGGACACCCGGACGACTTCGATGGCGCCGTCGGCGATGGTCGCCTCCATCCGGCCATCCGGGGTCCTCCGCTCCCAGGTGCCCGCCAGTCCATCCGGCAACCGGTCGGAGTCGGTGGCGGCATCGGGCTTCTCGGTCGCCAGTTCGACCGATGCGAGCGCCATGCCCGCCAGCGCGGCCACGACGAAAATCCACTTGACGATTTCCATGCCCCTATTTCTCTCCCAGGCGTTTTTCGATGGCCTCGCGCAGTTCACGCCCAGTTGGACCCAGGGACCAGAGGACGCAATCCATCGCGATCTCGCGGCCCCGCGCGTACTCCGTGTCCGCATCCCCCGACTCCCAGATGGCGTGGGTGAAGCCGTATATCCAGTCCTCCACGTCCGCTTCGGGCAGTTCGAGGCACCGGCGCATGACCGCGCCGTAGCCGTCGTACATCCCGCGCTCGCGTTCGTCGCCCAGCATGTAGGCATTGTCGGCGGCCGCGTCACGGAGCAGCCTCAGCCGGTCGCAAAGCTCCAGTCCGTTCATTGCTCGCCCCTCGGCATGGTGTGCGCGGCGTCCAGATATTCGATGCCGTCGTGCAACCAGTAATAGCCTTTGATGGTCACAGGGTCGTTCAGCTCCACGAACCAGTCGGCCTGTTGCCCCAAGTCCATGGCGTCCACGACGTTCCACAGGGTGTCCATGAATTTGCCCCATTCCTCCGGCGTGGTGTCATCGCGGTCAATCAGGCCGAAGTAGCGTTCACGCAGTCTCTCGCCGGGGAGCACGTCGCCGGAGAATCGCGCGTCTGCCAGCATCGACCAGCAGTCCACGCATATCGCTGCCAGCCTCGTCACGGGAATCTCGTACACGTGGGTCTCGTCCAGCGGATACCACGGTCGGTCTCGCACGAAACGTATGGTGTCGGCATTCATGGTGTTCATCTCCCCAGAGCCTCGGCGCACTGGGCGATGAGGTCATCCACGCCGTCGCCGTAATCGCCCTCGCCCTCGAAGTCGTGGTGGACGGACTCCAGCGGGTCATGTTCCCTGATGCCGTCGGCGTCCGCGTACAGCGTGCCCAGTATGACGGCCGGATACTCGTCCTGCACATTGAACACGGCCACCTGTCCGCCGGCGAGCTCCACCAGCACGGTGTCGTCCGGGCACATGCCGGTGGCGACGTTCGCGTCCGTGACCTCCGGACGCCGGGTGAATGCGAATGCCAAATCGTACAGATTGATGTCTTCCATGATCGGCTCCTATTCCTTTTTTCGGTTCCACCGGAGCCATGCGTCCCGGAACGGGCTCAGCCGAACCAGCGCCGATGCCGCTGATAGACGCGCCAATCATCCCAGTCGGGTCCGCAATCGCGGCACGCGCGGGTCAGCGCGGCCTTGACGCGGGTGGAGCCGTAATCGTCGCTCACGCCGTCCTGATGCCAGAGCGGAATATGCCGTCGGCTTTTGAGAGAATGCGCGTACGCGGCGATTTCGACGCGGTCGCATGGAAGCGGCCCGTACGGCCGCAGATGGGCGACGAATCCCGCGCGCCTGGCGTCCTCCTTGACAAGCCGGTGGGGGCGGTCTCTGTAGGTGCGGGACATGGCGTCAGCCTCTCATCCTTCCCTCCGCGGCCAAGGCCAGCAACGAGTGCGCGATGGACAGCAGAGCGCATGTGTCCGGGTCGTTCGGATTGAAGCCGGAATCGGGCAACAGTCCCTCCGCGGCCTCGATCTGTCCGTTGATGCATTCGCCTACGTAATCGGTTTCCATGCCCGCCGTCATGCGTCCCGCCTCACGGCGGCGATGGCGGAGCCCAAGGGGCCATGCCCTTCGGCGGGTTGCCCCGGATACCAGACGGCCCAATCGCCCCCGCGCGCCCGCAGTCCGTCCATGAACCGCTCGTACCGTGGCACGCCGGACATGAGCAGGAGCGTGCGGCGCGGAAGCCTAGGGTTCGCGCCCAGCCATGACGCGATGTCCGAGACGACGTGGACCGCGTTGCCCGCCCGGTAACGCCGGGGCGGTGTGTAGTCGGCTCCCCCGCACAGGTCATAACAGTCGACATCCACGTAACGGCCGGCGAACAGCCCCGCCTGCACGCCCACGTAGCCGCCCAGGTCGACGACCGTCCAATCGGCGGGGACGAGCGGCGCGGCCGCCGCGTACAGGTCGGTGAGGCACAGGAACGTCGGGTCGATCTCGATGTCCTCGAAACGTCCGTACCAGCCGTCGATCTGCGCCATGTCGAGCCGGCCGCCGAGCGCCGTGTATTCGTCCGCGTCCACGGCTATTCCTCCCCCGCGCACCAAACGCACCAGCCCGGGACCGCGCTTTCGCAGTCCTCATTGAGCAGGACGCCGCATCCCGTGCAGTAGTCGTGCATGTCGGAGCTCCAGGCCTGCCCGCATATCGCGCCCGCATCCGGGGACGTCAGGGTCCAGTCGGCCCTCACCTCGGCCTGCGGGAGGTCGAAGCCGCCGCGGCCGTAGGCGTAGTTTTTCGCCGTCTCGACCAGCAGGTCGAGGTCCGCGCCCGTGCGGGGCGCGCCCAGCACGTCCTCCGTCACGTCACTGCCATCCCAGACCGTGACGTCCAGCGTCCGGCCTTTGTTGTCCGTGTATATCATGGGCTTATCCTTTTCTCAGCACGTCCAGTACGTCGTCGGCGCAGGAGGGCCTCACGGCCGGCAGCCGCGGGTTGGTGCAGCGCTCCGCCAGCGCGGGCGGCAATACCGTGCGCCCGACCGGCACCGGCCTGCCGTCCCCGTCGTGCAGGACGTGGAGCGGGCAGAAGGCGTGGCATTCGCTGTCGTCGCCCTTGATCATCGCCCAGCGTCGCGAGTCGTACACCGCCGTCTCGGCCGCGTCCTCGTCCCAGTACCACATGGCGCCGAACGGCTCGTCGGCGAACACGGCGCCGCAATGCGGATACTCGCAGGCGGGAAGCAGGAAGGGATGGTCGGCCGTGACGAGCCCCGAATGGAGCAGGGCGTGCAGCACTTGGGGCTCGCATCCGGGCTTCGGCAACGGCATGAAGTCCACGGCGTCCAGGTCGTCGTAGAACGCCCTCAGCTCCGGCGTGACCGGAACACGCTTCTCCGGGTCGTAGCACACCGGCCTGCCGTCCCCGCCGTGGAGCAGATGCTCCGGGCAGATGCAGACCGGCTCATCGTGTCGGCCGTCCAGCACCAGCCAGTCGTCCTCCCACGCCTGGTCGAGGGCCCAGTACGGGTCCGACCACCATTCGGCCTCGTCCCCGTCGTATTCGTTCCCGCAGCCCGGAAAGGCGCAGACGGGGCGGCGGAAATGCCTGATGTCGTATCACATGATGTTCTCCGGCTCCCCTCTAATGGCAGTTGAGGCAATACCCAAGATCGCCCTCGTATGCATCATCCAGGAATGCGCCGCACTCACTGCAACGTTCTTCTTCGCACCAACACTTGCTCGGCGCCTGTCCGCAGAACGGGCACCTGTACCAGATGTCCTCCGCGATGGCCTCCGGGTTGGCCGGATCGTATTCGTGCGTCCAATCCGGCTCGGGCATGGTCTTGTATTCGTACGGATTGTCCGACCATGCGGCGACGGAAACCTTGCCGTCGTCCACGATGATGCGGGCGAGGCCGGTCTGTTCGCCGTCGAACTGGTCGCGCAGACCGCATTCCAGCACGCCGCCCTCCAGTCGCGTCCAGTCGCCCCCGTATTCGAGAGCCTTCTTGATTCCAGCCAACACTCCCATATCAATCCAGCCTTTCAACCCATGTGAGTCAATGTCGCAGAACTCCGCCGTATGGAGCGGCAGATCCAGCTTCATGTCATACGAGACGGGATTGTCGTAATGGTTCAAGTGGTCGAGCATCTGGTCTTCGGACGAGCCGTAGCTGTGCTCGGAGGAGCTTTCGAAGTCGAAGCGGTATGCGGTCCAGTGGATGCCGTCTTTGCTCTCGCAGTCCATATCCTCGTCGCCGTCCGACCATGAAAGGCCGATGTTTCCGGTGCGGAGCTCCACAAGACCGATGGTCAGCATGTTCCCGTCGAAGCGTGCGTACGGCAAGGCATCCGCCAGTAGGGCGAGCGCCTCGCGGTATGCGTTCACGCTCCTATCCGGATTATTCATTTTCGTCTCCCGTCACGTTCAAACGCCTCATGCGTCCCAACGCAGCCGTTCTCGCCAATCGTCCTGTCGACACACACCCAAGCGCTTTTACAGGGAGAGTACGGTGACACGCGGATACGACTGTGTCTTCAACACGGCACGGTCGCCCGCGTTGAACCGTTTCATCGTCTCCCCGTACCGGTCAGCCAGAGCACCCTTCGTTGGCATGTCCACGTACTCAAGGGAGACGCAGTTGGAGAACATGGCCGGCCCCCTGTTGTCCATCTCTACGTCGGGGGGAAGCTCCAGATTGGAGATGTCCAGTCTGCGAAGCCGCTCGCAATGCATGAACATGCGGTTGATGTCCTTGACTCGCGGCAGCCGCAGTTCCGACAGGTCCAGTTCGGTAATCCGATTCCCCCACGAGGCGAACATCTCACGGGCGACCTCCGCGCCGCTCACATCCAATCCGGGCACCTTCAGGCTCGTCACGTCGGGGCCAAGTCGGAACAGACGCTCGCAGTCCTTCGCGTTCGGGGCCTTCAGGTTGACGATTTCAACGTCCCCAAAGCCCGAATTGTTGAACATCCATGCCAGACTGACGGTCTTCGACATGTCCAGATTCGTGAAGTCCACCCGGCGCAGGGCGAACATGTCCTCGAAGAAGGCGCTCATGTCCTCCGGCGCCTTGGAACCCGGCACGAAGCGGATTTCCTCGACCCTGTCGCGGCGCCCCATGTCCGCCCATTCCGGCGTGTGGCCAAGCGTGCGGAGGTCGGGGCATCCGTTGCGCCAGTCGAAGGTAAGCACACAGTCGAGGCCGTTGTTGCGGTAGTTCAGCCTCCAGCCGTCCCCCTGGGCTATGAGACTGGCGTCATAATAGTGGTTGACGAATCCTCCGGGAAGCGTGCTCCCCTTTGTCTTCGTGTTCTCGAAGAACATGCTCCCCGCCCCGTGGGCTTGGCCGAAGTCCACTCGACGGACATTGCCCCTGCGGATGCGAAGCCCGTGAACGCTCGCTCCGCTTACTGTCGCGTCGGACATCACCGTCCTGTCCAGGAATGCCTTGTCCATCGTCGCGCCGGCCAGATTCGCCTTCCGCAGGTCGATGCCTCCCATGTTGGCTCCGGTCAAATCGGCTCCGGCAAGGTTCACGCGCTCCATGTTCGTGCATTCGAAGACGGCGTTTCGTAGTATCGCGTCCGACATGTCGGCCCCGTTGAATTGGAACCAGCTTACCTTGGCATGGCTGAAGTCGGCTTCGCGCAGGTCGGCGTTCTCCAGATAGACGGGACACTTCGGTTCCAGCTTCCCTAGAAAACTCATACGCCGCATGTCGGCGTCGCGGAAAACGGTGTGGCCTAGAGGGGTGCCTGAGTCGATTAGCGAACCCCTCAAATCAGCCCCCGACATGTCCACGTCGCAAAGGTCAACGCCGGAGAAGTCGAGGTATCGCAGGTCGAGCCCACTCAGATCGCGGCCTCGAAGGACGTTCCCCAAGCGGTAAAGCTCGGTCTCCACGATGACGCCCGGGCTTGGCCTGCCGACGCGCATGCATCGCGTCAGCGTGATGTCGTCCGGCAGGCGGCGTTCGTCGTCCTGGATGTCGGGTGCGTATAGACGGATGCCGAGCCCCAGCCTCGCCCCTTCGGGGATGTGTCCGAGAATCGTGCGGGCTTTCTTTTCATCGTTCGCAAAAAGCTCCACCAGACGTTGTGCCGTCCGTCGCACGTTTTCCACGATGCCGGGGGTTTCCGCCCATTCGACCAGCGAAGGCAGTGTTTGGTCGGTGATTTCCCTGTCGGAGAGGTCTCCGTATTCCCTCACGGAGACTTCCATCGTCTCCGTTCCGTCCGTGATTCTCATGATTTTGCCTCCCTTTGCGTTCAAACGCCCCATGCGTCCCGGACACGCTGGAAATCAGTCGGCCACATACAGGACGGCGGAATTCGGAATCACGAGGTGATGTCCCGTCAGGGTCCGGATGGTCTGCGAGACTTCCCCGTGCTCAGGCTCCGTCCACCCGTCCGGGCTGGTGACGACGGTGCCGTCCGCCAGCGTCCAGCGATGGACGCGGACGCCGGTCAGGTCGAACAGCGAGGCATGGTCGGCGTATGGGAACGGCCGCGCCACCTCGCGCTCGCGGTAACACCCGTTCTCCTCCCAGACCCCCAGCAGCCTCTCACTGTCGCAAGAGGCGAGCTCCTCCCCCGGCAGCGGGCGCGGCACGGACACGACGCCCAGACCGACGCCTTTGGCGAGAAGCCCCATGCCCGCGCGTTCGGCATCCCGCTCCCGCAGGCCGGCCATGCGGTCATTCCAAGCCGCGATGGCCTGCACCAAGGAAGGCGTCGGCCTTGCCATCCGTCCGCAGTCCGGGCATTCGAGCCTGCACTCCTCCGGCTCCAGCACCGGCGTGCCGCCGCAGACGCACGGGTCCAAGCGCGTGGCGATGCCGCACATGCGGGACCACTCCTTTTTGGCGGCCCTTTCCGCGGTCTCCTTGTCGGACTCCCCGTCGCCGCATTCGGCGACAAGATCGATACGGGGCGCGAAGCCCTCAAGGGGACAGCCGTTTTCGCAGGTGGGGGGATTGTCGTAAGACTGTTCGACATGCAGTAGGACGTTGCATTCCCAACTATCGACCTCCCCGGCCACCCGGCCTCCGCATACGGGGCACGCGCCCCATTCGATGTTCTCCGTCATCATCGGCTCCTTTCCGTTCATTCGTTCCGGTCGCATGCGTCCCGGCCGCGACGCATGCGACCGGGTATGGAATCCCTATCCGACGGCATCGATTGGGCCATGTTGACTTCCTCCCCCGCCTGAAGGCGGGGGATTCCTACTCCACTAGCCCAATGGG
>ENA-OQQU01001421-OQQU01001421.1-human-gut-metagenome-genome-assembly--contig:-NODE-1421-length-13043-cov-12.971974_pt1 | contig 13043 bp, 14 predicted proteins | sample MGYA00243233_ERZ505096 | MGnify/ENA primary metagenome ERZ505096 (study PRJEB26097, sample SAMN02712159) | human gut metagenome | biome: Gut microbiome | host: Homo sapiens | place: Denmark... | reverse complement strand
GCATCCAGTAATTCATTGTAGAGACTGGAATGCGATGTTCCTGACACCATGTTTTGCAAGTCTGCCCACTGGATTGAAATTCATGGATTCGTTCAGACCACAGTGTGATTTTTTCATCTTTTTTCATAATGATACAGTTTCCTTCCTTTGTTATGAAAAAAGTGTATCAGAAAAATATGGGTGCTAACAGATACGGATGATTACGTACTTACGATTTTTATGATTTCTAATATTTTTCAAGTTATTTACAAGGGCAGTTCCTGCCATACCATTAATTCCATAAATCACCGCCGACTTCCCATCAAACGGAAGAACTGCATGACTTACTCCGCGAAAATTGTTTAATTCCAAACTCTGTAGATTCATCATCTCACCTCTTTTTCTTACTATGTAACATACTAATTGATTCCATTAATCAATTATTCACCATTCCCTTCATCATAAAAAGAAGAATATTCTGGCATGTTTCCATCAGCTGTGTAACCGCAGTCTCCATAGTAATATATTTCTTTCCAGCCACCGATCCATCCGGATGATAGGAACGGTTCCGTAAGTCAATCCATGCTTGTGCATGTTTTCTATCAATGCATATAGTCTCTCCGCCAAGCACGATTTCATGAATTCCCATTGTATTCAAAATATTTGCTAATTTACTCGCTCTCCCAAGATTTGTCATCTTAAGAAGCGTATTCTTTACCGAATTTTCTACTCTGTCTTTACTTTCACCATTCAAATCACATGGAATTTCTAATGTCTCCATCATTTTTTCAACTTGTAAAGTATTTAATAACTGCTCTGAATCGGACAACTCCACATACTTTTTTTCTATAAATTCTATAATAGAAAACAAATGGAAAAATTTACTCTTTACACTTTCCTTCCCCAATGCGATAAAAAACTCCTCCATCACAAAATCTGTTTCCTCATCTAAATCCATAGTATAATATTGTAGAAATTCTTCCGTGCTTAATTGAACAGATAATGTAACAAATATACTACAACGATTATGGCAGGCTAATGTATTCTCTGCCATATGGATACGAATAATATGCTTTCCATTTTCATCATAGTATTCATCCACACCCGTATCTATAGTATCTTTCTTCTCCGGGACAATATATTCCCTTGCTTTCCATGAAACATTCCGATAATCCAGTGAAACCCTTGGTTGATATGCTTGTTTGTTGCAATTGTGTATACTTGTTTGTAAACTAAGGATCTGGCAAATATGATGGATATCTCTTTCCACAATCTGCATCGCAGCTTCTTCGCTTTCCGCTATAATGTTATCGATTTGCAACATAAACTCATTCTTAGGAAGCCGATCGTCCTCGCTTCTACGCGAACACGATAATCTAAATGCTAATACTTCCATCGCATTACCACTTTCTGCCTCCTTACCGGGTTTCTGAACATTATATTCTTGTTGCCATACTGCAGGTTCTGTCAAATCCATAACAAACTCAGAATCTTGTTCATCATGGAGAACATTTGATACATTATACTTTAAAGGAATATTCACTGTAAATCGGATTAATGGTTTATTATTCTGTGTGCCCAATTTATTATCACTTCTCCTATCCAGAGGGACACTTTTTAACTTTCAAAGTCCCTATCCTGTTCCATGGTCTTATTTCAAAAATAGAAATTCTACCTCTAAAATGTAAATCTCCAGCCGGTTCTTTCCACACTTAGTTGATTTCACAGCGAAATTGTTCATGAAGCAGTACCTTTGCCTTCAATAATTCAAAACTATTTCTGCCATACATAATACGTTTTATTACTTTGAGTTTATTAACGCTTCCTTCTGCCAAACCATTATTATATTGCATGGCAATTCCATTTTTAACAGCAACAATATCTTTTCTTATACCATTCACATATGTTTGCAACTCAGGAATATTAAATTTTTCCAGTTTAACAAGCCATGCGTTTAGCTTTTCTTCATGCTTTGAATATATAATTTCATAAAATTCCTTTATGGTCACATAAAGATCTGCAATCATTGGGTATGATTTTAAAACTTGTTCATATTGTTCTTGACTGATTGTTTTTACATCGTCCAACCCTTTATATATTAATTGCGTTAGTGATCGGCGTTGTACGTATTCTTTCGGCAGATAATCAGAACAAGCCTCTTCTTTTTGAGCGGACACGCAACGAATTCTTTCTTTTTGAATAAACATTCTTAAAGAAGCAACCGACCCCTCATACCCTTTTTCACTGATTATTTTATGTATACTGGGGTATGTCATGCCTTCGCACCGCAACTTAATGACTTCAGCTTCATAGGGTGCCAACTTTCCTGGAATACGTGCATGGTAATGCTTATTTTCTACAGAGTAATTTGGATTCAAATAATTTTGAATCGTTTTAAATGTATGATGCATCTCTTTAGCAATTTGCTCAATAGGAATACCATCACTAGCCATTTTTCTTGCTGTATTTACATCTTCTTGTTTTTGTTGCATTGCAAGCCTGTGATTAGCCTCCCTCGCAATGACTTTATCCTTGATTTTATCTGTATCAAGCTTCAAATACTTTTGAATTGTCTTCACAGAAGAATGCAATAGCAATGCGATTTCATTTACCGTCATTCCTTCGGCTCTCTTTGTTTGTTCAAATCGAACTCTGTCAACATAATTCTGTTGTTCAATAAGTTTCACATGTTCTTTGCTATTTATACTAACAGCAGGTATTTCAAGTCGAGCCGGAAACTCTCTGATTATATATTTTGTCATTGCCTCTGTGAGTCCTTTTATCATATGAAATCTGTCACTTACCTGAATTACACCTGGATGGGATTTTTCAGAAGCATTAGCATAAATCTGAGCACCATCTCTTGAAATCACTTCAATATTTGGGTATGTAGCAAGCCATGCGCTTACTTCCTCTGTATTTCTTGTTGGAATCAGATCAATTATTCTATGCGTTTCTAAATCAACCATTACCGTTCCGTAAGAAAATCTTTTTCTAATTGCAAAGTCATCCACACAAACTTTTCTCACAGACAAATTATCAACAATCGATGGCATTTTTTTTAAGCAGAACACAGATACTGCTTTTCGATATATCAACATTACTATTTTTCAAAATCTTCGAAGCATTGACTGAACTCAGCTGGCTTGTGGTAAATAAAATGTTTTTTTCTAAAGGTTTGGTTCTCTTTCCATTAGAATCTACAAATGTATGCCGTTCAGAAAATGTCCGTTTGCAACACATATCATTATCACAAAAGAACTTTCTTGTTAAAACAAGCAAAACAGCTTTCTTCCCTTGTATGGGAAGATCTTGTACCTCTCTTTGATATCTAGAATGAATTCTGTTAGATGCTTTTCCACAATAAGGACATTTAGCAGTTGATGTTTCGCTTGACATTTCAAAAATAATCTTATCTGTTTTATTATGAAATGTATCTAATTTATAAGTACTATCCAGATCTTTGACAATAAAATCCATAACCAACCTCCGATGGTTACATTGTATTGATTTATCACAATAAAATCAACCAAGTTCGGAAAGAACCAATTACGTACTTACTTTCAAATCACTTTCTCTTAGTTACTTTTGTTTCTACAACTGTACCATTAGGATACTGTGTAGCGCTGTATTTAGATTTCCCATTGTCTTTCTTTATCTTAACCACTTTTCTATTTGAATCTGTAACCCTGGCTTCAAGTTTATCACCTGGCTCAGACAAAATTCCAGTTGAATTGCTTACGTCATTTTTCTTGAAAATATCTAAAAGGTTCATTGTCTGCCTCCGTATATATGCAATATTTTTTATCATTATATCATAAATTAAGCTTCATGAATACAATAAAGAGGTGTCAAAATGCTAGGAAAAATCTAATATCTAACACCTCTTTCATATTACAATTAACTATCTAATAGCAATCTTCACAGTAATCCGATTCCAAAAGCACTTACGGCTTAAGTTGACCACATTGGTGCCTGACCCTTTCTACTTCTTTTAAGCGAATATAATGCAAGGTGACGTAAGTTGAATAAAAAAGCGAGGGCATCGCTCAATTATCTAATTTGATGATTAAGCCACGTTCTCTCTAATAAAGTCTAACTTTGGGAGTCACATCACAAAAGGCTGTTATTTTATTATTTTCAGCCGGTATATCTAATTGAGATATACCGGCTTTTGTAAATGCATTGCATAGTGCTCACAATACTACTTGGCAAATCCATCGTGATATTCATCATGATAATAGGAATTGTCACCATAATCCTGATACGTGTCATTATAAGAATCATGGTAATATGAATCATTGTATGAATCCCAATGACTATCATTGTATGCGTCAAGATATTCATCCTGGCATTTCAGCATCATATGTTCAACAATTTCCGTTACTCTGGAATTTTCCTTTTCTTTTTTCATATTGATACCCCTTCTTTCCTATGCTCCATCCCTACAGCAATGTGGTCAACTTAAGCCCCAAAGCCTTGATTTTTCAAGGCTATAGGGCTTTATTTTTTTGTAAAAATTTCTGATTTTTTCTGAAAAAGACTTGACAAAAACCTCCAAAAGTGAGGTCGCTTTGCGACCTATTAATCAAGGGAAATGTCGTTGCAGCGACAAACTTAATCACACTTAGGAGGTATGTCTTATGAATCGAACCGACATATGCAAAAATATCATTCAATCCATTAAGGAGTATATCACAACCCCAGAAAAACTGGAACCTCATCGTGCGAAAAATCATTTTATTCGCAAACGAAAGCTTTCTCTTTTTCAAGTAATTATGTATCTGCTTTATACTTCAAAGGCCTCCATGTTTCAAAATCTTTCCCGTATTCGGGAAGATCTTGGAAGCCTTGATTTCCCTGACATTTCAAAACAGGCTCTGTCAAAGGCTCGCCAATTTATTAACCCTGCCTTATTTAAAGAGCTCTACTATTTATCAGTTGATTTATTCTATAAGCAACTCCCATCTCGTAAACTTTGGAATGGATATCATTTATTTGCCATTGATGGTTCTAAAATAGAATTGCCTAATTCGAAATCGAATTTCGAGTTCTTTGGTGAAATGTTTGGATATCCTGATCCAAGCCGCCGTTTTACTATGGGACTTGGTTCCATTGTTTATGATGTTCTTGATGATTATATTGTCCATGCTTCTTTTCAACGATATCTTGCATCTGAACGTTCCGCTGCCTTAGAGCATTTGCATAATTTAGAAGATTTAAATATCTATCAAAACAGCGTTGTAATCTTTGATCGTGGCTATTATTCTGAAGATATGTTTCGTTACTGTGTCGAGCATCAGCACCTTTGTCTTATGCGCTTAAAACAGAATTATAACATTGCTAAGAAATGCTCTGGAGACATAATCACGATTCTTCCCAGCAACGAAAAAGACGGGACTGAGGATATCAGGATAAGAGTCATCGAAGTTATTCTCAATGATGGAACGAAAGAGTATCTTGCCACCAATCTTTTTGATTCACATATTTCTCAACAGATGTTCCGGGAACTTTACTTCTATCGCTGGCCAGTCGAAACAAAATATAAGGAATTAAAAAGCCTCCTTGCTATTGAAGAATTTTCCGGTGCAACGACCACTTCAGTGCTTCAAGAATTTTATATCAACGTACTTCTTTCAAACCTGTCATCTCTTATTAAAAATCAAGTTGATGAAGAAATTCAGATTACCGCTAAAAGTACGAATAAATATCGTTACCAAGCAAACCGAGCATTTATTATCGGACGTGTCAAAACAATAGTTCCCCAAATCCTGTGTAATCTTTTCGATTTATCTGCACTTGATATACTATATAAGGAATCTCTCCGATGCAGATCTCAGATTATGCCTGGAAGAACATTCCGACGAAAGAAGAATAAAGCAATAGGCAGAACACATTTTAACAATAAAAAAGTTGCATTCTAATATCAATAGCTGTTAATAGGGCTTTTTCTGTGAAACTCTATTAAAGTGCATCTTCTTTTCAAATCTACCTTCCTCTTTTCTCAATTTCGCACCGTTAGTCATTAACCTGAGCAGGCATTTGTCTTAAGTTGACATTAGGTTGACCACATTGCATCCCTACAGGGTCTTTCTCTGCTTCCTATTATATCAAATTTCCATTCTTCTGTCCATAAAATTCAGTCTAGTTTTCCAAGATTGAAACCTCTTTAAATCCCTCAAAGATCTTTATGTACTGATCTTTTTCGAGATGATAGATCTTAACATAACCATCTGTTTTTCGGCTTGACATGATAAGATGGATGTACTTTTCTTTTGTGAAAGATGTATTTTGCCCTTTTAATTTTCTATTCAAAAAGATGTCGCTTTCCTTAACAAAACGAAATAAGTCTCCCGATGCTAAGATTTCTACTTCAAGACCGAGTTTTCTCAGTTCATCCACTGTCATGGGGTATTGATGGGAATTGACCTGATCCAGCATGTACTGAATCACCTTTTCTGCGCGGGTCTTTTCCAGATAGTTTAAACACAGATCTTTAAAGTATGACCTTGCTGCAAAATAGTTTCCTAATATTTCCCAATCAATCCCCTGCATAAGATGTCCCACATTCTTTTCCTGTTCCAGTAAATTTCGGATAATCGCTATCGATATTTTTTTACCGTTCCAATCCATCTGCGGTTCCGTCGGTGTTATCATTGCATTTTCGGTACATAGTAGCCGGTCTGCTCCCATGGCCACAAAAGTCGTTGCAGAACTGCACCTGCTGCACACAATAACATCGTAGGATTTATAGTGTGAACGCAGAAGCTGAATTAATTTTGCTCCCGCTGCAAGATTTCCGCCTTTGGAATTAAGTGCTAGCGTTATGCGGTCATATTGATGCAATTCTGAAAAAACCGCATCCATCATATTGACAAAATCATATCCCAGAAAGGATTCCTCCCCCATATCTAAATGATTATAGGCAAAAACAATATGACTTTGCAATTTTTCTTCATAGGCTTTATATTGATTCATTTTTTCTCCCAATGCTGGATTACAGCACTTTATTTTTTACATGTGCATGAATTGCCTTTCGAATAGCGCAAAACTGGCTGACTTCATCAAGACTCCCCCACCGGCTATAAGCTTCCGCAGGACATCCACCATAACAGAAGGTGTAAAAACTACATTGTCCGCATTTTTTCTCAATGGCTTCTCGTCTCCTTTTGGACAGTGTCTCAATTCTATCATCAATCGTTTCCAGATTCACTTCGCGTATATTTCCATAATAAAACTCCGGTATACGATACAGGCGATTACAGGCGTATAAATTTCCTTTCGTATCAAGGGAAATAAAGTTTTTAAAACAATTCGGTGAAGATTCACAGCCTTTTTCTTTGTAGTTAGGTATCTTAACCTTGCATATTTCCTGGACAAATTCGTTTATTTGCCAAGAATCCACCTTTTTCTCCTTATCTTCCAGCCATAAATCAAACAACCTGCACCAGAACTGCACGTAGGCCTCTGCCGACATTACCTGTGAATGTTCCGAATCATTCTCTCCAAAAACTGGTCTTATATTACACTGAAGCTTTTCCTTCGCAAGAAAATCATAGATCGATTCCTCAGTACCCACATGATTTTTGTTAATTGACATGATTACGCCAAATTTTATCCCTTCATTTTTCAGTAGATGAATTTTATTCATGACAGTATTAAAGGAAGATTTTCCATTTAAAAAAATTCGTTCCCTGTTTTGGCTTTCATTGGCGCCGTCTAAGCTGATTCCCACGCGAAAATGATGTTTCCGGAATAATTCGATGGATTTACAGTCAATCAGAGTTCCGTTTGTTTGTATATGAAAGCGAAAGCCCTCTAGGGACTCACAAAATTCATCTAAAACAACCGGATCCACCAATAGTGGCTCTCCCCCGTGAAAAATAATTACAGGATGTGAGTCATCCTTTGTAAGCAAGCGAATATCCTCGACCAGCTGGGCTTTATTGGCTTTAAAAGAAGCCGTTTCCCCTTCTTTTAGCTTTTTTAAAGAACATTTATGGTTTTGAGCATCATAACAATATCTGCACCGCAGATTACAGGCATTTGCTGTCCTTAAGACGATTGTCCGCATAACGCACCCTCCTTCTTATTCGATCACATCCTTTTCTAACTTCCGGTTTTTTCAAAAAATCCCCTACAAAATAAGGGAAAGGTAGAATTTCCTTTCCTTTTGTTTTTAACTGGCTGATTGCCCCCATAAAATCTTCCGGAAAATCTGTTGAAAAAAGCTTTACCAGCGCATTAAATTTACTGTAAGAATACCTTTCCACATAGTCATCGATTAAATAATCCAAAAGCATGATAAACAGACATTCCCGATCTAAATTTCCCCACCTGATCAAATCTCCTTCATAATCGAAGCCCTTTTCTTTAACCTCATGCAATTCATGGGCAATTCTGCAGATATGATGCGAGCTGTAGGGTTCCACGACAGCATCATCAAAATCGATAAACAATGGGTAGCCATCCTTTTTAATTAATATATTGTTATGATGAAGATCTGAAAAATGAATTCCCTCCTGATTAATCCGCTTCAGATTATCGCTGAGAATTATTAGAATGGATATCATCCTCTCCAGAGGAACCCGCTTGTTTTTTAAGTATTGCCTGAAGGTCACGGACCCATCGATGTAATTCATGACAAGCCCATATTTTTCGGAAGTTGTTTTGATTTTCTTTTTTGGCAGAACTCCCACGTCCCGCAATGTATGATTTTGAATCAAAATATCTAACACCGCCCTGCGATGGGGTTCTGGTTTCTCATAGATTTTATATAACAACTGATCCTGCAGATACAATTTTGCAGTTCCTCCATCGTACCACAAATTCTCTTCCGATAAAGGTCCTTTTCCTTCTTCACAGATTAGATACATAAATTTCCCTCTTGTACCGGTTAATCGCATCATTATCAAGTTCTTTTAAATGTTTGCTCAATTCCCCTAATCTGGACCATAGACGATAATTTCGATAATCCTCTATCACATATTCTTCCGGGTTTTTATTTGTTACATAGCTTTCCAGGCAATTTTTTAAATACCTGTACCCACTTGTTCTGTTGGAAATTTTTATGCACTTTATGGAAATGGAAAGACCCTTCAGCAATTCATGGAGTTCATGGGGATAAAAGCTTTGAAGGGCGTATAAATAATTGACATCTTTATCCTTTAGATTTCGGATTACTGTCTGGTCGCATTGTAGATTTCCACGTCTACACCCACCGCAATTATAAGAACATCCGTTATTAACCAAAAGCTCAATTTCAAAGCCCTGTTCATAGATTTTTTCCAAAAGCCCAGGACAGCGCAGAAAGTATTTTCCCACAACCACCGTATCAAAAGCTTTTGGTATTTTGGTAATCTTTTCACGAGTTAAATCATTGTTGTAGCTGTAAATAATTTCTTTCTTTGGAAATTGTCTGCGCACATGATCTCCGTACTCCTCCAAGCATGTAATTTGTTCAACATCCATCTCCTGCTTTATATAATTCAAAGCTTCCTGTATTTCATCTGGCTTTATCGATGGTCTATTTAAAACACAGTCAAGCATTATCCCTCTTTTCTGTACCAGATGAACGATTTCATAAAATCGTTTGCATAATTCGGGTTCCCGAAATTGTTCTGCGATTTTAGATCGCGTATGAAACCTTTCTCCCAACGGCGGCGAAAAATAGAAACTTCGGATATATGGAAAAAAATCATCAATAAGCTTCTCATATTCTGTAATCTCCATTTCCAAAGATAGCCCCAGAGAAAATTTATGTTTTAAAATATCCTGCTTCATTTTACATCACTCTCCAGATTCTTCCATATCATCTTTATCATAGCACAGGAATGCAGAAATAACAATTATCGTTAAGTAGATGGGGTGTTCAACGTTAATGGGGTATCCGTTGTATTGTTACATTGTACCAAGTCGCTGGCGCGACGGCTAGCTTTAAGTACGTAAAATCACTACTTTTATCTCAAAAATTTCATTTTTCTTAAAACTCAACAACTACATATTTTATTTTTTTATTCGTCCTCCACCTTCTTTGTAATGAAACTTAAGTATTATTACATTTCATTACAAAGGAGATTATTTAAAAGTTTTCACCGTTGTATGTAGATGCTGTAAGTTTTTCTGCATCTAAAATCTCTTTTTGATTATCATAGTATAGCTTTCTGAGATATTCGTAATCAATATCATAAATTGTATTATCTAATTTCCCTTTTTCAATGTAATAGTTCATAAATTTATCCTTATTCAATTATAAAGCCCATCACATCCAATTAGTTACTTTATTTTAACACGCTGTCACCTATGCAGCTCCAATGACAACCCGTCCAACACCGCACCCTAAAATGAAATTTTAAATTCCGCATGCCCGCAGGGCTGTGGAATTCAGTCCTGCACAGTAGATATTTACTCTTTCATACATCAGTGTTATTGTAATAATTCCTTCTGACAGCAGTAGAAGGAGAATTATCATGAGTAAATATATCCCCGGAAACCAGAAACATCTGACACTTAATGACCGTATCTACATCGAAAATGAATTATCCAAAGGTGCGACTTTTAAAGACATTGCGGCATTCCTTTGTAAAGATCCTACAACCATCTCAAAAGAGGTTAAATCACGACGTCTTTTTGACTGGTACCACAAAGGAACTTTCTATAATGCCAAAAACTTTTGCGTACACCGCTATCACTGCCAAAAAACAAATGCCTGTGGTAAAATCATTCTCTGCGGCATCAAATGTACATCTTGTCCAACCTGCAACCAGACCTGTAAGGATTTCGAAAAGGAACGATGCAGCAGACTTGATAAGGCACCTTATGTGTGTAATGGCTGTCCAATGAAAATCAATCATTGTACCATTGCCCATAAATACCGCTATGATGCCCGCTTTGCCGACCGTAAGTATCGCGAATTATTAAGCTGTTCCCGTTCCGGAATAAATATGACCAAGCATCAGCTTCACCAAAAAGATCAGATCATTACCCCATTGATTGCTCAAGGACAGTCACCTTATCAGATTCTGATCAATCATCCGGAGCTTGATATGTCTGTCCGCTCCATGTATACATACATCGATAAAGGACTGTTCACAGCCAGAAATGTGGATCTGAAAAGGCAGGCAAAATTCAAACCAAGGAAGTGCCACAAAACACAGATCAAAGACCGCGAAGTATTTACCAACAGAACTTATGCAGACTTCTGTTCTTTGGAATTAAATTCTTATGTACAAATGGACACAGTAAAGTCATCAAGGGACTCCCAGAAAACGCTGTTAACCATGATCTTTACAGAGGAAAAACTGTTTCTTGCATTTCTTATTAACCGGTGCACAAAAGGTGCCGTCCGTGCTGTATTTGACCGTTTGGAAAAACGTATGGGAACGTATGAATTTACATCTGTTTTTGAAAATATCTTAACCGACCGTGGCTCTGAATTTGGGAACCCAGAAGAATTAGAAACTGGAATTACCGGCATACAAAGAAGCAGCATTTATTACTGTGATCCAATGCGTAGCGGACAAAAAGGAACCATCGAACAGGCGCATACCATGCTCCGCATGATATTGCCTAAAGGAACATCCTTTGAATTTCTAACCCAATGGGATGTCAATCTTATTGTGAATCACATAAACTCTACTCCAAGAGAAAGCCTTGACGGCAAAACGCCGTATGATGCTGCCCTGGAAACACTTGGAGAAGATGTTCTTAAAGCCTTTCAGCTCAAGCCGATTTCACCAGATGAAGTCAATTTAACGCCTAAGCTGATACGCTTTAAGAAGTAACTAATTAACTGATCGAAATCTGCTGTCAGACTGGAAGTAAACATTTCACATTTTTTAAATGTGGCTGGTGGAATTTAGTCTGACACACCGAATTCCAGTAGCCTGTTTTTCATGCCATAAAAACAACAAAATTTCGATAAGCTAGCTTAATTATAACAGAAAGCAAGAGATTTTGTTAAAAAAACTCCTGCAAAATCAGCAAAATTTAAAAGCCGATGGAATTTACTCTTGCACTGGAATTTACTTTTTCAAGTCAGCTACATTTCTTGCTACCTTCTAGTTTTCTCAAAAAAAGTAGTGTTTTTTTCTTTTATGTTTTATTGTTGAATCACCACAAAACAACATTAAACATAATCAAAAACACTACCATGCTTAATTTATCACTTTTTGATTCATTCACCAACTACATATTTTGTTTTTTTATTCGTCCACCCCCTTTTTTGAATTGATTTTTTACTTACAATCGATTCATTTTAGGAGGTTCCATTATGGACAATTACTTTTATTCTTATCGAGAAATGATCTCTCGCCGCGGTCTTACTGACCACACCATGAAATTGATGCTAGAATATAAATAGTACAAGCCAAAATGAGAAATTCCAAATACATATTAACATGGTACAATAGAGACATGCTGAAGGAGGATCTCATATGGCAATGCAACATGACAAACAATTTAAACTTGATGCAATCCGGTATTATCAAGATCATAAAGATCTCGGTGTACGTGGATGTGCAGAAAATCTTGGCATCGGATACAGCACACTAACAAAATGGCTGAAAGACTTCCGTGAATCCGGTGATATTCCTGTTCGGGGTTCTGGTAATTACGCATCCGATGAACAGAAGGAAATCGCCCGTCTCAGACGTGAATTACGTGATGCCCAAGATGCACTTGATGTATTAAAAAAAGCAATCAACATTCTGGGAAAATGACGGAAGCCATTTATCTCGAAGTGTCTGAGAAGACGGAAGCTGCCCAAAAGGCTGGACGCCGGTTTTCCGTCTCCGGAATGTTGAAATTTTTAGGTGTCTCACGTTCAGGATATCGTGCATGGCTCCACCGCGTGCCTTCTGATACAGAAAAACGCCGTGAATCTGTAAAAGCAAAAATACAGGATATATATGATGATTCCAAGCAGAACTATGGTGCTCCGAAAATCACTGTAGAATTGCGGAAAACCGGTGAAGTCATTTCGGAAAGAACTGTTGGTACATACATGCGTCAAATGGGAATCCGTGCTCAGTGGAGCAAACCATGGACGATCACCACAAAAGATT
>ENA-OQQU01001411-OQQU01001411.1-human-gut-metagenome-genome-assembly--contig:-NODE-1411-length-13088-cov-11.718561_pt1 | contig 13088 bp, 15 predicted proteins | sample MGYA00243233_ERZ505096 | MGnify/ENA primary metagenome ERZ505096 (study PRJEB26097, sample SAMN02712159) | human gut metagenome | biome: Gut microbiome | host: Homo sapiens | place: Denmark... | reverse complement strand
TGTCAGCCGTGAGAGCGGCATATATTTGTCAAGGTACTTGATATGGTGCGTTTACGGTCATATGCAGCACTCTTATTATTTTACTTATATGGAATATGGCTTACTTACTATACAATACCCTGAGCGGTCATGGCAGCTTCTAAGGTGTCCGCAGATTTACTGGGGTTCTGAGGTCGGTTGTATATCACGTGTATCGAGTGATTGTCTGACAATTTCGATGAATGAATATTTATACTATATATCAACTCACATTCACGGCATTTCTTCATTGCCTGTATCAATTATATGCTTCTCTAAAAATATCTCAGATTTGATTAAATGAGTTTTCCACAAGATTAATTACTTGTTGATATTCATTTAGACTTGCTCTCATTTGTCTAAATAAGTCTTCAGTAAAAATAAGTGGAGTTTTATCTATCTCACCAATAAAAACTTCTCTATCTGCATGCTCATTACTACGCATTGCATGTCCCAATGCATTTCTATACTTAATAATTTCATTATAATATACTTCTACAAATTTGTTATATTTTTTGTCTATTACCAAGCCATACTCATCAACTAAAATTTTTATTACCCTTCCAACCAAGCGAGCCTTTTTATATGAATCCAAAAAATAGTCTGGTGCACTAATAATTGCCTTTAATGCTTCTGGATTACTTTCAATTTCATCTATCTTTCTTATATACTCGTTTTTTGCTGGCACTATGAGTTTATTTTTGGTATATTCATTCAAACTCTTAATTTGAGCCTGTGAAAACTTATTAGCTGCAAGAACTAGTATATTTTGCATTTGATTTTCAAAACCACTAACATTATCCAATACAACTCCTCGCAAATTGACAATATCCTGCATTCGTCTAACCACTTTGTCTACTACTTTTTGTAGCTTAGGAAATAATTCTTCTCTTTTTCTATCCGAAAAATAAATCCCATCAACAGGTTCAATATTCATTCCTTTTTCATCAATATTATAAAGCGCCTTAACCATTTTATTATAATTGCCAGAATAGAATACTACATCTGTATAAATATCAAATTGACGCAATTTCTTTATTAATATATTACCCATGGTTCCCCTAAGTTCATAATCCATAAGAATTAAATCATACTCTTTTTTTAATTCTTCTTCAGCATCTCCCTCGTCACCTTTTTTCCAAGTAATAATGGGTACAAGATTATGACTTTCTATTATCTTTTTCATACTTCTTTCTGAAGAAGGTCTCCAACCCATTTCGTCTTCAAACCATAAAACTTTAAAGTTTACATTCATCTTTTGATCCTCACTATTAATTCAAAGCCTACTTGACATTGTTGATTTATCTCAACATGTCCATTCATGTCTTCAACCAGTAATTTAACATGATTTAGTCCAATTCCATTTCCTCCTTGCACTTTGGTAGTTGTCATTCCCAAATCAAAAATCGAATAAGGGTCTTCTATCAATGGATCCAAACCTCTACCATTGTCAGAAAAATTAATACAGATGCCATTCTCTTCATTGGAAAACTTAATATGCAATATAGATGCAGCGGCCTTTTTTGCATTACTTACAATATTATCAACAATTATACCTACAGACGAAACATCAAATATGCACAAATATTTTTCGTTCGTATCTGAATCAAATTGTATATCTATGCCCTTATATTTTGACATTCCTACATACTGAATGATAAAATCTCTAATATCATTTTCTTCTTCTGTTGACTTTAAATTAAAATTGCCCTTAATAGCATATTCTGAGACCTTATTAATTTTCTGTATATTAATCATAATCTCCGATATATACTGTTGCACTTCTTCATCATCTGCATGCTTTCTGCGGAGAGCATCCATTAAGTCAAGCATACTTCCCTTTGCCCCTTCAGAATATGTTAAACTTAAATGCATCCCACTCAATAAAAATTTCTCGTTCTTGTTCACAGCCTGCTCTAAAAAATAATTTTGCTGTTTTCTCAAATTTATTTCTTTATGTGCGGCTTCCAACTTATCTTGTGTATTCTCTAATTCAACGTCTGTTTCTCTTTTTTGTTGTAATATTTTATATGTATCACGCTTTACTTTATCTGCCAACTCTGACAACACTTCATTTTCTGTTTTGTTCGCAATGCTAATAAGCTTCTGTACAGAAGCTTCTATACCGTCAGACTTCTTTTCATTCATCTTCTCTATAAGAGATTTATTATACTCAAATGAAATCAATTCTTTTCTTTTAGCACTACTATAACCAGCAAATTGTTCTAGGATCTTATCTCCTACATCTCTGGGTAAGAGTCCCTGCTCTACCCCTTGTTCATAATCTTTTTTTCCTGGGTCTCCCCAATCTATTACATCAACAACATACTTTTCCAATGTTCTAAGAACTCTTCTTGTAAAAAAGTCATAAAATTTATTCACGGTATCATTTAGGACAAAACCACCATCCCGACTTGTGGTTTCCATAAACTCGTCATTTTCACCTAATATTAATATTCTTCCTATAATATCTCGTGTTCCTAGGTAACGATTTCGTCCCTGGCTTTTTCTCCTATCTATATAAAACAAATCTTCTCCCGGTTCACCATAAGGGTATATTCTAAAACCATTCTTATATACCATTACAGACCCATAGTTAACAGGAGTTATTCCCATAACAAGCGAAAAATTATATTTTGCACTTCTGTTTAGATAAAGTAATTTAAACTTGATATTTTTTAATTCAATATATTTATAATTTTTTTCCTTAAACTTGAAAATGAACTCTCCTCTATCCCATAGTTCAGTTTTTATAGTCTGGCCATCTTCCGAAATTTCCACTTCTATATTAGTTGTTTTTAATCCTAATTTTTCAATGATATCATTTTTTATTTTTCCATTTACCTTTTCATTATCTCTCTTCACTCCACGATCTGCGTTCAATTCGCTTGCGACGCTTAAATAAATTTCAAATATATCATCAGCCAAATCATTTTCAGGATTAATTAATTTCATTAATGCCCGTTTTAATGCAAGAAAATCTGCTCTCTTCCATGGTTCTCTCAATTCGCAAATTTCAAGCACCGTTCCCTGCTCAAATCCATCTGATTGTTCCGTAAAATAAGGAACCTTTACTTCCTTTATTTCACGTTCATCATTAATTTCAAATTTACTCCAATCTATACATAAACAATTAATATTTTCATCGTCTTTTGTTTTTGATTTTAAATTTACCTTTGCTCCCAAACGGTCACACGAAAATCTTCCTACCCCTTTTGCTCCCGCTGTCTCCCTTTTAAAATGTTCTCTATAATCTTTTTTGTCTGTATTTTTATTTAAAACCTCTTTTCTATTTTCTTTCTTTTTTTCTGAATAGGCAATAAAAAGCCATTTATCCCTTATGTCAGGCAAATCCATTCCTTTACCATCATCTTTAATGATCAGCTTAGAATTTAATGTATTTACATTTTCAAATATAATATCTACTCGCTTAGCCCCTGCATCATATGCATTCTTTACCAGTTCAAATACTGCTATGTATTTATCATTTATTAAATCTTTACCAATAATGCTTTTTAATGCCGTACTAACTCTAAATTGTAGATTTTTCCGATTCTGTAATTCCATTTTTCATCATCTCCATTAAAGCATTTCCTATTTGTTCTGCAAATAAAGGTGGAACGGCATTTCCAACTTGTGTACAACGAGGTACTTCTATTTTTCTTAACTGACCACCCGTAGTATATTTTCCTTTAAATTGAAAGCTATCTGGAAAACTTTGTATTCGCGCCGATTCTCGCACAGTCAATATTCTAGGTTCACAATAATGAACAAAATCATCCGGATGCGCTGTAACAGTTGGTGCCGCTTTACTTTCATCTAAAACCGTAACCCCCCGTTTTCTTAAGTTTTTAATCAAATTATCTTTTGGAGTTACCCGCTTTAACTTGGGACACTTTTGTAGCATTTCCTCATTCATCCGCTTAGTTTCTTCAGAATGTTTAGCAAATCTATGACTATCTGCTACGCATCCTTCCATATTATCCAAGCCTTTTCTCATCAGTTTTTGATAATTACTTTGTATCTCTCCATAAACGCCAGACACATAATTCTTAAAATCCGGCGTCGGTAATGTTCCATTTTCTTTTAACAAATCCCCAATGGCCTCTCCCACTGATACCTTTTCATTTAGCCCCTTCTTTTTCAAAAAATCTTTTTTTCTCTTATAAAGTATATCAAAAAACATTTCTGGTTTTCCTTGTAAAACACCAACCATAATATAACGCTTTCTGGTCTGCGGTACTCCAAATTCCGAGATATCTATCATTTTACCCTCTACACTATATCCCAGTTTTTCCAATTTTTCCTTCAAAATCACTGAGTAAGGAACACCCTTTTTTTCATTTTCGTCTTTGAAACCAATTGTAAATCCCTGAACATTTTCAAAAACTAAAAATTTAGGTTTCACAATACTTATAAATTCTATATATGAATCGCTCAGTGTGTTTCGAATATCATTCTTCTTACGCTGTCCCGCCATAGAGAAGCCTTGGCATGGTGGTCCTCCAACAACCAAAGTAACAGTTCCGGCAAGTTTTTCCAACTCACTTCTGTATTTACTAATTACCTCATTTATATCGTGTTCTGTTTGTGGTAGCCATTCATTCCAACCAAAATGTTGCGTTGTATCAATCAAATTATATTTCAATGTTTCAAAGGCATCTTTACTTTTTTCAATAGCAAATAGGCCTTTCCATCCTGCATTATGCAATCCAAGAGAAAGACCTCCACATCCAGCAAATATATCAATATAACTAAATTGACTCATCCTCAGTACCCACCATCCTCATTTTAATATTCCAACATACTGTGCATACAAACACATATTTGAATAAACTACTATAGGAACCTCTGTTGATAATATCAGCACGCAATTCCATTTACCTAAATTAACCACTCGCATTTTATCCAAATAGGGAAATAACCATTTTTGGTTCCCTTTAAAATCACTTAAAAATAAATTCAATTCAATATTCGTCAAACGAATCTTATCAATTATCTCTATCTCCATCGTTTTTTTATCATGACAATTTTTTAGAAAAACTTGCAATTCATTATAATTACGGACATTCGACGTCATATATGCATACATCTCTTTAACTCCTTTTCATATACATTATAGTATATCCATAATTATAGAATTCTTTCCAACTTATAATGCACTCCAAATAACTCATAGATAAAAAAATTCAATAGCTTAATATATTCTCTAATATTGGCAATATTCCTTATATATACATCATTATACCTCTATTTCTATATAGCATTCAACAAGTATTTCAAGCTGTTCCTTATACTAAACTTAGTTCAATCTCTCATCCCACTCTTTATTGTCTAATCAACACGCAGACATGATACAAAACAGTATCACAACCATTTCTATTATGTACAGTTTTCATTACTCGGATATCTGAGTATGGAAAATTCTCAACCCTAAAACTATCATCAGCTGAAAGTAACGGATAAAGATACTGATGTTCTTTTATGTGCTTGAAATATTTCTCACAAAACTTACTAAAATTGGATACACTAACATATGACAATATTATGTTAAACATATTTCCAACAGTATCGTATCTGTAGATTTTGTCTATATGCCTATCCAAGTAATGGGTATTAAGACTATCCAAATTTAATGCTTCGATTATAGTTACAGGCGAACCATCTTCTTCAATTAAAATATCAACTTCTCCAGCACATTTTTCAGTAGACGATATTCCTCTTCTGGTTTGATCTATCACATCATACTTCGCCATTTTTAGTAAATCTCTTACAAAGTCATTTCTTTGATTTTCTGATATTGCAAAATATGTAGAATTTGACTGCAATTTGACACATGCTGACAATAAATCATGTAATATTGTTACTTTACTATTCTCTCTTCTTTCTCTTCCCCTTTCCTTTATTACATTTTCTAAATTATCCCATATTGAATTAAATTCATTTTCAATGTTCTGTTCTTTCTTTTTCAACTCCAGATAATGCTTTTTATTAGCATCATCCTTTTCAAAGGAACTAAAATATTGTCTTTTCCATTGTCCAATCCTCTTCAAATCCTTTTTTATTCTAGAGTCGAAAATGTCATCTTTAACTTCCTTATACGATTGCACCTCCCGAAGTACCTTTCGAATAGCTACACATTGTTTTGAATTTTCCTTCTCTGCCTCGTTTTCCAGCTTCTCATATAAACAATAATATTCCTCAATTTTTCTATACTTTTCTAATTGCCCTTCAATATTTACACACTTTTTTCTATATTCCGCTATCTCCTCAACCATAGCCTTTATCATCACATAAATATCCGTACTTTGTCCTACAGGTATTACCTTATATCTATTTCCAATTAAGTCATACAAAAACAAACACGGAATTTCTTTCTCCAATATATTATAATTCATAGCAAATTCTGTAATTGTCTGTGAATGTCTTTGTTTCCAATCAATTTTATTATAGCCACCATATTGAAATTCAAATGAACCGTTATTATCCTCTACACCCCTTCCATTCAACAACTCGATAAATGGACACATTACTCCTTCATAGGGTTCTTTCCCTGGTATATGAAAAAAAGATGCTCTTTTTCTAGCTTTAGGTGTTGAAAATACGAATAAAATCTTATCACCTGTTAAATCATTCAACGATGCCCAATCTTTTTCTAATTTTTCATAAAGATCTTGTGCATCAGAATACCTTGCAATTAAGGATATAATCAAGAAATATCCTTTTCTTTTTGCTTTCGGAATACATCTTTGAAAATATTCACTTAACCCTATATACGTAACTTGCATAAGCTGTTCCCTTTATCATTTTAACTCTTATCTAAAATATCTTCGTGATATCCTGATACCGATTCACAACCCGACACCCCCCACATACTCTTTTCCAATCTTATACAGCACAACATAATTCCCGCAAATCACATATTTATAATCCGTCCGGAAGCTGACCCTCTTAGCAAGATCAGCTCTCATATACGGAAATTGCTGTATATTCTCAATTCGAGCATATATCTCCTGAATGGTCTTTACTGCCATTTCTTCATTGTCTTCCGCAATATACTCTTTAATGTTCTTCAAGTCCTCTGCCACAATAGGGTTAATCCGCAATTTCATCATAGGCTATACCCCGACAGATTTCTTCAGTTCATCCAAACTCATCCAGACACTTTCATCCTTAACGGCTTCTTCTGCTTCCTGTAGCTTCATCAACAGCTTTTTCTTTGCCTTTTCACGCTCATAGTCCTCAATATCCATAACCACAAACTTGCCTCTGCCATTTTTCGTCAAAAACACGGGTTCTCCAACCTGACAATTTTTCAACACTTCATTATAATTTCTTAAATCTGATACAGGTAATATATTCGGCACAAAATCAACTTCCTTTCCTTGATATAGCTTCTTCATTTACATATATATTATACGCAAGAAAGCTGTAAAATTCAAAGTGGAATTTTACAGCTTTCTATTTTAATATTATACCCTTATCCGTAAAATGACCGTAAAGTGAACTTTTTTACGTAATGGAGATTTAAAATCCGCATAAAGTTCTATTCTTACCAATGCATTCCACATTAGCAACACTACTAAAAACAGATATTACAAACTCTCTACTATACCTGCACATTTTAGATTTTCATTTAATTTATATCCGACTCCCCAAACCGTCTGTATGTAGATTGGCTTGCTTGGATTATCCTCTATCTTTTCCCGTATATTGCGTATATGGCTCATAACAATGTTGTAATCACCAAAATATGGTTCTTTCCAAACACTATCATATATCTGCTCTTTGCTAAATACTATTCCTGCATTTTGAGCCAACAACAATAAAATTTCAAATTCTGTATATGTAAGTTCAATCTCATTTTCGTTACGAACCACAAGCCGCTTGCATTTATCAATATAAAGTCCCTCAAAACAAAGCTCCCCTTTATGGACAGCTTTATGTTTCAAAACCTCTATATCTTCACTCACACACGATATAATACGGTTGATAATATGCTCTTCTCCATCCTCAACTGATAGAATTAAAATCTTCCCAAATGATCACCCCATTCCACATCCTGTATAAGCCAATTATTTTTACGCAAATTGTTTTGTCTTATAAGATACCAATCCTTTTACCAAACACCCTATGGCAAAACAAATATTTATTCCCAGTACAATATACCATATCTCATATATGTCATTTACAATTCCCGTCATGACAAGAAAAATCGGCATAGAATCTACTATAAGCCATATGATTCCCCCGAAAAACATCCTTATCAATACAGGAAGTCCCCAACATACAGCCGCAATAATTACTGCGCCAAAAGAGCTATTCTGATATGCAGAAACGCATAGTGCAATGGCGCATAACGATAAAAGCGCCTGAAAAGCTAATCCTAATAAAATGCCAAGATATTTCAAAAATAATACAGGTTGAAGCATATGTTGAGAAAGCACCATCCAGGATATATTTTCAAATCCCTTCAAACCATATATCATCCAGCATAAGACTAAATTGACTAACACAAACCACATAAAAATGAAAATAGTGAATGTAAAAGAAGCCAAAATTTTAGCATGAACATCTTTTCTTCTTCCTTCTTCCGTGCTAAAAATTAATGGCAGCATTTTCGTCTGGCTTTCATCTGCGAAGATGGTCGACACCCCGCAAATAATCAATATGCTTCCTAAAATCAATCCAAACTGAAGCATTTCAACGAATACCTTCCATCCCGTTGTATATGCCAAATAAGGTGTTTTCCCAATTTCATCATAAGCTTTTCCCAATTCCGTTTCCCCCAGAGAATATCTTTCCGTTGGAAGTACACCATTTTCCCATGCACCATTGGTAAAATATCTTGTAACAAAATCATTTAAAAAGTTTCCATCTCTCCACCCTGGCATATTTTCCTCAAGTTTTGTAGGCAAACCATATTTTTCAATTATTTGATTCACTTTTACATCCGTCAAATCACCTTCAAATTCTTCCGTAATCTTCCGATTCATCTGCACTGCTTCATAACCGGAATAAAACTTCCCATCTACTGTCGCTATTTCTCCACCGACCTCTGCAAACCAAAAATACAGAAACAGCAATCCTGTCGCAGCCAACATTCCTATTTTAAATATTTTATTTTGAAATAGTTTAAAAAGCTCCATCTTATAAAGTCGCATTTTTTTCTCCCCCTGTTATTTGTGTATGATAAAGATATGCATCTTCCAGTGTACTTTCCACATTTTCTGCACCTGCAACCGGCTGTCTTTCTGAAACAATTCTTAGTTCAACATTTTCTCCCCTACTTCTCATATTGCTTACAATGAAGCTACTGGTTATCTGCCCTGCTTCTTTTTCAGAAACAATACACTTCCAGACACATCCTTCTACTTTGTCAGTAATCTCTTTCTCCGTTCCTTCTTGAATCAGTTCTCCATTCTTCATAATCAAAATACGGTCTGCAATATAATCTATATCAGATACGATATGTGTAGACAGTAAAACCATCCTATTTTTTCCAAGTGAACTAATCACATTACGAAAGCGTACTCTCTCCTTTGGATCAAGCCCTGCCGTAGGTTCATCTAAAATCAAAATTTCAGGATTATTTAGAAGTGCCTGTGCAATTCCTATTCTTCGTATCATACCTCCTGAAAAAGTCTTCAGCTTTTTCTTTTTCACATTTTTTAACTCTACCATATCTAAAAGTTCGTCAATACGACTATCGGCATAGTCTTCCGGTAGTGCTTTCAATGCCGCCATATATCGCAGGAAGCGTTCTGCAGTAAAATCGCCATAATATCCAAAATCCTGTGGTAAATAGCCCAATAACCTACGATACTCTGCTCCCATACTGTCTATCTCAATATCATCACAATAAATACTTCCCCCCGTTGGCTGCAAAACACCACAAATCAATCTCATTAATGTTGTTTTTCCCGCACCATTTTCTCCCAACAGTCCATACACACCATTTGTAAATGTATAATTGAATTTTCTGACTGCTTCTTTATCCTTGTATTTTTTTTGTACATCCATCAACTTTAATTCGTGCATAATACTTCTCCTTTTTCCATTTTGCTAAGCAATTTTTTTATCTGCATTACAAATAAAAGTCCCGACACAAGAAAAGCTACTGCCCATATCCAAAGAGTTGTTACAAAAAGTGCTCTCGGAATCGAACCTATTACTCCATAACTTATTGATAAAAAGATGGCACTCATGCCAAATAAAGATGAATTCTTTCCTCTTGTTTCCATTGATAAAATTCCTAATGCAGTTATACTTGATACTAGATATGGAGTTAAAATGTACAGCCCCACCTGTAATAATCCAACGCTCCAATGATAGTTCAAATAGCCAGCTATCAAAAACAATATCATAACATTTATCATACCCGACAATACCAGCCATGCAGCAACACACTGTTTTGTATTGAAATAGCAGCTTTCTCCTAACTCTGCCATTTTTCCAAAAAACAATTTATCAATCACACTAATAGACGTTATGCTAAGAATACCTGCTCCAACCATACATACAGTAATCATCCCATTTTGATTCAATCCGGTATATTGCAATGCTGTAATAAAAATAATTCCTAAACAAATAAGGACACCATAAACAGCAAAAAACAATTTATCCATGTACCAAAATTGATGAAACAAAATATTTTTTGTAGACATCATCGGCGTTCTCTGCTTTTCCATTTCCTCAATCATTGCATAATAAGTCTTTTGTTTTCTTATTTCATCAACATGAACTTGCTCATCTGCCTTTGCAAAAAGAGTCTTTATTTCGCTATCTCTCATAATCATTCTCCATTAACTTTTTTAACTGATTTACACCTAATCGAAATCTTGACTTTGTAGTAGAAACACTGCACCCCATAATCTTTGCAATATCTTTAAATTTCATTTCTTCATAAATACGCAGAATAATAACTTCCCTCGTATCCTGCGAAAGTTCCTTTAATAAATTTCTCAGATAAACGGCATCCTCCGCTTCGGTCAGCATATCTTTATGGTTTGGAATTTTATCAATCTCCTCCCATTCGACGGCTGTTACTTTTTCTTTCTTATCCCGGAAATAATTAAAACATATATTTCTTGCAATAGTCAGGAGATAACCTTTGAGATTATGATGTTTATGGGAGGTTCCATATTTCATAAATTTCAAAAAAGTTTCCTGAGCAATGTCGTAGGCATCATCCTCTGTTTGAACCATATATAGACAAAAGCGATAAATATCTGCATAATATCGTTCAATAATAATACCGACTGCCTCTTTATTTCCGCTATGTACTTTTTGAATCAATTCGCTGTCTTTCATAGCGTTTTCTCCAATCATAAAACGTCTTACATCTTATATAACCATTACAAAGCGAAAAAAGTTCACTATTAATTTGCTTTTTAATATTTTTTGCCATTCATCCTCAAATACCCACAATAGCTCACTTAATTCTACTTTCTGTAATTCATTATATAACTATTTTCCGCACCTGCGTTTATATTATGTTCAAACAAATAATTACTACTTTTTTCTGCTTTTTAGAGTAATGCTTCCCGCACTATACAATCCTGCACCGAGAACTCAACTTACTCATTATGTATCAGCGGCTGCTTCTTCAACATCGCCTTCTGCGTCTTCCACACCTGTTCCATAATTGCCTTCACTTCTGCCATATCCTCTTCATAAACATTCCCGGTGCTGTTAACTCTCTTCGCAATCTGGTTCATATTTCCACTGATTTTTCCAAGTGTTTCGTTGTATTGCCTTAGATAAGAATAATCCACATCATAAACAAATCCAAAGAGTATTAGTGTCCTGATATAATCCGAAACACTCTTCCGCTTTGACAACTCCACCTTCCTGTCCAGGATATTTTTTTCGTTATCACTCAAATAAATCTTCAGCTCATTTTTCCTCGTTCTGTTTGCTCTATCCTTTGCCATATCGTTCCATCCTTTCAAATGATTTTAAGGGTTAGGGAATTCTCCCCAAATGATAAATTTGAGCATTTCTTCTGCAAAGGAAATTGCTCATTTTATCGCCTGTGAGGGAACACAGGAAGTGCTTGCTAAGCTAGGTTTTATCCTTTTCCTGTTCTATTGACTTTTGCCCTTTCTGTTCCAGTTCAGCCAAGCGATTCTGCACCATTTCCCGCAAGTTTGCTAATGCACTTCCTACGTTCACCTCTGTTCTTTTCCGCCTTTGGATCGCTTGGTAAATTTCTGCAAATCTTGCCCGATCCGCAACGATATTTTCTGACAGGCAGATATTCTGAAACCCCAGGCGCTTTACAACTTCTCTGGTAACTTCATCAAAGCTTTCCATTGCCGCTTCCTCCTGATACATTCCGTAATGCCCGATTGCCCTGCTGACCTTCTCCCATCCTTCGCTCCAATCAGAAATCGTTGGACTTACCAGCTCTGTATAAATCTCCCGCAGTTCCGCAACGATAGGCTTGAATTTATTTGTCAGCATATATTGTTGGAGTACCTTGGATAAAATCTGATAGTCCAGATCATGTAACAAAGCGTACCACACATCCAACGCTTGTTCCGTCCCAATAAAATCTTCTCCATACATTACCTGCATGGCTACAACCAGTGTTGCAAATTCCTGTTTAGTCACCGAAAACACCTCCCCTAAACTGAATGAATACATAGACAGGGATTTAACAGAAGGTCTGGTTTATGAATGGACAAACTCTACGGAGCAGATACATGATAGGTATTCCGATGAAGAAATCAAAACACTCTGGTCGAAGCTATATGAAATCAACAATGTAGATATTATCTTGATTATGATTTACACCGGCTTGCGACCAACCGAGCTGTTGGAAATCCAGACGGAAAATGTCCATTTAGACGAAAAGTACATGGTAGGTGGCATGAAAACCGAAGCCGGAAAAGACAGAATTATCCCTCTGAACGATAAAATTATCCCTCTCGTCAAGAACCGCTACGACGCAAACAAGAAATACCTGCCCCACGATGGCAGACACACCTTTGCTTCACTTATGGACAGCGCCGGAGCAAATGATGTATGTATCAAATTGATTATGGGACACAGTATGAAGAACG
>ENA-OQQU01001388-OQQU01001388.1-human-gut-metagenome-genome-assembly--contig:-NODE-1388-length-13259-cov-25.896547_pt1 | contig 13259 bp, 10 predicted proteins | sample MGYA00243233_ERZ505096 | MGnify/ENA primary metagenome ERZ505096 (study PRJEB26097, sample SAMN02712159) | human gut metagenome | biome: Gut microbiome | host: Homo sapiens | place: Denmark... | reverse complement strand
TGACCGCGCCCACACCGAACACGCGGGCCACATTGACGATGCCGATGCCGCGCAGCTCAATGAAGTGGCGGATATTCTCCGGGGCCGTGCCCATGATCTGGCGATTCGAGACCTTGCGCAGCTCCACAGCATCGTCGGCCACAAGGCGGTGGCCGCGCTTGACCAGCTCGATCGCCAGCTCGCTCTTGCCGATGCCGCTGTCACCCAGAATGAGGATGCCCTCGCCGTACACCTCCACCAGCACACCGTGGCGGGTGATGCGGGGGGCCAGCTCCAGGTTCAGCACACTGATGAGGCTGCCCATCAGGGTGCAGGTCGTTTCGTTGGAGCGCAGCAGCGCCACGCCGTGCTTTTTGGCCAGCTCCTGCATCTCCGGGAACGGTTTCAGCTCCTCGCTGCGGCCCACGATGACAGCCGGCGGCTGCTGACGGAACAGCTGGTCCAGCGCTTCGTAGCGCTTTTCCGGTGAAAGGCCGGACAGGAAGTTCATCTCGGCCAGACCCATGATCTGCAGCCGCAGTTTATCAAAGTAATCGTAATAGCCCGCCAGGAACAGACCCGGACGGTTGACTTCCGCGATCTCGACGCTGATGTTTTCGAGGTCCTGCGGAGCGTAGACCACATCCATGCTGACCTTTTCGGTCAGCTTCTTGAGCGAAACGGTAAAATTCGCCATCGTTCTTCCTCCTGCGTGTATTCCTCAACTGCGGGCAGACCCTCCCGCAGGCATTCCTTCTCTTATTATAAACGAGATGGTTTCGGATTACAATGATTCTTTTGGGAAAAGTTCCTGCGTTTCACGGTTGCATCCACCCGATTTTCCTTTATAATAGGAGGTAAGCCCCGAAAAGCGGAAAAAGTCTGTCGCTTTACATGAATTTTACACTCTGCCGATTTCCGATTTTACATTGCGTGTCTATACTCAGAATCAGGAGAATTTCACGTCAATTAAAAGTGAGGAACGCACATATGACAATCTTCAACGTTTTTTCGCTCCTGGGCGGCCTGGCCCTGTTCCTGTTCGGCATGGACATCATGGGCAAGGCTCTGGAAAAACAGGCGGGCGGCCAGCTGCAAAAGATCCTGAGCAAGCTGACCGATAACCCGCTCAAGGGCTTTTTCCTGGGCCTCGGCGTCACCGCCGTGATCCAGTCTTCCAGCGCCACCACCGTTATGGTGGTCGGCTTCGTCAACAGCGGCATCATGGAGCTGCACCAGGCCATCGGCATCATCATGGGCAGCAACGTGGGCACCACCGTCACCAGCTGGATCCTGAGCCTTTCCGGCCTGCAGGGCGACAGCTTCTTCATCCAGCTGCTCAAGCCCACCTCGTTCAGCCCCCTGCTGGCCTTCATCGGCATCCTGCTCTACATGGGCAAGAGCGAAAAGCGGAAGGGCATCGGCACCATCCTCATCGGCTTTGCCGTTCTGATGACCGGCATGACCGCCATGTCCAATGCGGTCACCCCGCTGCAGGATGAAGCCTGGTTCACCAACCTCTTCATCCGCTTCTCCAACCCGCTGCTGGGTGTTCTGGTCGGCGCACTCGTTACCGGCATCATCCAGAGCTCCAGCGCCAGCGTCGGCATCCTGCAGGCGCTCAGCTCCACCGGCGTCATCACCTACGGCAGCGCCATCCCCATCATCATGGGCCAGAACATCGGCACCTGCGTCACCGCACTGATCTCCTCTGTGGGTGCCAACAAAAACGCCCGCCGCGCCGCCATGGTGCATCTGTACTTCAACATCATCGGTGTGACCCTCTTTCTGGCAATGTACTATGGCCTGAATCTGGTCCTGCACTTCACCTTTGTCAACGATACCGTCACGGCGTGGGGCATCGCTGTCATCCACTCTGTGTTCAACATTGCGGCCACGGCGGTCCTGCTGCCGTTCGCCAACGTTCTGGAAAAGCTGGCCATCCTCACCATCCCGGACGATGCCGAGAAAGAAAGCTTCGCCCTGCTGGATGAGCGTCTGCTCAAGACGCCTGCCGTTGCTGTGGAGCGCGCCCGCGCCGCCACTGCGGATATGGCCGAGCTGGCCCGCGTGGGCGTGGTACAGGCCATGAGCCTGACCCACCAGTGGGACGACACCCTGGCCCAGAAAGTCCGGGACGAAGAGGCCAAGGTAGACCAGTACGAAGATGCCCTCGGCACCTATCTGGTCAAGCTGTCCAGCCGGGAGCTGAGCCACGCCGACAGCCAGAGCGTGAACACCCTGCTCCACACCATCAGCGATTTCGAGCGCATCAGCGACCATTCCGTGAATCTGCTCAGCTCTGCCGAAGAGATCCACGCCAAGAACATCGCGTTCTCCCAGGATGCGCACGAGGAGCTGCAGGTTCTGGAAGGCGCGGTGCAGGATGTGCTGAGCCGCACGACCGATGCGTTCCGCAAGGCCGACCTGCATCTGGCCAGCAAGGTCGAACCCATGGAGACCGTTGTGGACGAACTGGTCCGCGCCATCAAGGCACGGCATGTGGCCCGCCTGCAGGCTGGCAGCTGCTCCATCGAATACGGCTTCGTGCTGGAAGACCTGCTGACCAACTATGAGCGTGTCTGCGACCACTGCAGCAATGTTGCCGTTGCCCAGATCGAAGTCGCACAGGACAGCTTTGATACCCACGCCTATCTGAACGATCTCCGCTACGGCAACGACACCAAGGAGAGCGAACAGTTCCGCCGCCGCCTGGACCGTTACCGCGAGCGGTATCTCTTCCCGGACGGTGAACCCGCCGTGGCAAGCGAAAAGGAGGACCCCAAGGCATGATCTATATCGTAGAAGACGACGCCGCCATCCGGGAGCTGGAGCAGTATGCACTCCAGTCCAGCGGATACGACGTGCAGAGCTTTGAATCATCCGAGAGCTTCTGGCAGGCCATGAATGCCGCCGTGCCGGAGCTGGTCATCCTGGACGTCATGCTTCCCGGTGAGGACGGCTTCTCCATCCTGAAAAAGCTGCGCAATACCCCTTCCCTGCGGCGCCTGCCCATCATCATGGTCACGGCCAAATCCAGCGAGCTGGACACCGTGCGCGGGCTGGACTGCGGCGCAGACGATTACATCACCAAGCCGTTTGGCATCATGGAGTTTTTGAGCCGGGTGCGGGCTGCGCTTCGCCGCTCGGCCCCGGAGGAAAAGACGAACGTCTACGCCTTCCATGAGATCCTGCTGGACAACGCCCGCCACATCGTGACGGTGAACGACGCCCACATCGACCTGACCTACAAGGAATACAGCCTGCTCCGCCTGCTGCTGGAAAACACCAACCTTGTTGTGACCCGCGAGACCATTTTGCAGGTGGTGTGGGGCACCGACATCTCGGTGGAAAGCCGCACCGTGGATATGCACATCCGCACCCTGCGCAAAAAGCTGGGCGATGCCGGAAAGTACATCTGCACCGTGCGGAAAGTCGGCTACAAGCTGGCCGACAACGAGGAGGAAAACGAAGAATGAAACCACGGAGCATGGAAGAAAAAATCAGTTATCGGCTGTTCTGGATGGGCTTTGTCGGGCTGATCTGCACCGCCGTGCTCTGCCTCTTCGTATTCCACAGAGCCTTCCGGGAGCAGGCATGGGCGGCGCTGGAAAACGAGGCCAGCCTCGTTGCCGCCGGGTGTGAACAGATCGACGACCCGGCCCAGCTCTCCGCCTATGTCAACGGCAATCTGCGCATCACGCTCATCGCCTCGGACGGCAGTGTCCTGTTCGAATCCGCGACCAGCCAGCAGATGGAGAACCACCTGGGCCGCCCGGAGATCCAGCAGGCCAAGCAGGAGGGCATCGGCCGCAACCGCCGTGACTCCCAGACGCTGGGGTATGAGACGTATTACTACGCCATGCTCCTGCCGGATGGTGATATTCTCCGTGTGGCGCAGGATTCCGAGACCATCTGGTCCATCTACGATGCGGCCCTGCCGGCCATCGTGCTGAGCTGCATCGTGATGATGGGCGCAGCCGCCATGATGGCCGGTCTGCTGACCCGGAGCCTCGTCCAGCCCATTCTGAAGATGACGGACGATCTGGAACACATCCAGGAAAATGTGCCGTACAAGGAGCTGATCCCCTTTGCCGAGAGCATCCACTCGGACCGGCTGCTCCGCGAAAACAACGAGAAGATGCGGCAGGAATTTACGGCCAATGTCAGCCACGAGCTGAAAACGCCCCTGACCAGCATTTCCGGTTATGCCGAACTCATTGAGACCGGCATCGCCAAGTCTGCGGATGTGCCGGAGTTCGGCCGGAAGATCCATGTAGAAGCCAGCCGGATGATCCAGCTGGTCAACGATATCTTGCAGCTGTCCCATCTGGACAACGTTTCGGAGACCAACGACACCCCCCAGATGGAGACGGTCGATCTGCTGGATGTGGCCAAGGAGTGCGTCGAGCGCCAGAAGGTGAACGCGCAGAAGTCGTTCATCTCCCTGACCTACCTCGGCGAGAGCGCCCCTGTGCTGGGCAGCCGGAGCCTGCTGGATGAGCTGTGCCAGAACCTTTGCGACAACGCCATCCGGTACAACCGCCCCGGTGGAAAGGTCCAGCTCATCACCGCCTGCACACGGGATGGGCACTGCACCCTGACCGTCAAGGACAATGGCATCGGCATCCCGAAAGAAGCCCAGTCCAGCGTGTTCGAGCGGTTCTACCGGGTCGATAAGAGCCGGAGCAAGGCCACTGGCGGCACCGGGCTGGGGCTGGCCATCGTCAAGCACATTGCCCGCATCCACAACGCCCGCATCCGGCTGGAAAGCGAGATCAATGTCGGCACGACCATCACCGTCGTCTTTGAGACCGCCCATTAAAAACTCAGCATTTTCACGCTTGCCCGCACTTCCGGGCAGGCGTTTTTTGTTGTAAAAAAGACACCCGGCCCTTCCTTCAGCGCACGGACTGCGCCCAGCCGGAGAAGGTCTGCGCCCGACTGCCAGGCCCGGACGATGGTCTCTTCGCAGAGCGCCTCCAGCTGGCGGCACACGCTTTCCGCCACCGGCGGTGTGCCCGCCCTGCGCTGGCCGGTCAGCGTGACCGCAAACCCGTTTCCATCCGCTTCCACCGAAACGACACAGCGCCGGAGGGTGACCGTCTCCCCTTCCAGTGCGAACTCCACCGGCATCGTCCGTTCCTGCAAGAGCTGCGCCATGGCCGTCTCGTTCGGGGAAAGTCGGGTGCTTCCCTGCGCCGTCAAAAGGCAGCTTTCCTTCTGCCATGTCACCCCGTTCTCCTCAATTTTTAAGATGGGGATCACGGCCCCCGCTGCGCACTCGTACAGATGTGGTGCCCATGCGGCGGTATCCTCGGCGGCCTGCAAAAGCGCTCCCGGAAGCGTTTCCGGGGCTGCATCGGTCTCTTCCGGTTCCGCCCCGCTGCCCGGCAGACCGCCCGGCGGAGTTTCTTCCGCCAGCGCCTCGATACCAGCGACAAAGAGCACCCGCGCCGACAGGCGGCTGACGGATTCCGTTTGCAGAAACTCCTCCAGTTCCAGAACGTCAGTTTGTGACGCTGTTTCGTCAAGGAGAAGATATTCACACAGCCGGTAATTTGCAGCTTTTGGCAGTTCCCGTTCGGCTTTGTGCAGCGCGAGCGGCAGCGTGGCATCCTCGGCCGAATAGCTTCGGATTTCTGCCACGGCGTCGGAGGCATCCGCAGCTGCTTCCGGGAACTGATAGAGCAGCTGCACCGCCCAGCCGCTGCGGTTCGGCTGGACGATGAGTGCCCGCACCATACTTTTCTCGGTGGTCTCCATCCGCAGAAAGACGCCGCACCAGAGCACCAGAACGCCCCCTGCCAGCCAGCGCAGTGCATGGGAAGCTCTCATTCCGGCACCCCCTTTTCCTGCTCCTCCGGGCGGCAGAGCAGTTCCCGCAGGACCCGCACCAGAAAGCAGCCCCGGAACAGTGCCGCTGCCAGCCAGACGAGCAGAAAGGCTGCATCCAGCCGAGAGACACGTCCCAGCGTCCCGGTGCGCAGCAATTCATCCCCCGGAAGCGGACGGCCGGACCCAAACAGAAGTTCCCGCCCCAGCGCAAAACCGAACAGCCCCGCCAGCGTCAGAAACGGCAGCTGGAAGCAGCGCCTCCCTGTGCATCCGCGTTTTCCAAATAGAAGCGGCCATGCGATGGATTCCGCATAAAGCGGGAAACGGAGATTCCCTGTGAGTTCCGCTGCGGGGAAAAGATTCTCCCAGTGAAGCTGGCCGTGCAGGCTTCCAACGCAGGCAAGGCCCGCCAGCGCCAGTGCCCACCACAAGACCCCCGCACTGCGGGAAAAGACGTCCGGCTTCAGCTGCCAGCCCGCCCACAGCAGCAGCGGCAGAACGCCGAGGACTGCCATGGACGAAAACTGCTCCCGGCACACCTGCTGTGCCTGCCAAAGCGTCTCCCACAGCTCTGCGCCAAACCACACGGACAAAAGCAGGCAGAGCAGCCGGGGGCGGATTCCGGTTTCGGAACGAAGCCCCTCTTCCCCTTCGGCGGGCATCAAGCAGGCCGAAAGCAGGCCGATGCCCAGCGCCATGGGGAACCCCTGCAGCAGCAACAGCCGGGCTGACATGGCACTGCCGGAAGTGATGCACTGCCCCAGCACCGCGGTCAGAACGCTGAGCGGCACGGCGGCACGGAACGATCCGGTTTGCTCCATCGGCTCACCTCCGTTTCTGCCAGATGGAAAAAGGATGTGCGGACAGGGTGCGGTAGGTCCGGCGGGTCACACCGTCCGGAGAAAGTGCGGTTTGCGGGAAACGCACCGGTGCACAATAGGGCACCCCCAGCGCTGACACCTGCGCCAGAGCGAGCAGAACGACCAACGCCGCGCACACAAGCCCCACAGGGCCTGCCAAGCCTGCCGCCAGCAGGACCAGAAAGCGGAAAGCCGTGGCCATTTCGTAGAGGGACGGCACCACGAAGACGGCGATGGATGCAACCGCTGCAATGAGAATGACGGGTGTGCTCAGCAGACCGGTGGCGATGGCTGCGTCCCCGATGATGAGCGCCGCAACCAGACTGACCGAGTGCCCCAGCGTCTGCGGCATCCGAAGCCCTGCCTCCCGGATGATCTCCAGCAGCAGGATGACCAGCACCATCTCTCCAAACAGCGGGAACGGAGTGGCCCGCTCAGCCGCTTCGATCTTGAAGAGCAGCTGCGGCGGGAGCAGTTCCGGCAGGTAGACCGCCAGGCAGACGAACACCCCCGGCAGAAAGATGCTCAGGTAGAAGGAACCATATTTCAGAAGGCGCAGGAACGACGCAAAAAACGCAGGCTGGGCGTAGTCGTCCAGACACTCGAAGTTTTCGCCGAAGAGGGTCGGCAGGACCATCGCGGATGGGCTCCCGTTGACGAGAACGACGATCTTCCCCTCACAGAGCTTCGCGGAGGCCACGGCGGGGCGCTCGGTGTAGCTCACCGGGGACGCTGTGCGCACCCGGCAGGGAAACAGCCAGGGCAGAAAGTAGCTCGAATCCAACAGCAGCTGCGGCTTTGCGCGGCGCAGCGTCTCTTTTACCTGCTCCACGGCGGCGGGCGAGGCCTTATCTTTGCAGTAGCAGACGGCATATTCCGTTTTCATCGCGCAGTCTGCCTGCTGCACTTCCATCACCAGCGCTTCGGTGCGGATGAGCCGCCGCAGTAGGCTCAGATTGACCCGCAGCAGGTCGGAAAAGCCCTCGCGGGAGCCGCGCAGATCTCCTTCACCGGAGGGCTCCCCCACCGAGCGGAATTTCAGGCTCTGCACCGAAAATGCCAGCCCCTTCGCACTGCCGTCCAGCAGTAAGACCGCCATTCCGGCGGTCAGGCGCTGCATCAGATCATCCCAGTTCTCCACGGGGCTGCTCTCGGCGGGCAATGCCGAGTGGCGGCTGAGCAGCTCATAGACCTGTTCCCCACTCGGCAGCGCGCCCAGCCGCAGCGGCGGCGTCTGGCGGCTGGCTGCGTCCAACAGAAGTTCCCACAGGGATTCGAGGCTGGCCATCCCGTCAAAGAGCAGAATGGCACCCCGAATGTGGTAAAGCTCGATGCGCTTCGCATAAAAATCGGCGGAGCTGCCCAACCTAGCGTTGAGCGCCGCGAGGTTCGTTTCCAGATGTTCGGAAAGCTGCATGGTCCCATCCCCCTTTTGCAGTAGGATACCCGCCGCAGTGCCGGTTATTCCCGCAGGAGGTGTTCCACCTTGAAGCTCTTGATCGTTCGCACCGTTTTGATCTATCTCTGCGTCCTGTTTGCCATGCGGCTGATGGGCAAGCGCCAGCTGGGTGAGCTGCAGCCGGAAGAGCTGGTCTCGACCATCCTCATCTCCAATCTGGCGTCCATCTCCATCGAATCGGAAGAAGTTCCCGTGACCGCCAGCCTCATCCCGCTCTTCCTCATTGCGGCGCTGGAGCTTCTGGGGTCTATTCTCAGCTTCCAGAGCCAGAAATTTTTCAACCTGATGTCCGGCCGACCCAAGACGGTCATTCTGGATGGGCAGATCGACCAGAATGCCCTGCGCACCCTGCGGCTGACGACGGCTGACCTGATGGAGGCCCTGCGCGGCAAGGACGTCTTTGACCCACGGGATGTCTCCTACGCCGTTGTGGAGACGAACGGCAGCCTTTCGGTGGCGCTGCGCCCCGAAAGAGAGCCTGCCACCCTCTCCGACCTGGCGCTCAAGGTCCAGCACGGTCAGGCGACCATCCCCTTTGTGCTGGATGGGCAGGTGCTGGACGACAACCTCCACTGGTGCGGCAAAGACCACGCCTGGCTGGAACGGACGGCACAGGCCAATACCCTGCTGGTGGAGGAGATCCTGCTTCTGATCGGCAACGACACCGAAGATTACTTTCTGCTGAAGAAAGAGCCTCGCCGCACGGCCCGCCCGCTCAGAAAGGAGGACGCATGAAACGCATCTACGCCTGCCTCGGCATCGTGGCTGCCCTGCTCGCGGTGGCCTTTTACAGCAGCTTCCGGGTGCAGATGTTCGCCGAAGACATCTCCGGCGACATCGACCATGCGATGGAAGCCATCCGGGAAGACGACCTGACCGGGGCCCGTCAGGCCCTTGCCGAAGGGGCCGACCTCTGCGACCGGATGCGCGAAGGGATGAACCACCTGCTCAAAACGGAAGACTTCACCGAACTGGAAGCGGCCCTCCGCGCCGCCGACGGCCATCTGGAATGGAACGCCCCCGAAGAAGCGTTCGGGGAGCTGCGCCGCGCTCAGGTCCAGGTCGAAACGCTGGCCTGGCTCGCCCGGCGCATCCTCTGAGGCAATTCAACATTTCGCATAATCGAAATTATGCGAACAATCTGCTGCAACGAAAAAGCGCACAGCCCTGCCGCCCAAATCCAGGCGGAGGCTGTGCGCTTTTTTGAAGGACTCTCTTACTTTTTTCGGTCGCCCATCAGCTTTTGCAGCTCGGTAAAAAAGCTCTCGACGTCGGCAAACTGCTGATAGACCGACGCAAAGCGGACATAGGCCACTTCGTCGATCTTTTTCAGCTCCTGCATGGTCAGCTCGCCGATGCGGACGCTGGTCACTTCCCGGTCGTAGGAGCTCATCAGCATCTGCTCAATGCTGCTGACGGCACGTTCCAGCGACTCGTAGCTGACCGGGCGCTTGGCGCAGGCGCGCAGCATGGCGTTGAGCACCTTCTGCCGGTCAAAGGGTTCGCGGGAATTATCCTTTTTGATGACGATCAGCGGGACCGTCTCCACCACCTCATAGGTCGTGAACCGCATGTGGCAGCGCAGGCACTCCCGGCGGCGGCGGATGCGCTCGCCATCTTCGGTCGGGCGGGAATCGATGACCTTGGATTCTTCATCGCCGCAATAGGGACATTTCATGGTTTGTTCCTCCTGATTTGGTCATGTGCACGTTCGGGCGAAGCTCACGCTTTCTTTTTGCCGGTCTTGCGCTCGCTCCACAGCACCCACGCGGAAGTGGACACGCACAGCGAGGTGTAAACACCACTGATCATGCCCATCATCAGCGGGAACGCAAAGGTGAAGATGCTGTCCAGGCCGTAGAGTTTGGAGATGATGCACATCACGCCCAGCGCCATCACGGTGGTGACGGTGGTGATGATGGTGCGGCGGGCCGACTGGTTGACCGAGTGGTTGACCAATTCTTCAAAGGAGGTCTTCTTCTCCATCAGGGTGCGGTTCTCGCGGATGCGGTCGTACACGACGACGGTATCGTTGATGGAGTAGCCCAGAATGGTCAGCATGGCGGCGATAAAGTTGCCGTCCAGCGGGGTGCGCAGCAGCACGAAGGTGCCAAACACGACCATCAGGTCGTTCAGCAGGGCCAGAACGGCCATCATGCCGCCGGTCAAGCCGCCGATCTTCTGGAAACGGAAGCCGATATACAGCAGGATGAGCACCAGCGCAAAGAGAACGGCGACCAGACTCTTCTGCAGGAACTTGGTACCCATGGCCGCGCTGACGTTGCTCAGCGACAACTGAACGAAGCCGTTGTCCGGGTAGGTCTCATTCAGGGAATCCAGCAGGTTCTCCACCTGATCGGTGGTCACGGTCTCGTTGCCGGGCATGGAGATCTTCAGGGTCTGCTCCCCGGTGGCGACGTTCTCGCCGGTCTGGAGGGTCAGGTCCTTGCTGCCCAGTGCGGCAGAAGCAGTCTTCTGCACATCGGCCGTGGTGAACTCGCCCTCATAGCTCAGGGTGATCATCGCGCCGCCGGTGAACTCGGTATCCAGCCGGACGCCAAACACCACCGCGCAGAGCAGGATGACTGCCATCAGGCAGGAGGAAATGGTCAAGAAGCGCTTGCGCAGGCTCACAAAGTCGATGGGCTTCTTCTCCGCAGGCTCCTTGCCGGGGCGGTCTGCACCGTAGAGCCAGGGGTCGCGCAGGGCCTTGATGGCCGCTGCCCCGCGGATCATCACGCGGGTGGCGAAGACGCCGAACACGAAGTTGAGCAGCACACCGGTGAGCAGCGTGTAGCCGAAGGCATAGATGGTGCCCGCAGTGGACGGGCCAAAGGCAAAGAAGACGAAGTGGAGCATCTTTGCAAAGAAGCCGTCCGAGGGGCCAAAGGCACCCATCAGCACGACTGCCACGATGACGATGGTCACGTTGCCGTCGATGATGGGCGTCAGGCCGCGGGCAAAGCCGCTCTTGAGGGCGCCATCCAGAGACTTGCCACTGCGCAGCTCTTCCTTGATGCGCTCGGCGGTGATGACGTTGGCGTCCACACCCATGCCGATGGCCAGGATGATGCCGGCGATGCCGGGCAGCGTCAGGGTGAAGCTCTCAAACACCGGGAAATAACCGGAGACGAAGGCCAGCGTAGCCGCCACCTGACCGGCCAGTGCGATGCAGGCCAGGAAACCGGGCAGACGGTACAGCGCTGTCATCAGGACCACGATGAGGGCAAAAGCGATGAGACCGGCCAGCACCATAGCGCTCAGGCTGTTCTCGCCCAGGCTGGGGCTGATGGTGGAGTAGCTGTCCACGGTCAGCGCAAAGGGCAGCGAGCCGGAGTTGATCTGGCGGGCCATCTTGACGACATCGTCCTGCGTGAAGGGGTTGGATGCCGAGCTTGTGATGATGGCAGCACCGTCGGTAATGGCCGCATGGACCGTGGCCGTGCTGACATTCTCGTCATCCAGCCAGATGCTGATGGTGCCGCTGCTCTGGTAGAGCCGGGTGGTGGCATCGCCAAAGGCTTTGGCACCCGCATCGGTGAACTTGAGGGCCACATAATACTCCGAAGAGCTGCCGCTCACCGGGCCGTACTGCGCCGCTGCGCTCTCGACCATGGAGCCGTCCAGGATCAGCTCCCCGTCCGCACTGCTCCCCTCCCGGAAGGTCAGGTAGGCGGTGGTGCCGATCTCTTCGATGGCAGCTTCGGGGTCGAAATCCGTCTCGCCGGACTGCCACGGAAATTCGAGGATGAGACGGTCGGAATCGTAGTCCACATACAGCTCGTAGTCGGTCACGTTCAGACCGACCAGACGGTTCTCAATGACGAGCTGCGCGGCGTCCAGCTGCTCATCGGTGGCATCGTAGCCGTCCGAGGGTGCAAACGTCACGTTGACGCCGCCCTTGATATCCACGCCGAAGCGGATATCCTGCGCGCCCTTGATATAGGTCCGGGTCACATCGCCATATCGGACCGCAACGCCGAAGAATGCCGTGTAGACAAACGCCGCGATCAGAAGCACTGTGACAACAAGCTGCCATGCTTTGCCTTTCGTCTTCATAAAAATCGGGAAACCTCCAAAATATAATAAACCTCCGCCGTGCGGCAGAGTTCCGCCGCGCGGGGAGATCTTCAACAACGGGGACGCTTACGCTTCCTGATCTGCAAGCAGCTTTTCCACGGTGGCCAGCTTTACGCAGACGCACAGCAGATCCGAAGCGGTCTCCACCTCGTCCAGGCTGGGATAGGTGGGCGCAATGCGCAGATGGGAATCTTCCGGGTCTTTGTGGTAGGGGTAAGCGGAACCGGCACCCGTCAGGGTCAGGCCGCACTCCTTGCACAGGGCTGCCACACGCTTGGCACAGCCGGGCATCACGTACAGGCTGATGAAGTAGCCGCCCTTGGGGTTGGTCCAGTGGGCAATGTCGCCGCAGGGGGTCAGTTCCTCGGAGAAGGCCGTCTTCACTGCATCGAAGCAGGGGATCAGGCGGCGGCGGTGCTTGGCCATGTGGGCCAGGACGCCTTCCTTGTTCTTCAGGAAGCGGACGTGGCGCAGCTGGTTCATCTTATCGTAGCTGATGATCATGACCGAGAAGCGCTTGCAGATGTACTTCATAGAGTTCTCGCTGCAGGCGATCGCGGAGACGCCTGCACCGGGGAAGGTGATCTTGCTGGTGGAAGTGAACATGAAGACGCGGTCCTGTGTGCCGTACTTCTTGCACTCGTTCAGCAGAACGGGGGTCTCGATGATCTCATCGGTCAGATGGTGGACGATGTAGGCCTCATCCCAGAAGATCTTGAAATCGGGAGCGGCCGTCTTCATCTTAGCAAACCGCTCGATTGTTTCGTCGCTGTAGGTGTAGCCGTCGGGGTTGGAATACTGCGGCACACACCAGATGCCCTTGATGGTGTCATCCTCGGCCACCAGCTTCTCGACCACATCCATATCGGGGCCGTTCGGGGTCATGGGCACACTGATGAGTTCAAAGCCGAACTCCTCGGTGATGGCAAAGTGGCGGTCATAACCGGGCACCGGGCAGAGGAACTTGCGCTTCTCCACCTGAGACCAGGGGCAGGGAGACTCCGGGAAGCCGAACACATAGCCGATGTTGATGAGGTTGTACA
>ENA-OQQU01001366-OQQU01001366.1-human-gut-metagenome-genome-assembly--contig:-NODE-1366-length-13466-cov-13.354411_pt1 | contig 13466 bp, 12 predicted proteins | sample MGYA00243233_ERZ505096 | MGnify/ENA primary metagenome ERZ505096 (study PRJEB26097, sample SAMN02712159) | human gut metagenome | biome: Gut microbiome | host: Homo sapiens | place: Denmark... | reverse complement strand
AAAAGTTACGAAACATGCTGATTACCCTGTCACCCTTGTCACCAATGATAAGATGAAGTAATGGAGTATGGACGTACGAAGAAATACATTAACGTCTTATTTATAACTGTTTATGATAAACTTTCGCTTAATGCCGAATAATCTGGACAGTACATGTAAGTAAGCACTATTACGGGTGAATAATTGTTAATTGTGTTAATTTGAAAAATCTGCGAAAAACCATTTAACATAAAATTAAGTTAAACGTATCCGCGAAAAAGTATCAAAAAACTCGATTTTAACATATAAACCAAATAAAAATCAGTTCCTGTGATACAAGAGTCTGCAAGCCAATCAGTGAACTTCCATGTTTCATGAGTTCTGCGTCTACACTTAGTTTTTCATTTTGTAGTGGCAATTGGATTTTTCACTCTTCACTCTTCGTTCTTCACTTAAATATGCTCTTCGTTCTTCACTCTTCACTTAATAGTGGCAATTGGATTTTTCACTCTTCACTCTTCACTCTTCACTTAAAAAGTTACAGGTAGTGACATGTACTTTTATAACTTTTATAATTATACGCGCGAAAAAAAATAAAATACCCCTATAAGGTGCATATCTTTTTTTATTTACGTATATATAAAAAGTTTACAAAACAGCTTGTCACCCTGTCACCACAAGCAGTGAAGAAATGAGCCGGAATTTGCAGAAGTGATGATATAAGTACCATATATTCAATATGTTACAAGTCTATGTCTCTTTAATGAATGGTTATGTAACGATATACAACCTTGTTGCAAGGTTGCAGTAAAAAGGTCAAATTCTTTTTTCCAAAAGAAATAAAAATAAAAAACGAAAATGTAAAGATTTATTATCTTTTTTATTTTTTCCAGAAAAATGAAATCACCTTTTTGGGTAATATCTTATAGCATAAAGGCATAAAATAATTCAGATGGATAATTGGTAAAAACTCACTTGATTACCATTCAATAACCGCCTGAAAAGCATTAAAAACCAATCGAGTTTTAACCTGAAATTAGCTTGATTTAAACTACGTTTCATCAATCATAGGTAGAATCCAGCTCAAATTATTGTGATATCTGAGGCATTTGGATTTTTCACTCTTCGTTCTTCACTTAAATGTTTTTTTACTTAAATTATGTTAGATACATCACAAAATAATAACCGAATAGCAAAGAACACGATGTTGCTGTATGTACGGATGCTATTTATGATGGCTATATGTTTGTATACATCAAGAGTTGTTTTAAATACACTTGGTGTGGAGGACTATGGTATATACAATGTGGTTGGTGGTGTTATTGCTATGTTTGGTTTTATCAATGGCTCTATGGCATCAGCAACACAACGATATATAACATTTGCATTAGGTAAAGGAAACTTTGGAAATTTGCAAAAGGTCTTTTGTACAGCATTACAAATCCATGCACTTATTGCCTTTCTGATCATTATCATAGGTGAAACTGTTGGTTTGTGGTTTATGTATGAACAAATGAAGATTCCTGCAGACAGAATAGATGCAGCTTTTTGGGTATTACAATGTTCTATAATGTCAACAGTAATAATGATATTAAGTGTACCTTATAACGCAGACATTATTGCACATGAGAAGATGTCTGCATTTGCATACATATCTGTGTTGGAGGTTGTATTAAAACTTGCTGTAGTATATGCTCTTTTAATATTTTCATATGATAAGTTGGTGCTATATGCTTTTCTAATTTTAGTAGTACAGATATTTATTAGATTTTGTTATAGTCGATATTGTAATAAGCACTTTGAAGAGTCTAAGTATTATTGGATATGGGATAAATCTCTTTTTAAAGAAATGACAAGTTTTGCAGGATGGAGCTTATTTGGAAACTTATCTAGTGTATTATTCGGACAAGGTCTTAATATGTTACTTAATGTTTTCTTTGGTCCTGTTGTTAATGCAGCTCGCGCTATAGCTGTTCAGGCTCAAAGTGCTATACAACAATTTGTTGGAAACTTCCAGATGGCATTAAATCCTCAAATAACCAAAACATATGCTAAAGGAGAATTAGATGAAATGCATAAACTAATGTTTCGTAGTGCTAGGTTTTCGTTCTATCTTCTATTCTTCTTGTCATTGCCAGTGTTGTTTGAAACTGAGCAATTTCTTACTGTGTGGTTGAAAGTCGTGCCAGAAAATACCGTTATTTTCTTGCGAATTATGATATGCATATCATTAATATTTACTTTATCGAATCCTTTAATGATAGCAAATCAGGCTACAGGAAAGATTAGAAAATATCAGATGATATGTGGGTCAATACAACTTATGATTTTACCTATATCGTATGTTTTTCTTAAGTTGAATTTTCCTGCATATTCTGTATTTATCGTTCACTTTATAATAGAATTAATTACTCAATGTATTCGTATGATGCTATTAAAGCCTCTAATAGGGCTAACAATGAAAGATTATTTATTTAATGTGTATTCAAAAGTGATTCTTGTAGTTGCTCTTTCAGTTATTATACCTTTAATACTACATTTGAATATGGATAATACAATTATGAGATCCTTTTTAGTTTGTATACTGTCACTATTGTCAGTATTATTTGTTGCGTATAGAGTGGGATTGTCTCGAAAAGAACGTGAATTTATTAAATCGAAATTAATTATAATTTTACAAAATAAATATCGTAATAAATAAGGCAATATATATGAATGCTAAATTTAAATCAGGAAAGATAAAACTTGTATATTGGAATGAACCAAATTTTGGAGACATGTTGAGCCCATTTATCATTGGAAAGTTAAGTGGACAGGAAATAATCTATAAAGAACTTTATCATAATGTGAGAGATTGTTTTTGTAAATTAGTAAAAAAATACTTTGTTTCAAATTTAAAGATATATCATCAATATTATTTTGGTGGGAACAGAATTTACTTGCAATAGGTTCTATCATAAGTGTAGGAAACAAACACTCCGTTGTATGGGGAAGTGGATATATTAATGAAAAACAGGCTTTTAATGGTGGTGAGGTGTATGCTGTGCGTGGTAAATATACTGATGAAAAATTAAAAGAAGAAGGTTTTAGGGTGAATCCTGTTTATGGAGATCCTGCATTATTGATACCATTATTGATCTCGTCTTCTAAAATTAAAACTACAGATGTTGGAATTATTCCGCATTGGTCGGAAACCGATTATTTTAAGGAAAAATTTGGGAATAGATATAAAATAATAGATTTGCGTACTTGTGATATAAAGAGAGTTATTGAAGAAATAACATCATGTCGCAGAATATTATCAACATCGCTTCATGGAATAATAGTTTCACATGCCTATGGAGTTCTGGCTTTATGGATAAGACATAATGTATTGCATGATAGTAATTTTAAATTTTTTGATTACTTCAGTTCTGTCGGAATTAAAGAATATGAAGGCTTCACAAATATTGATGAAATATTATTCTCAGAACAAAGTTATACTACATTTTTTTATAAGAATAAGGATATTGCGCTCCCAAATATTGATATAAAAACAATACAAAGGAATTTGTTGGCTGTTGCTCCTTTTGATATTAATAAGGAAGTGTTAACAAAATTAGATTTATAAGAATCATTGTGGTGCAATAATTTTGAAACGAATATAAAAATATAACTCTAATATTTTTATATGTTCATATAAGTGAAGATCTTAAACTAACTTACAATCTGTTTGACAAATTAAATATTGTACTAACATAAAATATGCTCAATCTATTTTATTTATGAGAATAATATTGAAAAATAGTTTCACTAAAGATTAGGTAAAAATTGAACATAAGTATAATAAAGTATGAGTAATCCGAAAATATCTGTAATAGTTCCTGTTTATAATGTGGAAAAATATCTGCCACGTTGTATAGATAGTATTCTTAAACAAACATTTACTGATTTTGAACTATTGTTAATAGATGATGGAAGTAAAGACAATTCTGGAAACATTTGTGATGAATACGCAAAAAAAGACAATAGAATAAAAGTTTATCACAAAGAGAATGGTGGTGTAAGTTCTGCAAGGAACTTAGGTATAATAAATGCTAAAGGAAAAAATATAATTTATATAGATGGGGATGATTATTTTTTACAGAATGCTTTAGAAACTTTAATAACATGGAAGTATGAACTGAACACGAATATTTGTGTTGGTAATTTTTATATTGAGAATCAAAATAAACGTTCTTTATTCTGTCATGGAAGAACTCGTATAGTAAAAAATAATTTTTGTTCTTGGTATTTTCATACATGTATTCCTAGAGCAGGAACAATGTTATGTGATACAGATATTTTAAAAAAACATTTGTTTGATGAAACCTTATGTAGATATGAAGATGCTAAATCGTTGTTTGATATTCTACGTGAAAATAGAATCAACTATTTATCTATTCCTGTAATGGTTTATTCATTGGATGATCCAGGATTAAGTGGTAAAGTTAAAGATATTTCCACTGATTATATTTTCTCTTTAAATTTTGAAAAAAAATCTTTATGGGAAAAATTAGTATTAGCTAATCTTGTAAATCAAGGCTTTGTTCTTTATCCTGAACATCGAGATATATTAAAAAGAAAATATTCAAGATATAAATTATTTCTATTAATAGAAAATATAATATCTTTTTATGCACGAATATACAGAAAAGTAAAGAATTTAAAACATAATTAATGTAGCATATAAAATACATATTGAAGAGATAGTTTTTGCAAAAAGCATAAAAATATATAATATCATCCGTACGAATTGAATTATCATGAGGTTATTCATGTTTAAACAATAACTCGGTTAATGTTTTTTAATTAAATTATTATGAGACAGAAACTCATGTATGTTCTAAGATTTATTTATCACAAAATAAATAACAGAAAAAAAGTATCGTTTGGGATAACTTCTGTGCCAAGTTTTGACTCAATATTCGAAGGCATGTCAAAACTTCATCCTTATGTAAAATTTCATGGATTTTTAGGATATGGTTCATATATTGGTAATCATAGTTGTTTATCAGCCAAGGTAGGTCGTTTTACTTCTATTGCTCCTTATGTACGTTGCAATGATGGCATTCATCCATATAAAAAGCCATTTGTATCTACTGCTCCATGCTTTTATTCTTTAAATCCTGGTCATTCACAAAATGGTTCAACTTTTGCTAATGAACAATTATTTGAAGAATCAAATTATAGTATTCCTTCAAATAAAATAGCTATCACAATAGGTAATGATTGTTGGATTGGTGAAGGGGCTTTTATTATAGGGGGAGTTACTATTGCCGATGGTGCTATGGTTTTAGCTCATGCTGTAGTTACTAAAGATGTTCCTCCTTATGCAATTGTAGGAGGTGTTCCTGCTAAGATAATTGGATATCGTTATGATGAGGAAACCATAAATTATCTACTTCGTATACGTTGGTGGAGCAATAATCCACATTGGTTTAAAGAAAATTGGAAACTTTTATCTAATATTGATAAGCTTGTTGAATTTTATAAAGAAAAAGAAATAGATGATAATAACTTTTAGCGAAATAAATTTTGTTGACTTTTTAGTTCGCAATTATAAGAAATAGTTTAAATGTAGATTGTATAAGATCCTTGTAAAACTTTATAGTTTTTTGTTAATAATTATGCTAATGGATAACATGGAGTTTTTTTTGTTCATTAGAATCTTTATTATTGTTATAACATTGATATGTGGTTTTTTATATAGTAAAGATTTGTCTAGAAAGATATATTTGGTAATACCAATAATATTAATATCTTTAAATGAAGGTTTGCGTTTTGGGCGTGGAAATGATTATAATGTATATTATTTTACATATATTGATATTGTTAATGGTATTGATGTACGGCTTGATGATATTTTATTTATATTATTGTGTAAATTAAATAATTGTATATTCTCGCAATATCAAGGATTGATATTCTTAATGAGTCTAATACTTATTGTTTGTGGTGTAATATTTTTAAGAAATCATGTTAAAGTTTTACCTTTTGCATTGCCTTTGTTTTTCATCTATACGATAGATGCAGAAAATTTGATGAGATGGTTTACTGCTTTTTCTTTTTTGCTAATAGGTTTATTTTATTTAGAAAAAAGGAACTTAAAATATTATGTTATCTATTCTATAATAGCATTCTTATTCCATTCAGGAACAATAGTTGTTATACCTGTATTTTTAATCTTGTATTATGTTAAAAAACCATTAATGAATTTTTTACCAGCATGTATTGTTTATATTTTAATATTTATATTCTTTAAAACAAGTTTTATGCTGAATCTTGTAAGCTATATGAATATATTTGCAGGGATGGAACAATATGCAGGATATGTTGAAAATGCAGACAAGTGGCTTGTAGGGACAGCAAATCAAAATTTTCTAGCAGAAAAGATTAAATTAGGGGTGGTCCTTATGGATCTTGCTGTGATTTGTATTGGGCATAGAGTGTTAAAGTTTGAGTCTAAACTTACGTATTATTATAACATAAGTATAATTGGAACTGTATTATCGCCAGGACTCTATCAAATAGAGATTTTATATAGAATATGTTTATTATTCAAATTGTTCCAATTCTTAATTATTGCATATTCTATTTATTTCTTCATATACAAAAAAACAAACATGTTTTATTATAAGTTATTGACATTAATTGTAGTTTTAAACTTAGTAAGAATTCATATTTTTAATATACTAATTGAGCCTTATACAGAAAAATCATATTTATATATATGGGATAGTATGGGACGAAACTTTCTAATGAATTGAGCTCATATAAACTATATAGAAATAGAATTTTTTTGTATTTGATTCGTAATTTGCTGATAAAAAGTTTTGAAATATGTTTCTATTAAATTAAAAACTATGAGAATATTATATTTATTATTTTATCATTTGAATTTAAAAATCAGTAAGATCTTTTATAAAATTTGTTTGTTATTTAAGTTTAATATTTTAGGTGTCTCTTATGGAAGTTTTGAAACTGGCGGTGGATTGATGAAGTTGTATATTTCAAGAAAAGGACAGTTGATTATAGGTGAAAATGCAAATTTTGCTAATAAGTGGGAGGTCGGATATCCTAATAAGATATATATACGAATTCGAAATAATGGCATTTTGAAAATTGGAAATAACGTTGGAATTAATTCATCAATTATAATGTGTGATGAATCAATAACAATTGGAAACAATGTCCATATTGGCGGAAGTACAAAAATATATGATACGAATTTTCATAATATGAATTATAATGAAAGACGAGTTGCTGAATTAAATGGAGAAACAAAGACTTCTCCTGTTATCATAGAAGACGATGTATTTATTGGAACTGGTGTTTTAATAGGGAAAGGTGTTACTATTGGTGCTCGTTCAATTATTGCTGCAGGTAGTGTTGTTGTTAAGTCTGTGCCTGCAGATGAGTTATGGGGTGGAAATCCTGCAAAATTTATAAAAAAAATAAATATATAAATTGTCTTTATTATTATGACTTTAAATTTTGAAAAGAAACAAATCAGGCGATGGAATAAATGTTTCATACATGACAAGGTTATGCCTGAATATATATATAGAACAATTAATACTGTAATGTATATATTGGATATTTGGTATTATTTTCTTTTAATGTTGTTTAGACTAAATAGTAAAGATCAAGAGAAAAAATATTATTTCTCTATATGTGCTATTTTTAAAAATGAATCCCTCGGTCTAAGGGAATGGATAGAATATCATAGATTAATAGGCGTAGATCATTTCTATTTATATAATAATAATTCAACAGATAATGGCGTAGAATTATTAAAACCATATATTGAGTCAGGATTAGTTACATTAATAGATTGGAAGTTTCCTCCACCTTGCCAAGCTGAAGCATATAATGATTTTAAAGAAAAGTATTGGGACGAGACTGCATGGGTTGCTTTTATAGACTTAGATGAGTATATATGTTTAAAAAGAGATTTTCAGATAAAGGATTGGCTTAAAAGATACAAAAGCTATCCTTCACTTGTTGTCTATTGGAAAATGTTTGGTTCATCGGGAATAATAGAGCACGATAACTCTAAATTAATTACTGAGCAATATTTCTTAGCATGGGACAAATTTAATGATATTGGTAAACCTTTTTTTAATACTAGATTTAAATCTGTTAATACAACAATAAAAAACATACACTCATTACCTGCAGAATATAAAGTTTTAGGAGTGAGATTACAGGTTCCACCTATAAATGAATTTAAGTATTTCATAAAATACAAGAGTAATAGGGTTGGGTTATTAAGGAAATCTGATGACTTCTCAATACAACTTAATCATTATGCAACAAAGTCATATTCGGAATTTTTTGTAAAAAGAAAAAAAAGAGGTGATGTTAATGGGTTTAAAAATAACACATCTGTTGAGTTGTACAAATATGTTCAAAACTATTCCATAAAACCAGATTATACAATATATCGTTATCTAACTTTTCTAAAAGTTAGACTAAATAATAGTATAACAAATTACTTTGATGATTAGTATTATTTAATTAAGATGAAAATATCAATAATAATTGCGACATACAATGCGTCAAAAACGTTAAAGACGTGTTTGGATAGTATCGTCCCACAGTTATGTACTGAAGCCGAACTCATAATTGTGGATGGTGCTTCCAAAGATAATACAAACGATATTATAAAGTCTTTTGGTGATAATGTGTCTGTACACATCTCGGAGCCTGATAAGGGAATATATGATGCATGGAATAAAGGTGTTGCGTTAAGTCATGGTGAATGGGTCATGTTTATTGGGGCAGATGACATTTTATTGTCTAATGCTGTAAGTACATATTTAAATACAATTAAAAATACAGCTGATATAGACAGTTATGATTATATCTGTGCACATAATGAATATGTTAACGAAGAAGGTAAGCTTTTAAAAGTTTTAGGTGAAGAACCAAAATGGAGAAAAATGCGTAAAGGAATGGCAGCAGCGCATGTTGCCTCTCTGCACAATAAGCATAATTTATTTGAAATAATTGGAGGATATAATCTAAATTTCAGAATTTGTGCTGATTATGAACTGCTGCTTCGTAAAAAGCAGAATTTAAAATATCTATTTATAGATAATCGCATAGCCAGAATGAAAATAGGTGGTATGAGTTTTTCAACTAAGGCGATTGTTGAAGCATACAATATAAGAAAACTTCATAATAGTTTGCCTGTTGGCATCAACGAGTTTTATTTCTTGCGTGATTGGTTTGCTTATATGCTGTTTAAGATAAGAAAGAAATAAATGAAACGTTTTTTAAGTAAGATAATCACATTAATAAAAGGGCATGATTATCAAATAGACGATAATATCCCTTTGGGTTATTTATTAAGACTATTCTTAACCAAAGGCATTTATATGCTGTATGGTATGATTAGATTAAAAACTCTAAAAAGAGTTTTCGTTAGCCCATCATCAAAGATCTTATGTCCTTCCAAGATACGTTTTGGTAAAAACTTCAATGTAGGCTATCAGTGTTATATAGATGCTTTGTCACGTAAGGGACTTGTTTGTGGAGATAACGTGTCAATGGGATTTCATACTCATATAGAGCTGACTGGGAGCTTGAGATTATTAGGGCAAGGCATGAAGATTGGCAACAATGTCGGTTTAGGCAGTCATGGACATTACGGCAGCGGAGCAGGATTTGTAGAAATCGGTAATGATACGATTTTTGGCAATTATGTAAGTCTTCATCCAGAAAACCATAACTATTCAGATAAAGAAATTCCTATACGTTTACAAGGTGTAAACTCAAAAGGTGGTATAAAAATTGGTAACAACTGCTGGATAGGAGCAAAGGTGACAATATTAGACGGGACGGTTATTGGCGATAATTGTATTGTAGCAGCTGGGGCTGTTGTAAAAGGAGTATTTCCTGACAATGTTATAATTGGTGGTATCCCTGCAAAGGTTATTAAACAAAAATGATTATGGGTGATGAAGATAAAGTAATAATTCTATCAATATGTATTCCTTGTTATGGAAGAATTGATTATGTGAGAAATACACTGAAAAGTATATTCATAGATAATGCAGATGTAGCATTGGACGAATATGAGGTGGTTATTTCAGATAATGATCCAAAACAAGCAATAAAGCAACTTGCCGAAGAATTTAAAGGCTATAGCAACTTAAAATATTATCATACATCATGTGAGGGATTTATGAACTCATATTATGTATTGACATACGGCCATGGGGATTTTTTAAAGTTGCATAACAGTCAAACATTGTTTAAGAAAGGTGCGTTGCGGGCAATAATAAATGAAATAAAAAAGTACAGAGAGTCGCATGCTTTAATTTTCTATACGAACGGACTATTGCATAAATTTAAGTCGAAAGAGTATGACACATTTAATGATTTTATGTATCATTTGTCCTATTGGTCATCGTGGAGCAATGGATTTAATATATGGAAAGATGATTTTAAAAAGTTGGGAGACATTAAATTAAACAAGCTGTTTCCACATACATCAATATTTCTTACACAGAATAATGCAAAGCGTTATTGTATTAATGATGCTATATTGTTTGATGTGCAGAGAATACCAAAGCGAGGTGGACATAATAAATTTGAAGCGTTTACAATAGAATATCCTTCTTTAATAGATGATAGTTATAAAAAAGGAGATATTGATGTACGTACAAAGAAACATATATTAAAAGGAATAATGTATGAATTTCTTCCATCATTGATTTTTAATAAATATATTGCTAGAATAGAAACATTTGAATCTACAGGATTTAAAAAGAATATAAAGGTGTATTTCCCTTCATACTCTTATTACCTTGTTCTAATTTTATCGGTTTTTCAGCCTATAAGATTATCAGTCAGAAGGCTGTTAAGCTATATAAAATCATAAATTTTATTGGATTATGAAAATAGCATTTATAAGCACCCGTGGCATACCTAACAACTACGGAGGCTTTGAACAGTTTGCCGAATATATATCTGTAGGATTGGTTAAGCGTGGGCATGAAGTGGTGGTTTATTCGCCACATTTTCATCCTTATAAAGGGGATAATTATAAGGGTGTACGCATAAAGCATATATATAGTCCGGAGACGTGGATGGGAAGCTCTGTGGGAAGTTTCTTTTATGATTTTGCTTCTTTGAGGGACGCCCTGAAGAAAGAGAAGTTCGACATAATATATGAAGCCGGATATACAAGCATTGTGCCTGCTTATATTTGGTTTGATGTTAAGAACATTAAGTATCCGATATTTACTACGAATATGGATGGTCTGGAATATAAGCGTACGAAATTTAATAAGTGGGTGAGGAAGTTTATATTCTGGGAAGAACGGACTACGGTTAAGCACAGCCACTATCTGATAGCGGACAATATGGGTATTCATGATTATTACAAAGAGAAGTATGGCAAGGAGAGTACTTTCCTGGCTTACGGAGCTGATATTCATGACGACTATGACGAAAGTGTGCTTGATGAATATGGTCTGAAAGCTCGTGAATATTATTTGGTGATAGCCAGGCTTGAGCCTGAGAATAATATTGAAATGGCTATTAAGGGATACCTGAAGTCAGGCGAATGTGGAAAGAAGCCGCTGGTGATAGTAGGAAAGACTAACACTCCTCATGGAAAGTATCTTGTGGAACAATATGGGAACAAAAACGGAATACGCTTCCTCGGTGGTATTTACGATTTCAAGAAGATTAATTCTGTGAGGTATTTCTCGTATGCTTATTTCCACGGACATAGCGTAGGAGGAACAAATCCGTCGCTATTGGAGGCTATGGCTTCGAGCTGCTATATACTTGCGCACGATAATATATTCAACAAGGCTGTATTGAAAGAAAATGCTCATTATTATGCGAATGCTGATGATGTGAAAGACTTGCTGAATGATATTGAAAACCTGGGAAGAAATAACAGAGAGAAGTTCATACAAGGAAACCTGACGGAGATAAGAGAAGAATATTCGTGGGAGAAGCTTGTTGACAGGCACGAAAAATATTTTATGAGTCTGCTTGCACAGAAGAGATAAATGAGTAACTTTGTTCCATAAACAATTATTTATGGAATACAAGAAGTTACATGGATTTATCTTGTTTGTGCTTTTACATGAAGGTAAAAGCAATTTAGGATATCGAATTTGCCGTTTCGTATTTGGTGAAAAGGCTGCGATAAGACGATATTTCAGGATCCTTTTTTCAGAATGTGATAATGCAACTTTCATGCATTATCTGGAACTGTATAACAATGAATACAGGACGAATCTTTGTATAAAAGCAGAGTTGAACTCCAATAATATGTTGACAGGTAGATTTTCACTGTGATGTTATTGCAGACTTGAATGTTCACATATATTTACGTGCGTAGTATGTAACACCTTTCAGGTGTTTTGATACAGTGGTAGCAGTCATAGGTATGCCTATTTGCTGTTATATTAAAACCAGCCTCAAAGGCTGGTTTTAACTGTTATGGATTGCCTGTGAAAACATATAGTGTTGACTCATAAATCAAGCTCTTTTAAATTGGTTTTAACTTTAGTAGAAGATGGATGTCTTTTATAGAAGACATATATCGAGATAAATATGCTTTCTACACAATTAATTTATTGGTTGGGAATCATGAATCCAATCTTTTCAGGCTGGTTGTGATATAAGTGAATGGTGATATATTTATGTATGAAGGCAAAATAAAAAATCCTTGGGTGAAAAACTCAAGGATTTTTTGTTTATTATTGTGGAGCTGGAGGGAATCGAACCCTCGTCCAAACAGGGAAACCATACGCTTTCTACACGCTTATTCCGGCCTTCGGTTTTCGTGTTGCGGCAAGACCCGGACCACCAACCACAACCTTATCTCCTTAGATTTCATCCCATGTGCGGAGCCGCATGAGACTATTTCCGATTTAACCGCACCGCTTTACCGGAACGCTTCGGAACAACAGCTTCCGAGCGATGTCTCGTCCTGTCACCTGGTGACGGGATTAAGCCAGTAATCTACTATGCTTCGATTAGGCAGCGAGAGCGTATTTGTTTTCGCCAGATAAATTTATGACCGCTGAGATTTAGGAGCAAACAGACCACGCTCCGCGTGCTTACGTACCATTCCAACCCGCTGTCAAATCCAGTCAACCCCGAATTGTCAACGTTTGTCGTGTACGTTGATTTAGTGCAAAAGTAATGCTTTGTCGTGAAGTTTGGCGTAACGTAACGTCAACTTTAACTTTTATTATTAATTGCTGGCGTGTCGCTGTTGCTTTTTGCAATGTTTGGGCTGTCAGGCGGAATGATTGTCCGTTATTTGTAACAATTTGGCGTGGAATGTCATTTTTATGCGTAAAATATTCGTGTTAGGCATATAATTGTACTTAAATATTTGCAGTGACAGGAAAAAACTGTAATTTTGCGGCGAGAAGTTACGAAAAGAGTGTAATTTATTGGAAATGAGCGTAGGTTAATTGCTCTTG
>ENA-OQQU01001310-OQQU01001310.1-human-gut-metagenome-genome-assembly--contig:-NODE-1310-length-13882-cov-5.502712_pt1 | contig 13882 bp, 10 predicted proteins | sample MGYA00243233_ERZ505096 | MGnify/ENA primary metagenome ERZ505096 (study PRJEB26097, sample SAMN02712159) | human gut metagenome | biome: Gut microbiome | host: Homo sapiens | place: Denmark... | reverse complement strand
TTTCCTCCTCCATTATCATTTTTGAATGATAGTATAAAAATGATTAAAATATGGCATAGAAAAAAGGCACAAAGTCCCCCTTGGAACTTTGTGCCTCCGTTTTATGACCTGAGAGTTTCCCTGACACAGCATATCGCATCCTGCAGGTTGCACCTTCGGCGTGCGGCAAGCCGCACTTTTCGGAGCGTCGTCCGAGTTCGGCCCTTTTGCCTGAGAGCTTCTGCGTTCCCCTTCGGCGCCGCGGCAGAATATTCCGCGGTCTCTCCCGAACTCATCATCCGATCAGTTGATTCATTTTGCTTTTTAAAGCTAACATAAGAACGAGCCTTTGTCAAGAAAGAAAAAATAATATTTTGTTAAAATATTTCAAGCGGAAATTCGGCAAACCGAAAACTGCCGAAACGGGTCAAAATTTGAAAGCATCCCGTTGTTATGACTGCGTTGCCGGCCAGGTTCCATTTCGCTTCGGCATAGCTTTATTTGTATTTCGCATTTGCATTTTGCCTAAAGCGGCGGCGGAGAAGTGATGGGGCGTCTATTTTCTTCGACGAAATCCGTCCTGCACGGACAAAATTGTATTGACAACGGCGGAGGATGGGTCTATTGTACACACATCATTCGTCAAATGCTTTGAGCAGGACACGACTTCCCCGGATCACCGCTTTCAGAGAGCCGTTGGTGGTGCAAAACGGCAGCAAGGAACGGGCAGGCCATCCCCTGTGAGCAGCCGCGGTGAAAGGCGCAAACGCCGAGTAATCGCAGCCGGTCCCCCACCGTTAACAGGGTACGCTCTCCGATCCATTCGGGCAGCGGTCGAGCGGCCGGTTTTCCGGCAAGCAAAGTGGTAACGCGGAAGTTGAGATCTGCGGCGGATATCGCCGCGATATTGGCCTTCGTCTTTGCGATGGGTTTTCATTGTGGAAAATCCGCAGCAGAGGCGGGGCTTTTCTTTTTGCTCCCGGCATTGGCGAAGAATACAGCATTTTTTAGGAAAGAAAGGGAAATCACATGAACACACTCGTCATCGTGCTGATCGCGGCGGTCGTCCTCGTCGCCGCCTACGCACTCTATGGGCGCTGGCTCGCCAAAACCTGGGGCATCGACCCCAAGGCGCAGACGCCCGCCGTCAAGTGTAACGACGGCAAGGACTTTGTCCCCACCAACGGCTGGACCGTCTTCAGCCATCAGTTTTCCTCCATCGCGGGCGCGGGCCCTGTCACCGGCGCGATCCAGGCCGCTGCGTTCGGCTGGCTGCCGGTGCTGCTGTGGGTGCTGCTCGGCGGCGTCTTCTTCGGCGCTGTGACGGACTTCGGCGCGCTGTACGCCTCCGTCAAAAACGACGGCAAGTCCATGGGCATGCTGATCGAAAAGTACATCGGCAAGCTCGGCCGCAAGCTGTTTCTGCTGTTCTGCTGGCTGTTCTGCCTGATCGTCATCGCGGCGTTCGCCGACATGGTCGCCGGCACGTTCAACGCCTACACCGTGGTCGATGGCGTGACGCAGCTCGCTGACGCCGCGCAGACCAACGGCGCAGCCGGTATGGTGTCCATCATGTTCATGGTGTTCGCCGTCGTCTTCGGCCTTGTGCAGAAGAAGCTGAACCTCTCGGGCTGGAAGGAAGCCGTGCTCGGCATCCTCTGCATCGTTGCCTCGTTCGCCGTCGGCATGAACTGCCCACTCATCTTCGGCAAGGTGACTTGGAGCTACATCACGTTCGTCTACATCTTCTTCGCCGCCGTTCTCCCGATGTGGCTTTTGAAGCAGCCGCGCGACTACATGACCACCTTCATGTTCATCTGCATGATCGCGGGCGCGGTCGTCGGCCTTCTCGTTGCGCATCCGACGATGAACCTCCCCGTCTTCACGGGCTTCAACAATGAAAAGCTCGGCACGATGTTCCCCATCCTGTTCGTCACCGTCGCCTGCGGCGCGGTGTCCGGCTTCCACAGCCTCGTCTCCTCCGGCACGTCGTCCAAGACGGTCGAAAACGAGAAGGACATGCTCAAGGTCGGCTACGGCGCGATGATCCTCGAGAGCCTGCTTGCCGTGCTCGCGCTCTGCGTGGCCGGTGCGGCCGCCGCGGCGGACGGCACTCCCGCCGCCGGTACCCCGTTCCAGATCTTCAGCCGCGGCGTTGCGGGCTTCTTCGAGATGTTCGGCGTGCCGAACTACGCCGCCACGGTCTTTATGACGATGTGCGTCTCCGCCCTCGCCCTCACGAGCCTTGACGCCGTCGCGCGTATCGCGCGCATGAGCTTCCAGGAGCTTTTCAGTGTGGACGACATGGCCCACGCCGAGCCCTGGCGCAAGCTCCTGTGCAACACGTATTTCTCCACCGTACTGACGCTCGTGCTCGGCTACGTGCTCACGAAGATCGGCTACTCCAACATCTGGCCGCTGTTCGGCTCTGCCAACCAGCTGCTCTCTGCGCTCGTGCTCATCACGCTGTGCGTCTTCCTCAAGGTCACGGGCCGCAGCAACAAGATGCTCTTCCCGCCGCTCGTCATCATGCTCTGCGTCACGTTCACAGCGCTTGTCCAGCGCCTGATGGCCATGGTGAGCGCCATCCAAAATGCCGCTGCCGTCACCATCCCCGCGGGCGAAACGACCTGGGGCGCGGTGTTTATCGCCAACGGCTTGCAGCTCATCATCGCGGTGCTGCTCATCGTGCTCGGCGCGACCATCGTCGTGAACTCGATGAGAAGCTACGTCGCCAGCAAGCACAACAGCGAGGCCAAGGTTTAATTTTGAAAAATGTGCAAAAAAGGAGGCTTCCCGTCGGGAAGCCCCCTTTTTTTGCTTTATTACCAGCTTGCGACCGTGCCGTCGCATCTCGGTTCGGTGCCCGCGGCGTAAACGCCGTTTTCGCACTTCCAGATGATCTCGCCGCGGCCCATGGCCGTGCAGTCGTCGACGATCTCGACCTCGTGCCCCATTGCTCGCAGCTGCTCGGCGATCGCCTCGCCCGCCTCGCGCTCGATCTGGAGCTTTTTGCCGCCGATCCACTGGATGCGCGGCGCGTCGAGCGCCTCCTGCGGGTTCATGGCGTAATCGATGGTGCTCGTCAGCACCTCGACCTGCCCCTGCGGCTGCATGAACGCGCCCATCACGCCGAACGGGCCGACGGCCTCGCCGTCCTTGAGCAGAAAGCCCGGGATGATCGTGTGGTAGGACTTCTTTCCGCCCTCCAAATAGTTATCGCTCTTCGGGTCGAGGGAGAAGTTCGCGCCGCGGTCCTGAAGCGAGATGCCCGTGCCGGGGATGGCGATGCCCGCGCCAAAGCCGCAGTAGTTGCTTTGGATAAGCGAGACCATGTTGCCCTCTGCGTCCGCGGTGCAGAGGTAGATCGTGCCGCCGCAGTGCGGGTCGCCCGCTTTGGGCTCGAGCGCCTTGTCTGTGATGAGTGCGCGGCGGGCAGCAAGATAGTCGGGCGAGAGCAGCTCGCTGACCTTCGTTTTCATATAGCGCGGGTCGGCGACGTAGGTCTTCGTGTCGGCAAAGGCGAGCTTGATGGCCTCCATGACCTTGTGATAGTAGTCCGCGTCCTCGCGCTGCTCGGGCAGTGTCAGCCCGTTGAGCATGCCGAGTGCCATCAGCACCGTGATGCCGTGGCCGTTGGGCGGGATCTCGCAGACGGTGTAGCCGCGGTAGTCCTGCGTGATGGGCTCGACCCATTCAGGGTGGTAGTTCTTGAAGTCGTCCTCGCAGAAGTAGCCGCCCGTGGCACGCGAATGGGCGACGATCCTTTCCATCAGCTCACCGCGATAGTAGCTCTCGCAATTCGTCTCGGCAAGGGAGCGCATCGTGTCGGCATAGGCGGGGAAACGGAAGACATCGCCCGCGCGGTACGGCGAGCCGTCCGGCTTCATAAAGCTCTTCCACCAGTATTCATAGGGGGCGGGGTCCTGCGCCATGACCCTGGCGATGCGCTTGCTGTCGCGCGCCCAGAGCTTGCCGACATTGACGGGCACGGCATAGCCGTTTTCGGCGTAGGAAATGGCGGGGGCGAAGAGCTCGGAGAGCGGCTTTGTGCCAAAGCGCGCATTGAGCGCCGCCCAGCCCGCGGGCGCGCCCGGGACCATCGTGGGGAGCCAGCCTTCCTCGGGCACCTCGGAAAAGCCTTGTGCGCGAACCTCGTCCGCGCTCAGCGCCATCGGCGCAACGCCGCTGGCGTTCAGGCCGTAGAGCTTTTTCTCCTTCTCAATCCACACGAGCGCGAAACAGTCGGACCCAAGGCCGTTGCCCGTCGGCTCGAGCAGCGGCATCGCGCCGGCCATGGCAACGGCGGCATCGACGGCGTTGCCGCCATTTTTCAGCACGTCGAGGCCGACCTGTGCGCCGAGGGGAACGGACGTGCAGCACACGCCGTTTTTGGCGTAGACCACGTTGCGGCGGGAAGAATATCGGTAAGTTAACGGATCAAAATTCGGCATGATCGTTCTCACTTTCGTCGTTTTTCCCAGTATAGCAGTCCGCGCGAAAAAGGGCAAGAAAAAGACGCTGTGCCACGCGGCGGCGGGAAAGTCTGCGCGAGCAATGCGGAAAACTGAATATTCACCCGATAAGAGATTGAACATTTTGCGTTTTCCCGCTTGACAATCTGAAAAACTGCATTATAATACAATCAATCTGATATGAAATGCCTCCTTTGGCACCGGCCGGGGAGAAAAGGCATCCATGACTGAGCCGTAGGTATTCCGGGCGACCGGATAAGGCTGGGTCGTGGGTGCTGTTACTTTTTTATAGAGAAAAGGAGAACGATATGAACATCAAGCCCTTTGCTGTGGAAGAATGGATGAACGAGTACGAGGTGGGTGCGCTCTACAACATCGCCGAGACCTGCGTCGACTCCGTTTCGCTCGACGAGCTTTTCGAGCTCACGGGCGAGAACAAGGAGGACTTTTTGAAGGACTTTTGCGCCCAGCGCTTGACCTATGGCGACATCTGGGGCAGTGAGGCGCTGCGTGGCGGCATTTCCAAGCTCTATCACACGATCAAGGCCGATGAGGTCGTGCTCACGCACGGCGCGGCGGGCGCGAACCATCATGTGTTCTGCTCGCTCATTTCCGCGGGCGACCGCGTGGTCAGCATCATGCCGACCTATCAGCAGCTCTACTCCATCCCCGAGGCCATCGGCGCGGACGTCGCCATCATGCACCTAAAGCAGGAAAACGACTATCTCCCCGACCTGAATGAGCTCAAGAGCCTCGTCACGCCCGAGACGAAAATGATCTGCATCAACAACCCCAACAACCCCACCGGTGCGCTGATGAGTAAGGAGCTGCTGGGGAGCATCGTGGAGATCGCCCGCGGCGTGGGCGCGTACATCCTCTGCGACGAGGTCTACCGCCACCTGACGCAGGAGGACGAGTGGTGCGAGTCCATCGTCGACCTGTACGAAAAGGGCATCTCGGTCAGCAGCATGTCCAAGGTCTTCTCGCTCGCGGGCCTTCGCATGGGCTGGATCGCCACGCACGATGAAGCGGCGCGCAAGGCGTTCCTGTCGCACCGCGACTACAATTTAATTAGCTGCGGCATGTTCGACGATGCGATCGCGTCCATCGCCCTGCGCCACAGCGACGTGATGCTCAAGCGCAATCAGCGCATCGTGCGCGAGAACCTCGCCATCCTCGATGACTGGATCAAGGAAAATCCGCACTTTTTCTACACCAAGCCCAAAGCCGGTACGACCGCGCTCGTTTACTACGATTTCGATATCCCCTCCTACGAGTTCTGCAAGCGCATGTACCACGAGACCGGTGCGTTCGTCACGCCGGGCGACTGCTTCGAGCAGCCCCACAGTATGCGCATCGGCTATGCCTGCGACATTGATACGCTCAAAGACGGCCTCGCCGCGGTGACGAAGTTTGCCGCGACGCTGTGAGCGGCGAAAACACGCGATAAATAAAAGAAATCCGTCCGGTCATCGACCGGACGGATTTTTGGCTTGTAAGGGGTTCACGCCTTGGCCCTGTTCCCGCGCATGAAGTGCAGAATAAGGCCGATGGCCGCGCCGATAAGCGTCGGGCAGATCCAGCTGAGGCCGAGGTCGGCAAACGGTAGGTACTGCTGACCGAACGCCTTGATGGCCGGACCGTGGATGGCGTTGAACACGCTCTCGGGCAGCACGATGATCAGATCGTAAACGGCAGCGATGAGCGTGAAGCCGATCGTCCAGCAGTACACCGTGCGGTCGTGGCCGAAGAATTTACCGAGCAGCGCCAGCGCAATGAGCGCGATGGACAGCGGATAGAGGAACATCAGCACCGGCAGTGAATAGCTGATGATGGCGCTGAGGCCGAGGTTCGCAAACAGCAGCGACACGAGGCTGAAAATGATTGCCCAGATGCGGTACTTTGGCCCGTCGGGGAAGAGCGCGCTGAACGTCTCGGCGCAGCTCGTGATGAGACCGACGGCGGTCTTGAGGCACGCGAGCGTCACCGTGGCGGCGAGGATGAAGAGACCGGCGGAGCCGAGGTAGTGCTGTGCGATCTGCGCGAGCGCTGTGCCGCCGTTCTCGCTGGCTTCAAGCACGCCGCGGCTCTGCGTGCCGGCGATCGTGACGGCGATGTAGATGAACGCCATCAGAAGGCTGCTGAAAATGCCCGCGCGGACGGTGCTCCCCGCCACAGCGGTGGGATCGTCCACGCCGAGGTCACGGATGACCTGCACGACGATGATGCCAAACGCAAGGCTCGCCAGCGCGTCCATGGTGTTGTACCCTTCGAGGAAACCAGCGAAAAACGGCTGGGACGCGTAGTCGCCGAGCGGCTCGACATCCGCGATGGCCGCACTCGGAGAGAGGAGCGCGACGACGACCAGAATGCCGAGGAAGACGAGAAAGCAGGGGTTCAGAATTTTGCCGACCCAGGTCAGGATCTTGCCCGGGCGCAGTGCGAAAAAGAGCGCCGCGGCGAAAAACGCCGCCGAGAAGAGCAGCAGGTACAGCGTGCTGCTGCCATTTTGCGGCAGCACCTGCTCAAGTCCCACGGTGAACGACGTCGTCGCGCAGCGGGGAATGGCGAAAAACGGCCCAATGGTCAGATACAGCGCGCAGGTGAAGAACATCGCGTAGGGGCGGTTGACCTTGCTGCTCAGGTCAAAAAGACCGTTGGAGCGGCTGATGCCGAGCGCGGCCACGCCGAGCAGCGGCAGGCCCACGCCCGTGATGAGAAGCCCCAGAATGGCCTGCCAAACGTTGGAACCGGCCATCTGGCCGAGGTGCACGGGGAAAATAAGGTTACCTGCGCCGAAAAACAGGCCGAAGAGCATGCTGGCAACATAGGTGTATTCTTTGGCGGAGAGCTTGCGTTTCATGGTAAAAAATTTCCTTTCATGGCGGTGGGGCAAAAATGCCCCGTCCTGAATGATTCGGGTAACAAAAAAACCGGTCTGTTCCCGCGCTCTGACATTGCAAGGGGATACTCCCATGCTTGTGGAACATTCCACAAGTGCTTTGCCAGATCAATGGAGCATACCGGATCCATGCTGCCGATCATTGCAGGCAGCGAATCAAACCGAGCCTTGGAAAATGAGGTCGATCAAACCGCTGCCGACTGCTTCGACGGCATAGATTCGGGCGAATGCCCCTCTACGCCAACGATCAGTCGCCAGCTTACTCCAAAATTGACATTTTTGGACGTAACCATGGTGTTCAAACGATCGCCTCCTTTGCTGCGGAAATTGGCATCATTATACCATGACATTACATTTTGTCAAGCATCAATGAGAAAATGATATGTTAAAATCGGAAGCGAAAAATTGGGCCGATGGATGAAGCTTCATTCGGGCCACGCAAAGGAGCATGCGGCGCGATAATGCGCCACCTTGCGGTAAAGGCGCGAAAAAGGCGCGAAAACAGACTGCTTTCGCACCTTTTCGGTAAATAAAAAGATCAGAACACCACGACGAGCAGCATCTTGAACTGCTCCTGACCGTACACCGCGTGCGGATGGCGCGCGGGCATGACGATGGATTCGCCCTCGTGCAGGATGTGCTCGACGCCGTCGACCGTGATCTTGCCCACGCCGTCGAGGCAGGTGACCATCGCGTCGCCGCCGGATTCGTGGGTGCTGATCTCCTCACCCTTGTCAAACGAGAAGAGCGTGACGCTCACGTGCTCGTTCTGCGCCAGCGTGCGGCTGACGACCTGACCGGACTGATAGGAGACCTGATCGCGCAGGGTCAGGACCTCTGCCTTGCTGATATTTTTCATACCGTCCATGATAATTTCCTCCTGTTGAAACGCACGGCGCTGGCCGCCGCACACGATATTATCTCCTATCATGCCCCTTTTTGCGAAAAGAGGCAACGATTATTTTGCTTTGTGCGCCAGCACACAGTACCACTCGCTGTTTTCAATGTCAAACACGCCGAACTGCACGGGGAAGGCATTGACCTGAATGTCCTGATAACCGAGCTGCGTGAGCTTGTCGAGCAGTAATTTCTGCGGCACGGGGTGGTAGTGCTCCTCAAAACGCTCTTTTTGGAAGATTTTGTTATCACGCTCGAAGGTGTAGACAAGATTGAAGACAATGGAGCCGTCGGATAAATGATCCCAGACCTGCATGAGGTTCACGCGGTCGCCGTTTGGCAGAAAGGCGGGATTGTAACAGTAAAAACGCTTTTTCTGTCCCACGATACGGTCCCAGTTGCGAAGGTCGAAGTAGAGGCAGCCTCCGGGCTCCACGAGCGCGTCCATCTGCTCCAAAACGCCGGTGATCTCGTTGTTTGTCACGTAGGCAAGGGAGTTGCCGGTGCTCATCACGCAGTCGAAGCTGCGGTCAAAATGAGACGTCAGGTCGCGGAAATCGCTCTGCCGCAGGTCGATGGCGATGCCGCGCTCGTCCGCCTTTTTGCGGCAGCGCGCGAGCATGCTGTCGCTCAAATCGGAGCCGTACAGCGAGACGCCGAGCTGCCCGAGCGGCAGCGTGAGCGAGCCCGTCCCGATGCTCACATCGAGCGCCGAGCGAATGGGCCTGCCGTCGAAAACGGTCTGCCAGTGGGAGAGGGTCTGTGCATCCTTTTTCGGGGAGTCGAAGAGGTCGTAGATGTCGGTGCGGTCGTAGACGCTGGCCATAGAGCATGCTCCTCCTGACAAAATATTGGATCGCGCCCCGCGCTCAGCGCTTTTTGCGCTGGGACGAGGACGGAATGTCCATTTCCGCGCGGTACTTGGCGACGGCGCGGCGGCTGACCTCGATGCCGAGAGCCGAGAGCGCCAGACGAAGCGCCTCGTCCGAGAGCGGCGCGGCCGGGTCCTCTGCGCGAATGAGGCTTTGCAGCCGCTGCTTGACCGCGTGGGACGAGACTGCCGCGTCGGGGCGGATCGCCGTGGTGAAAAAGCTGCGCACGGGGATGATCCTGCCCTGGAACTGAATGTATTTATTCTGCGCCGCACGGCTCACGGTGGAGGTGCTGACGCCCATTTTTTCGGAAAGCTGCTGCATCGTCACGGGCAGCAGTGCCTCGCCGCCACAGAAAAAGCCGTGCTGCTCGCGCCCAATGAGCGTGAGCATCTGTACGAGCGTGTCGCAGCGGGTGTGGACGCCCTTGATGAGGGCCTGTGCTTCGGAGAGCTTTTCTTTCACGTAGCGCTGGACCTCGGGGTCGTCGCTCGTGTTCATCAGCGCGGCGTATTCGGCGTTGACGGACAGGCGCGGCAGAATGCGCTCGTTGAGCTCGATGACGAGCTGGCCCTGCTGCACGGAAAATTCCGCATCGGGGGCGACGTAGGCGATCTGCTCACTGTCGGCAAAGCTGCGCGAGGGGATCGGGTTAAGCGCGAGTATCTTGGCCGCAGCGGCCCTGGCTTCACCGACGCTGACGCCGAGCAGGGTGGCAAGCCCAGAAAAGTCGCGCTTGCCGAGCAGTTCGAGCCCATCGCGCGCGATCTTCAGCGCCAGCGGGTCGAGCGAGCGGCCCTGCGCAAGCTGGAGCGTCAGGCATTCCGACAGGTTCCGCGCGCCGACGCCCGGCGGGTCGAGCATCTGCACGGCAAAGAGTGCCTGCTCGAGCGAGAAGAGCGGGATGTCGAATTCGCGTGACAGCTCCGCAAGCGGGCAGTCAAGATAGCCGCGCTCGTTGAGACAGTCGATCAAAAAGCGGCACAGGCGCAGAAGCTCATCATCGACGAGCTTCATCTGCCCGATCTGCTCGGTCAGGTGGTCGCGGAACGTTTTTTTGCGCGTCAAAAAGGCGGTGAAGTCCTGCACATCCTCCATGCCAGAGGAGGTGACGCCGCGCCACGAGTCCGCCTCGCGCACCTCGAGCGGTTCACGCTCGGCGGGAGTGGCCTCGCTGGGGAGCTCGGTCTCGTAATAGGTGGGGGACTGCACGTCGAGCAGCGGGTTTGAGAGCGCGACCTCCTGCACGTATTCGCTCAGCTCCGGCGCGGAGAGCTGCAAACAGTCGAGCGATTGGCGCATCGTCTGCGTCAGCACGAGCTTTTGGCTCAGCGTCTGCCTCTGTTCAAGCTGCACGATAGATTCCCTCCTCAAATGATGCTCATTCAGTAAATTAAAGTATAGCAGTTTTCGCCTTTCTTCGCAATACACAGATGCGCGGGAATGTCCCCAAAAAAGCAAGGGGGCATTCAGATCGCGCAAAAAAGCAGGGCGGCCCAAGGCCGACTCCGCATAAGAAAACATGCGGTTTTACCTGCGCCTTTTTAGCTGAAATACAACCGAAAAAAACTCCCCATACGCCAGTATGGGGAGATTTTTTCAACCGATTTCATCTCAAAAATTCATTGGCAAAACTGCTTCGCACCGAAAAAGAGCAAATTTTGTGCGGAGCCGAGGCACGGCGGCGCAGGCATGCTGTCGCATGGCAAGACGGCGCAACGAAGGAGTCAGTGCAAAATTTGCCTTTACGGCGCATGTTTTCTTATGCGGAGCCGGCCAAAACGGTGCTTTTTCATTCCATCAAGCGCTGCATATCCTGCGGGATAGGCGCTGTAAAGTGCAATTCCTGTCCGGTGACCGGCTGGGTGAACCACAGCTCGTATGAGTGCAGCGCGGGGCGGGCGATGAGGGTTTTGTCCTCCGTGCCGTAGAGCCAGTCGCCCGCGAGGGGATGACCGAGGTATGCCATGTGGACGCGAAGCTGATGCGTGCGACCCGTCTGTGGGCGCAGGCGCAGGAGCGTGAAGCGGTCGTTTACTTGCAGAGTCTCGTACTCCGTGAGGCTTGGAAGTCCGTCCGCGCGCACGCAGAGGCGGATGATGGAGCCCTCCGCGCGGCCGATCGGCGCGTCGATGACGCCGTACGGCGGCTCGACTGTGCCGACGGCGACAGCGCGGTACTCGCGCCGCAGATCGCTTGAATGCAGCGCGCGGCGCAGGCGGTCGTGCACGTAGCCGCTCTTTGCGGCGATGAGGAGACCGGACGTTCCCTTGTCGAGCCTGCTGACGAAGTGCGGCACGCTGCCCTCGCCGAGATAATTCGTCAGCATCGCTGCAAGGCTCGGCGCGGAGGCGTCACCCGACTTCGGGTGCATGGCGACGCCCGCAGGCTTGTTGAGCACGAGCAGGTCGTCGTCCTCGTAGACGATGTCGGGCTTTGCTGCATTTGCGCAGTACAAGTCCTCGCGCGGCGTACGCTCGCTGAGGACGACGCTGACGGTGTCGCCCGCGCGGACGATTGTGTTGACATGGACGTTCTGTCCGTTCAATAAAATGGCGTTTTCGCGCCATTTGAGGCTTTTGAGCAGCGTGTAGGAAAGCTGAAGACTGCCGCGCAGGATGCCTTTGACCATGCGGCCGTCCTCCTCCGGCGTCACGGTGTATGTGAGAATGCGCATGGAAGTTCTCCTTTCTCAAGTAAACGGCGCGTAAAATTCACACATAGTATACCATCTTCGCACGAAAAATGATATACTGAATCACACTTCGGCGCTGCCGAAAAACAAGCAACAGGAGGGCAATGGCATGGACAAGAGAACCATCTGCCTTTTGAACGATTCCTTTCCGCCCGAGATCGACGGCGTGGCGAACGCCGTCGTAAACTACGCGAAAAACATCACGAAAAGCGGCGAAAACGCCATCGTCGTCACACCGGCGATGCCCGGCGCAGACGACAGCGCGTTCCCCTTTCCCGTGCTGCGCTACCCGAGCATCGACACGCGCAAGAAGCTCGGCTACGTGGCGGGCTATCCGTTTTCACCCGAGACCGCGCGCGTGCTGACGGAGCAGAAGGTCGAACTGATGCACACGCATTGTCCCATCACGTCGTGCCTGCTGGCGCGCTCGCTGCGCGCCGTGGTCGACGCGCCGCTCGTGCTGACGTATCACACGAAGTACGATGTCGACATCGCCAAGGCTGTGCGCGGCAAGCTCTTGCAGGAGAGCGCCATTCGCGCGCTGGTGCAGAACATCGCAAGCTGCGATGAGGTCTGGGTCGTGAGCCGCGGGGCGGGGGAAAATCTGCGCTCGCTCGGCTACGAGGGCGGCTACATCGTGATGGAAAACGGCGTGGACGTGCCGCGCGGGCGGGTGTCTGACGAGGCCATCGCCGCTGCGACGGGCAGATATGACCTGCCGCAGAACGTACCGGTCTTTCTCTTCGTCGGGCGGCTGATGTGGTACAAGGGTATCCGCATCATTTTAGACGCGCTGAAAACGCTGTGCGAGAAAAATGTCGACTTCCGCATGGTGTTTGTCGGCGAGGGCGCAGACGGCGCGGAGATCCGCAGCTATGCGGAAGAGCGGAAGCTCTCCGACCGCTGCTTTTTCACAGGTGCGATCTCTGACCGCGAGATCATCCGCGCGTGGTATGGCAGATCCGACCTGTTTCTCTTCCCGTCGACGTTCGACACGAACGGCCTTGTCGTGCGCGAGGCCGCAGCCAGCGGTACGGCGACGGTGATGATCCGAAATTCCTGCGCGTCCGAGGGCGTGGGTGACGGGCGAAACGGCTTTTGCATCGAGGAAAACGCCGCGGCGATGGCGGCAAAGCTCGAAGATCTCTGCCGCGCGCCGGAGACGATGCGCACTGTCGGCAAAAACGCCCAGCGCGAGCTGTACGTTTCATGGGAGACGGCGGTGCAGCGCGCCATGGCACGCTACGAGGTCGTCATCGACAATTACCGCAGCGGAAAATATCCGAAGCGCGAGTGCTTCGGCGACGAGTTTTTCAAAACGCAGGGTGGGCTGATGGAGGCCTTTGCCAGCGTGGGCGAGCTGAGCGAGGAGATCGCCGCGGGGCTGCGTATTGAGCGCGACGAGGCGTTGCAGACCATTGTCCGTTCGCGGCAGGAGCTTCGCGAGCGGTTCGGCGAGACAAAGCAGGAGCTCGCCGAGCGCTACGAGACGATTTTGCAAAAAGTGGACCGCTATTTATGAGAAAAAGACGAGCGAAAATTCGCTCGTCTTTTCTTTTTAATCTTCGTGTTTTGGCTTTTCCGCGGCGAACCACATGTTCCACTGGAAGGAGTACGCCCTACGCGACGCCTCGTCCGCGCAAATTAGACGCACGCGCGACGGCTGTGCGTGCTCATAGCCGTAGTCCATGATGGCGCGCAGGACGCGGTAGGCGGCCTTCAGGTCGCTGTCTGTGCAGGAGAGGGTCAGCGTGTCGCCGTCCGTGAGCGGCAGAAGTTCGGCCGCACGGTCGGAGGAGGGGAGGGCGGAGATGTCCCCGCAGATGATCTCAACGGTCATGGCAGCCTCCTCAGCGGTTCAGATACGCGCGGCACTTCGCCTCCGCGTCGTGCGCGAGCTGCTCTTCATCAAGTGTGACAAGGTGGCCGTGATCGACCGTCACGCGGCCCTGAACGACCGTGTAGTCGACGGGCCCGCGCACGCCGACCGTACCGAGCACGCTTTTCGGGTCAAAGCACGAGCCGACGAGCTCGAGCCTGCGCGAGTCGATCATGAAGAGGT
>ENA-OQQU01001291-OQQU01001291.1-human-gut-metagenome-genome-assembly--contig:-NODE-1291-length-14003-cov-4.313235_pt1 | contig 14003 bp, 11 predicted proteins | sample MGYA00243233_ERZ505096 | MGnify/ENA primary metagenome ERZ505096 (study PRJEB26097, sample SAMN02712159) | human gut metagenome | biome: Gut microbiome | host: Homo sapiens | place: Denmark... | reverse complement strand
GGCGTGGAACTCTATCTCTGCCGCGTGGAGAGTTTCAACGCCGCCGGACGCGAAGAGCTGGCGGTCGGATTCGACGCTGCGATCGAGTTCCAGCCCTTCACTCCTGCGATGACCGATTTCTGGGAGCATCGTCCGTGGCGGCAGAAGCTCATGTACCACCTGCGCAAATTGTGGGGCGACCGCCGCAGGATGCGCAAAGCCGATTACGACGCCTACGTCGCATACAGCCTGAGCCGTCCGGCTCCCGATTATAAACTTTACCCTTCGGTGACGCCGTCGTGGGACAACACGGCGCGGCGCAAGCAGCGGATGTTCCTGTTCCACAATGCCACGCCCGAGAAATACGGCCGCTGGCTGCGCGAGGTGCTGCGCCGCTTCAAACCTTATTCGTCGGAGGAGAATTTCGTCTTCATCAACGCATGGAACGAATGGGCCGAAGGCAACCATCTCGAACCCGATATGAAATGGGGGGGGGAATACCTTGCGGCGACGCTGCGGGCAATCGAGGAGGACGAGCGATGAGCGCGACCGCATCCCCGAAAGTCAGCGTGATCGTGCCGGTGCACAATACGGCGCAGTGGCTCGATCGCTGCGTCGAATCGGTCCGGGCGCAGACGCTCCGCGACATCGAGATCATTCTGGTCGAGAACCGTTCGACCGACGCCTCCCCCGAGTTGTGCGATGCCTATCCGGCTGCGGATGCGCGCATCCGTGTGCTGCACCTCGCCGAAGCGGGGTTGTCGCGTGCCCGCAATGCGGGGCTGGCCGTTGCGACGGCTCCCTACGTGGGATTCGTCGACAGCGACGATTACATCGAACCCGACATGTTCCGGCGGCTCTACGACGCTGCGGTCGAAAGCGGGGCGCAAATCGCCTACGGCGACCTGATCTACGAAGAGGAGGGGACGCCGCAGCCGGCCGAATCCGCGGGGCCGGTGACCGTCCGCACGCCCGACGAGGTATTGTGCGACCTGCTGCTCGAACGCATCAGCGCTTCGGCCTGCACCAAACTTTTCGACCGGACGCTGTTCGAGGGACTGCAATTCCCGCTCGACGTCTGGTTCGAGGATCACCGCGTCGTCCACGAATGGGTCGCCCGATGCCGGAGGATCGCCCATGTGGAGAAGGTCTGCTACCACTATGTCCAGCGCGACGGCAGCATTTGCCACTCGTTCAGCGCACCGAAGCATTACCACTTCTTTCTGGCCAATTTCGAGCGTTTCGAGTTCGTCCGCCGGCAGCGGTTGTTCGAGGGTCGGACTGAGCAAGACGCGATCTGCGACAAGCTGGTGCGCAACTGCCTTTACAATTTCCGGGAGGCGATGCGCCGCAGACATGCCCCCGATTTCGCGGAGGCCGTCGCGGATATGCGCCGGAAACTGGCGCGGATGTACGAGGTGAAAGCGCAGCTTCCGCCGGCGACGCGAAAGCGCTTGCGGCGGGTCGTGAAGCACTACGGCTGGTACTACCTGACCCATTTCGTGTTCCGTAAAAAGAGATGAGATGAAAAAAATCCTGTTCATCATCAATTCGCTGGGCGGCGGCGGTGCCGAAAAGGCGCTGATCGAGTTCCTGCGCCATATCGACTACACGCGCTACGAAGTATCGCTGTGCCTGGTCTTCCACGAGGGCTGCTATCTGAGCGACGTCCCGCCCGAGGTGCGGGTCTTCTGGCTCTATGAACGGGAGCGGAATTTCGTGCACCGCAAATCGCTGAAACTCTATCGCAACCACGGCATACGCACCTTGTTGCGGTTAAGGGCCCGCCGGAAAATACGGGGGCGTTACGACGCGATCGTCTCGTTTCTGGAAGGCGATGCCCTGTTGTTTCACGACATGGTGCGCGACCGTGCCGAACGAAACGTGGCCTGGCTGCATTGCGATCTGCGGCTCTTCCATTGGACGCGTAAGACGTTTCGCAGCGACCGCGACGAGGAACTGGCTTACGGCCGCATGGATACGATCGTCTTTTGTTCGCACATCACGCAGGAGAGTTTCGAGCGGATGTACCGTATCGATGTTCCCAAGACGGTAATATACAATATTATAGACGGCGATTCCATTCGCCGGCAGGCCGATGCCGCGGCCGTTCCGCACGATGGGTTCACCATAACGGCAGTAGGCAGTCTGTCGGAGGTGAAGAGCCACGACCGGCTCGTTCGCGTGGCACGGATGTTCAAGGATGCCGGTTATCGTCTGCGGTTTCAGATCGTAGGCGCAGGGGCGATGGAGGAGCCGCTCAAACGATTGCGCGACGAACTGGGATTGCAGGATTCCGTCCGTTTTCTGGGGTTCCGGAAGCCTCCTTATCCCTTCATGAAGGCGTCCGACGTCTTTGTCAGCACGTCGAAATCGGAGGCGGCTTCGCTGGTGATCTGCGAAGCGATGACGTTGGGCGTTCCTATCGTCGCCACCCGCACGAGTGCGTCGGAGGAGTTCCTCGCCGACGACCGCTACGGCATCGTCACCGGCCACTCCGACGTGGAGATTTTCGAAGGATTGCGCCGCATGGTAGACGACGAAACCCTGCGCGCGCATTACCGCGAACAGGGTTTCAAGCGAACAGGACTCTTCTCGGCCGAGCAGACCATGCGCCAATTCGAAGCGTTGTTGTAACCCGCGCCGAACAGCACTCCTTAAATTAAAGCGACCGGAGCCGCTCGACGCTCATCTGCGTGAAGTCGTCGATCACGAGCGTCGCGGCCGTCCGTTCCAACTCTTCGCGCGACAGGGTCGTGGCGAGAGCCACGACCTTCATGCCGGCACGATCGCCCGCCTCGATACCCGCCACGGGCATCTTCGAATACGACGCACTCCTCGGGGCGGAGTCGCAACGCTTCGGCCGCTTTGAGGTAGATCTCCGGATCGGGTTTGCAGCGCGTGACCTGCTCGCTGCTGACCACGGTCTGAAAGTAGGACTCGATGCCGCACTTCTCGAAGACGAAACGGATGTTGCGCATCTCGGCCGACGAGCCTACGGCACAGGCGATTCCCTCCCGGCGGAGCGCTTCGAGAAAATCGAGCAATCCGGCGGTCGGCCGGATGAGCGGTTCGTAGAGTTCGCGGTAGATCGCCTCCTTCTCCTCGCTGAGCGCCTGCCAGCCGCCGAGTTCGGCGAGCCGTTCGGGTGTGAAGAGCCGTTGCATGATCTCGTCGTTGCCCAGTCCGCTGAACTCTTTCAGCACGTTCTGCCGGTTACCGACGCCGTGGCGTTCATAGAAAATATCGTATGCCCGGGCATGGATGCGCATGTTGTCGACCAACACGCCGTCCATGTCGAACAATGCTCCTTTTATCATGTTTTTCGAAAAATCTGCGGCCGCAGCCGGATTCGTAATGTCTGTCGTGGGGATTCGAAACTCCCGCCGACCGGATGCGCTCCTGCCGGCGGGAATATTCCGTCCGCCGGGCGATCAGTTCGTGAAACGTTCCCACGGAATCTCTTCCGAGGTGGCCTTTCCCTCGATGATGGCATCCATGTGCATCAGCAGCGGGAATTCGGCAGCATCGAGCTTGCCGTCCTGCGCCAGCTTTTTGACGGCTTTGTTGATCCGGCCGATGATGACGAGCGATTCCAGCGTCACGCCTTTCAGTTCGGCCAGCGCCTCGTCGATGCCGTATCCGCGCCCCAGCAGGGTGCCGATCAGGCGCGTGCGGCCGCCGAAGATGGTGACGTACATGTCGCCGGCCGCCGAATCGATCTGCCGGTCGTTGCCCGTGAGGTAGGTGAGCAGCTTGCGGATCTCCTTGACGCTCTGGTAGAACATCGCCGCCTGCGAATTGTAGTGCGGCGTGCAGCCCACGCCGTTGACCTTCTCGTTGAGCCCGACGGCCAGCGCCACGCCCAGGGCATAGGCGTTTTTCAGCGCTACGGCGCTTTCGACGCCCATCACCTCGGTCGAGAGGTGAATGTGGTAATAGTCGGTGCACATCAGCCCGCGCAGCGTTTCGAGCGTCTGCATGTCGCGGCCGCAGAAGGTGACGATCGTCTGGTCGTGCGCCACCAGTTCGTAGCTGGTGCAGGGACCGCCCACGGCGTTCAGGTTCATCTTGCGGGGCGCGATGCTGCGCTCCCAATACTCGGGATAGCTGATGAGCGTGCCGTCGTCGTAGGCGACGAGGCCCTTGGTAACCGACAGCACGGGCGTCGTGTCGGGAATGTGGGGGAGCACCTCCTGCATGAACCAGTCCACGCCGAAGCTGTTCACGCCGCAGATGACCATGTCGGCCCCTTCGAGCGCTTCGGCGAGCTCTTCGAAATAGAAATACTCGACGCCTGCGGGAAACGGCTTGTCGAATTTCGGATGCTTGCCCGTCCGCTTCGATTCGGCGATAATCTCCCTGTCCAGATGCGTGCCGGTCAACCGGACGCGATGGCCGTTTTCCCGTGCGGGAAAGGCCAGTGCCGACCCCATCATACCGGCGCCGACGATCGTAATGTTGCTCATGACGATAACTGTTTTAATTTCCCAGATTACAAAGATAACTTTTTTCCGGCAGATCGACGAGAAATAACCGTAAAATCGCTATTTTTGTTCGATGGCTGCGAAAAAAATCGAAAAGACCAACGCCGCCCGTCTGCTCGACCGGGCGAAGATACCGTATACGCTGATTCCGTATGAAGTGGACGAAGAGGACTTGTCGTGCACGCACGTCGCCGCACAGCTGGGCGAGGCGATCGAGTGCGTCTTCAAAACGCTCGTATTGAAGGGCGACCGCAGCGGTTATTTCGTCTGCGTGGTGCCGGGCGACCACGAGGTCGACCTGAAAGCGGCCGCCCGCGTGTCGGGCAACAAGAAGGCCGACCTGATCCCGATGAAGGAGCTGCTGCCCGTCACGGGCTATATCCGGGGAGGCTGTTCGCCCATCGGCATGAAACGTGCCTTTCCCACCTATATTCATTCGTCGTGCCTCGGTCTGTCCGAGATCTATGTGAGCGCGGGCGTGCGCGGTTTGCAGATCCGGATCGCACCCGATGCGCTGATCGCATTCACGCGGGCCGAAACGGCCGACTTGATCCGGAAAGAGGAGTAAGCATGGAGGTGATTTTCGAGATCGAATACCGCACGGAGTGGGGGCAGCGGCTCGTCTGGTGCAGCGGCGAACGGCGCATTGCGATGGAGTACCGGAGCGACGGCGTATGGCGATGCCGCACGACGCTTGCAGCCGGTGACGTCGAATACGGTTACGAAGTGGAGGCCGACGGGCGGACGATCCGCCGCGAATGGCGGCCCCACCGTCAGGTGATTCCGCAGCGGGGCGCAGAGCGGATGTCGGTCTGCGACCGCTGGTCGGATCGGCCTACGGATGCGCCGTTTTACACCTCGGCCTTTACGCGGGCGATCTTCGCTCGACCGGCGGACGGGAAACCGTTCGACGAGGGGCAGGGGCGGCTGGAACTGCAAGTAGAAGCGCCGACCGTGCGCCCCGACGAAGTGTTGGCCATCGCCGGCAATGCGCCCGAACTGGGCGGCTGGCAGCGATTCGTCGCACTGGACGACAGCGATTTCCCGCTCTGGCGGGTCGTGCTCGATGCTGCAACTCCGTTCGAATACAAGTTCGTGCGGCTCGATCGCCGTTCCCGCCGACCGATCGTGTGGGAGGAGGGGGAGAACCGACGCTGCGACCGGCTGCCGGCGGCGGGAGAGCGCATCGTCGTGGCCGGACTGCGGCTGCGCGAGGCGAACGCCTCCGCATGGCGCGGCGCAGGTACGGCCCTGCCGCTCTTTTCGCTGCGTTCGGCGTCGGGTTTCGGTACGGGCGAATTCCCCGACCTGCGGAAACTGATCGACTGGGCCGCAGCCACGGGGCAGCGGGTCGTACAACTGTTGCCGGTCAACGATACGATCCGCACGGGAACGCGAAGCGACTCCTATCCCTACAACGCCGTTTCGAGTTTCGCCCTCCATCCGCTCTACCTGAGCCTGATCGGGGCGGGACTGCAACCCGATGCCCGATACCGTCGCCAGCAACGACGGCTCAACGCCTTGCCCGCCGTCGATTACGAGGCGGTCATGCGGTTGAAACTCGACTGGGCACGGTTGCTTTTCCGCCGGACGTGGGAGACCGTCCGGACGACGGACGGCTATGCCGCCTTCGAGACGCAGAACCGTCTGTGGCTGGAACCCTACGCCGCGTTCAGCGCCTTGCGCGACCGCTTCGGTACGGCCGATTTCCGGCAATGGGGCGATTATGCCCGTTACGACGAACAGCGTCTCCGCGTATTCCGGAACGAGAATCGGGCAGCGATCGATTTCTACTGTTTCCTGCAATATCATCTGCACAGCCAGTTGAGCGCCGCCAGCCGTTACGCACGGCAGCGGGGTGTCGTCCTCAAAGGCGATATTCCGATCGGCGTCAGTCCGTCGAGCGCCGACGTGTGGCAATATCCGCACCTCTTCCATCTCGACGGGCAGGCCGGAGCGCCGCCCGACGCCTTTGCCGCAACGGGGCAGAACTGGGGCTTCCCGACCTACGACTGGGAGGCGATGGCGCGCGACGGCTACGGCTGGTGGCGGGCGCGGCTGCGCAAAATGGGGGAGGATTTCGACATCTACCGCATCGACCACATCCTCGGTTTCTTCCGCATCTGGGAGATACCTGCCGATGCGTTGCACGGTCTGCTCGGCCGTTTCCGGCCGGCGCTGCCCTACACGCGCGAGGAGCTGGCCGCCGCAGGGTTTCTGCTGCCCGACGCCCGCTACACCCGTCCGCAGGCGACCGACGACGTACTGCGCGAACTCTTCGGCCGCGCCGCGGCGGAGGTGAAACGGCGTTACGTCGCCGACGGCACGCTGTGCCCCGAAGCGGCGACGCAACGGGGCGTATGGCGGCTTTTCGGTGACAGTCCCGACCGACGGCAGCGCCGCATCCGCGACGGACTGCTGCGTCTGCTCGACGACGTGCTCTTCCTCGAAGACCGTGAACGTCCCGGGCATTACCATCCGCGTATCGCGGCGCAGGCGACCTTCGCCTACCGGAGGCTCGCGCCGGCGCAGCAGCGGGCGTTCGACCGGCTGTACGAGGAGTTTTTCTACCGTCGCCACGACGACTTCTGGCGCGACGAAGCGCTGCGCAAACTCCCTGCGCTGCTTGATGCGACCGCGATGCTGGCCTGCGGCGAGGATCTGGGGATGATTCCTGCCTGCGTACCGGAGGTCATGGAGCGTCTGGGGATTCTCTCGCTCGAAATCGAACGGATGCCCAAAAACGCCGGCGCGACGTTCGGCGATCCGCGGCAGTATCCCTATCTGTCGGTCGGCACCACCTCGACGCATGACATGTCGCCTCTGCGCAGTTGGTGGTGCGAAGACACCGCCCTCACGCAGCGTTATTTCTCCGAGGTGCTGCACCGCTGCGGAAAGGCTCCTGCCGAGTGTACGCCTGCGCTGTGCCGGCAGATCGTCCGCCGCACGCTCGACGGGCAGTCGATGCTGGCCGTACTGCCGTTGCAGGACTGGCTGGCCACGGACGGCGATCTGCGGCGCGACGATCCCGACGAGGAGCGAATCAACCGGCCCGACGACCCGAACAACTACTGGCGATACAGAATGCATCTGACCATAGAAGAGCTGCTTGCATCCGCCGAATTCAACCGGAGCATCAAGCGAATGCTCCGCACTTCCGATCGAACCGACAAACCTTAAATAAAACGAGAACTCATGTACGAAAAAGACCGACGCATAGTCATTACGCTCGATGCCGGAGGCACCAATTTCGTCTTCGGCGCCGTACAGGGCGACCGCTTCGTCGTCGAACCGATCACGCTTCCCTCCAACTCCGACCGGCTCGACCGCTGCCTCGAAACGATGGTCGAGGGATTCCGCACCGTCATCGGCCGTCTGCCCGAACAGCCCGCGGCGATCAGCTTCGCCTTTCCCGGCCCGGCGGACTATCCGCGAGGCATCATCGGCGGATACCTGCCCAATTTTCCGTCGTTCCGCGACGGCGTAGCGCTGAAAGACTTCCTGGAAGAGCGGTTCGGCATTCCGACCTTCATCAACAACGACGGCGACCTCTACGCCTACGGCGAAGCGCTGGCGGGTGCATTGCTCGAAATCAACGCCCGGCTCGAAGCCGCAGGAAGCGCCAAACGCTTCCGCAACCTGATCGGCTACACGTGGGGCACGGGATTCGGCGTGGGGATCGTCTCGGACAACCGGCTGCACATCGGCGACAACTCGTGCGTCGAAACCTTCTGCCTGCGGCACAAGGACCTGCCCGACATCAACGTCGAGGAGGGTGTCTCGATCCGCGCCGTCAAACGGCTCTATGCCGAGTATGCGGGCGTCGACGACGATACGCTCGATCCGAAGGCCATTTTCGAGATCGCCGAGGGAGCGTCCGGGCGATGCCGATGCGGCGCGGCGCGCTTTCGCGCGGTTCGGCGAGGTGGCAGGCGACGCCATGGCCACCGCCGTGACGCTCATCGACGGACTGATCGTCATCGGCGGCGGCATTACCGCTGCGCGCAAATACATCCTGTCTTCGCTGCTGGCCGAAATGCGGGGTTCCCTGCATACCTTTTCGGGTGAAACGCTTCCGCGCGTACAGATGAAGGTCTACGATCTGGACGATGCGACGCAGTTCGCCGCCTTCGCGCAGGGCGATTCCCGCCGGATCAAGGTTTACGGCAGCGATCGTGAAATCGTCTACGATCCGCAGAAGCGCATCGGGGTAATGACCTCGCATATCGGCGCCAGCCGGGCCATTTCGCTGGGGGCCTATGCCTTCGCGCTGAACAGCATCGACAGGGACGCTCGCTGACGCCGGCTCCGTCATGAACGCGATTCGCCCCTGCCGCAACAGATCGCGGCAGGGGCGAATCGTCGAGAACGGGACGGTCAGCGCAGACGATGCCGGAGCACTGCCGCCGCGAAGAGGATCAGGTCGCGGGTGGGAGCCAACCGCGCGAAGCCGTTGAGCATTCCCCAATCGTGGATGACGCCGTTGAAGCGCACGGTCGTCGTCTCGACGCCCGCCTCGTCCAACCGGCGGCCCATCGCTTCGCCCTCGTCGCGCAAAATGTCGTTTTCGGCCACTGCGATCAGTGTCGGCGGCAGGCCGAACAGTTCTTCCCGCGAAGCATTGACAGGCGACAGGAGAATTTCTTCGCGCGCCCGGGCGTCGGTCGTATATCGGTCGAACATCCATTTCATCAACGGCGCCGTAAGAAAGCGCTCCCCGCCGTAGAGGGCATAGGATTTCCAATCGGAGGAGGCGCTCGTCACGGGCCACAGCAACACCAGCGCCCGAACGGCGGGCGCATGTCGTTTCTTGGCGAGCAACGCCGCCGCGAGCGCCATGTTTCCGCCCGCGCTGTTGCCGACCAAAGCCATCCGGCGACGGTCGAGGTCGAGTTCCGCATCGTTCTCGGCCACCCATTTCACGGCGGCGTAAATTTCATCGACCGCCTGCGGATATTTCGCTTCGGGCGACGGCGTGTAGTCGACGAAAACCGCTGCGACTTCCGATTCGACGACCAGATCGCGTATCAGCCTCCGGTGCGTGGGGTAGTCGCCGAGCACCCATCCGCCTCCGTGGATGAAGACGAAGTAGGGAAGCCTCCCTCGGCTGCCGTGCGGCCGCACCAGATGCAGTGTCAGTGCGTGACCGTCGGCCACGATTTCGCGCTCCCGCTCGTCGATGCCCGACAAGTCGACTTCTACGGCCGCCTGCACGTCGGCGAGTACTTTGCGCGCTTCGGCCACCGGCAGCGATTCCACAGGACGACCGCCGGCATTGAGCACGCGGAGATACTCCCGGGTACCGATACTCAGATGTTCGTCGTTCAGATAATTCTTCAGCTTGTTTTCCATGTTGTTAACTTTTTTTAATTAAACCATCGCAGCGGCAGGGTGGAGCGCGGGGTCGTTCTTCTCGTCGAGCGCTTCGTCCAGAGCGATGCCGAGCGCATCGGCCAGCCCCCTGCCGTAAGCCGGGTCGGCGCGGTAGCAGTTGCGCACGTGGCGTTGCTTGATGAAGAGTTTGCAGTCACCCATGGCGCGCGCCGTGTTTTCGAACAACGCCTGCTTCTCTTCGGGCGTCATCAGGCGGAACAATGCACCCGGTTGCGAGTAATAGTCGTCGTCATAGGCGCGTTCGTCGTAGTTGTCGACCGGTCCGTGCAGCGGCAGAGGCGGTTCCTTCAATTCGGGTGAATCGGACCATACGCCGTAGCTGTTGGGCGTATAGCTCACCGTCGCGCCGAAATTGCCGTCCACGCGCATCGCACCGTCGCGGTGATACGAATGTACGGCCACGCGCGGCCGGTTGACCGGAATCTGATCGAGATTCACGCCCAGGCGATAGCGCTGTGCGTCGCCGTAGGAAAACAGCCGTCCTTGAAGCATCTTGTCGGGCGAAAAGCCGATGCCGTCGACGATATTGAGGGGATTGAAGGCAGCCTGTTCCACCTCGGCGTAGAAGTTTTCCGGATTGCGGTTCAGTTCCAGGATACCCACGTCCTGCAACGGAAAGTCGCCGTGCGGCCAGACTTTGGTCAGATCGAAGGGATTGATGCGGTAGTTGCGCGCCTCCTCTTCGGTCATGGTCTGTATCTGGAAAAGCCAGCGCGGAAAATCGCCCCGCTCGATGGCTTCGAACAGATCGCGCTGATGCGATTCGCGGTCTTTGGCGATGACGGCTTCCGCCTCGGCGTCGGTCAGATTGCGAATGCCCTGCATCGTGCGCAGATGGAACTTGACCCACGTGCGCCGGTTCTCGGCGTCGTAGAAACTGTACGTGTGGCTACCGAATCCGTGCATGTGGCGGAATGAAGCGGGAATGCCGCGCGTGCTCATCGTGATCGTCACCTGATGCAGCGCCTCGGGCAGCAGCGTCCAGAAGTCCCAGTTGTTGTCGACACTGCGCATCCCCGTGCGCGGATCGCGCTTGATGGCATGGTTCAGATCGGGAAACCGCACCGGATCGCGCAGGAAAAAGACCGGCGTATTGTTGCCCACCAGATCCCAGTTGCCCGCATCGGTGTAGAATTTCATCGCGAAGCCGCGTATGTCGCGTTCGGCATCGGCGGCACCGCGTTCCCCCGCGACGGTCGAAAAACGGACGAAACACTCGGTCTGCTTGCCGATCCGGCTGAAAATCGAGGCCCGGGTGTAGCGCGTGATGTCGTGCGTCACGGTAAAGGTGCCGTAGGCGCCGGAGCCTTTGGCGTGCATACGCCGTTCGGGAATCACCTCGCGGTCGAAATGCGCGAGCTTTTCGAGCATCCAGGGGTCCTGCAACACGATGGGGCCACGCAGTCCGGCAGTCTGCGAATCCTCGTTGTCGGCGATCGGCCGGCCGTTGACCGAAGTCAGCTTTTCGGGTTTCCCCTGAGTTTTTCCGCTCGGTCGGGAACGTTCTTTTTTCTCCATAAGTCAAACGTATTTGGTTTACGTCGACCCTCTCGAAAAACGTGCCGTTAGCGGGCGGAGGCAAGAAAAAATCCGCGGCGGGAAGACCGTCGCGGATTCTGCCGGGCCCGCTTTATCGCAAACGGAGCACCTCCAACCGCGAGGGACGGCGGCGGTCGTGGTAAATACGCACGTCGCAGGGAATGAAGTCGGAGGCCGCGCAGCGGTAAATGTCGACGAACTGCTGGGGGGTGCGGTCGGCCAGCGGAAACCACGAGCTCTGCACCTGCACCATGATCCGGTGCCCCTTGCGGAAGGTATGCGCGATATCGGGCATCGTGAAGGCCACTTCGGTCGGCTCGCCCGGCGTGAAGGGTTCGGGGGCTGAAAAACTGCGGCGGTAACGTCCGCGCATGATGTCCCCGCGCACGAGCATCTGGTAACCCGGATACTCCGTATTATCGGGCCAGACGTCGATGAGCTTGACCACGAAATCGGCATCGGTCGTCGAGATCGCCGCTTGCAGGACGGCCCGGATGCCGCCCGCGAATGTTACGTCGCCTGCCAGCGGTTCGGTCGTGAAACACAGCACGTCCGGCCGACCGGCAGCGAAGCGCTGATCGGCTACCATATAGGCCTTGTCACGCGACGCACGCATCGGGAAATCGTAGGGCACGGGCGACGCGGGATCGGAGCGATAGCCGCTGAACGACTCGCGCTCGATCGGCCTCTCGGCAGACAGCGCGCCGTTGCTGCGAAGAAAGAGAACCTCCTTGCGCGCATCGGCCGGAGGCCACTCTTCGAAGGTGCGCCAGCGATTCTCACCGGTGAAGAAGATCGTAGCGCCGGCCAGCTCGCCGCCGTCGCCCTTGCCGAGCAGGTAATAATTGAAAAAGGGCACTTCGATCCGCTGCTGGTAGTAGTCGGTCAGCGACGCGTCGCCGAAGCGCATCTTGCCGAGCCGGTTGCCGCCGTTCGACGACCGCCAGCCGCCGTGCACCCACGGGCCGGCGACCATCCGGCACGACGTGCGGGGGCTCTGGCGCCGGATCGAGGCGTAGGTCGTCCACGCGCCGTAGCAATCCTCGGCATCGAACAGGCCGCCCACGACCAGTATGGCCGGCCGGAGGTCGTGCATGGCGCGCACCGAGCAGCGTTCGCGCCACCAGTCGTCGTAATCGGGATGACGCATCATCTCGTTCCAGAAGCGGACGGTATCGCCCAAAAGCTGCGTCAAGCTGTCGACGGTAGCCTTGCGCAGAAAGAAATCGTATTCGTCGGTACGGACGTAACGAGGTGCTGCGGCGGCCTCGGTCGTGGGATTGTCCATCGGCCTGCCGAAACTGCCGCCGATGAAGGAGAAGGCGTCGCGCAGGAACAACACGCCGTTGTGGTGCGTGTCGTCGCCCATGAACCAGTCGGTGACGGGCGCCTGCGGCGAGGCGGCTTTCAAGGCGGGATGTCCGCTCGCGGCGGCCATAAGGGCGTAGAAACCCGGATAGGAGTTGCCGTAGATGCCGACACGCCCGTTGTTGCCCGCGACCTCGCGCACCAGAAAGTCGATCGTATCGTAGGCGTCGCTCGCCTCGTCGATCTGTTCGGGCGAATGCTTATCGGCGATGAACGGACGGAGATCGACGTATTCCCCCTCGCTCATGTAGCGTCCCCGCACATCCTGGAAAACGAGGATATAGCCCTCCTCCAAATAGAGTTTCAGAAATGATTTCCAGAGCGACGCGGAGAATTCCGCGCCGTAGGGGCGGCACGAATAGGGAGTGCGCGTCAGCAGAATGGGGTGCCGGCCCGCCGTGTCGCACGGAGCGTAGACGGTCGTATGGAGCCGTACGCCGTCGCGCATGGGGATGCGGTACTCGGTTTTACGGTAATTTCGCTCGACCCACGCACGGTCGATCGCCCCTTCGGCCGCGGCGGCGAAGCAGAACGGCAGAAGCAGCAGGAGGAGAAGCGTCTTTTTCATGGAAGGGTAGCGGTTACCCTGCAAAGATAGCGTTTCTCGCGCGATTTGTCAATTGCTGCTCTTTTTTCCCGTATAGTATTGTGAAATGTAGACCGTGAAGATCGGAAAGAAGATCATGCCGACGATGGGCAGCAGCACGCAGACGACCTTCCCCACGGCCGTGACGGGGAAGATCGCGGCCCCGACCGTCGTGACGTTCATCCAGGCCCACCACAGTGCATCGCCGTAGTCGGCCAGGCGGGGATTGACCAGAATCTCGTAGTCGTAGAAGACCAGCGACGCCAGATAGGTGAAGACCAGCACCGAAAAAAGATAGGCCGCCAGCAGTTGATTGAAGCGGTTCCTGGCGAGCCATGCGACGATGATGTAGAGCGCCAGAAAACCCCGAAGCAGCGGCGTCAGTCCGATGAGCATGGCCCAGCCGCGCGCGAGCTCCAGCGAAAACCAATCGACCAGATTGAGGTAGGGGATCGACAGGAGCAGGAAGAGCAGGTTGCGGAGGAAAAAACGCGTACGGCGCTCGCTGCGCGCCAGCCGGATGAAAAAGTCGGCGAGAAAGACGATGCAGACGGCGAACTGTATCCACAGATAGGCTTGGGAAAAGTGGCGGTGGTCTCCGGTGAGAATTTCCACGGACATGGCCAACAGAAGCAGGGCACCGGCCGCCA
>ENA-OQQU01001290-OQQU01001290.1-human-gut-metagenome-genome-assembly--contig:-NODE-1290-length-14005-cov-5.018065_pt1 | contig 14005 bp, 10 predicted proteins | sample MGYA00243233_ERZ505096 | MGnify/ENA primary metagenome ERZ505096 (study PRJEB26097, sample SAMN02712159) | human gut metagenome | biome: Gut microbiome | host: Homo sapiens | place: Denmark... | reverse complement strand
AATTATTATAACATATTTATACATATTCAATCAATAGAAAAATAAATTAAAATCCACACACGTTTTTCCGCGAAACTGTAATTTGTGCACAAGTAAAACGCAACAGCTTTTCAACTGCACCTGCCGCTTATTTTCATTTATCGATTTTTGCAAAAAGCTGTTTAATAAATTCGCAAATCGTCGCATATTTTTACCATTTCAACAAAATGTCTTATCAAAACCAAATCTTTTATTTCGTTTTAACCAAAAAACCGAGCATTTTTATTACATTTTGCACAATTATTCCTGATTTGCAAAAATATCTTGTAACAAAGTAACCAAAAAACACTTGAATATTGGATTACGAGGTGCTACAATGAAAACGATAGTTAATATCATGGGCATAAAATATATAATTTTGCCCATTCTGATAATTGTCAAAATTGAACAGTGCTTATGCACGGGGAGATGAGACCTATGGAGAAACTGAAAAAAGAATACGAATTTCCTGTTTACCTTTTTAATAAAGGTGAAAATTACAGAGCATATGAATTCTTCGGCGCTCATAAAATTAAAGAGAAGCAATTTGCATTTCGCGTTTGGGCACCCGATGCCGTTCAAATTTCCGTTGTGGGCGACTTCAACGATTGGGACGAACATATCGACCGCATGCACCAAATTTCGCCCGGCATATGGGAGGCCGAGGTTGACGGAGTAAAAAAATACGATTGCTATAAATATGCCATCACCGCGAAAGACGGACGCGTGCTTTACAAAGCCGATCCCTATGGCTTTCACAGCGAAACAAGGCCGGGAACGGCATCAAAAATTTATGAGCTGGGCGGCTATAAATGGCACGACAAGCCTTGGAAAAAATCTCAGGCAAAGGGCAGTATACTTGAAAAGCCCGTAAATATTTATGAAATTCATTTCGGTTCTTGGAAACGCAAAGAAAACGGTGATTTTCTTTCATACAGAGAAATGGCGGCGGAGCTTATTCCCTATGTTAAAGATATGGGCTATACCCATATTGAGATGATGCCGCTTATGGAATATCCGTTTGACGGCTCATGGGGCTATCAGGTAACGGGATATTTTGCCCCCACATCGCGCTACGGCACACCGGATGATTTAATGTTTTTCGTTGATGAATGCCATAAAGCCGATATAGGAGTTATTCTTGATTGGGTGCCTGCTCATTTTCCTAAAGACGCACACGGCCTTTACGAATTTGACGGCGAGCCGCTTTACGAATACAGCGATATGCGCAAGGGCGAGCACAAGGAATGGGGCACAAGAGTTTTTGATTACGGCAGAAACGAAGTTAAAAGCTTTTTGATTTCCTCTGCAATGTATTGGGCAGATGTGTTTCACTTTGACGGACTTAGGGTTGACGCGGTAGCCTCCATGCTTTACCTTGATTACGGCAGAGAGGCCGGAGAATGGGTGCCGAACAAAAACGGCGGAAACGAAAACCTTGAAGCGGTTGATTTCTTAAAGCAGCTTAATTCGGCAATGTTTAAGGAGCATCCTTCCATAATGATGATTGCCGAGGAATCAACGGCCTGGCCCATGATAACAATGCCGCCCGATATAGGCGGGCTCGGCTTCAACTTCAAATGGAACATGGGCTGGATGAACGATATGCTTCGCTACACCTCCATGGACCCGCTTTTCAGAAAAGGCAATCACAGCTGCATCACATTCAGCTTTTTCTATGCTTTTTCGGAAAACTTTATTTTGCCGATAAGTCACGATGAAGTGGTGCACGGCAAATGCAGCCTGCTCAACAAAATGCCGGGCGATTACGATATGAAATTCGACGGCATGCGCCTGTTTTTAACATATATGGCGGCGCACCCCGGCAAAAAGCTTTTATTTATGGGGCAGGAATTCGGGCAGTTTAAAGAATGGGCCTTTGAAGAGGGGCTTGATTGGATGCTGCTTGATTACGAAAAGCACAAAAAGCTGCTTGAATTTTCAAAAGAGCTTAACCATTTCTATAAAGACCATCCTCAGCTTTGGGAAATAGACTACGGCTGGGACGGCTTCAGTTGGATTTCAAGCGATGACAGCGCAAATTCCACAATAGCATTCCGCAGAATGAGCAAAAGCGGCAAAGAGTTGATAGGCATTTTCAACTTCACGCCGAACGAGCACGCGGAATACAGAATCGGCGTTCCCGAAAACGCAACATACAGAGTTGTGTTTGATTCATCGCTTAAAAAATACGGCGGCAGCAAGCAAAGACTTGCAGGCACCTACAAGGCAAGCACGAAAAAGCCGATGCACGGATTTGACCAAAGCATCGGAGTTAAGCTCGGCGGCCTTAATGCGATATTTATAGAAAAAGTATAAATTCAGGAGGAATATATTTATGGCGCATAAAACAAATGTTGTTGCAATGCTTCTTGCGGGCGGCCAGGGCAGCAGGCTCGGAGTACTCACAAAAAACATTGCCAAGCCCGCAGTTCCCTACGGCGGCAATTATCGAATCATAGATTTTCCGCTTTCGAACTGCGTAAACAGCGGTATTTACACCGTCGGCGTGCTCACCCAATATCAGCCGCTTGAGCTTAACGATTATATCGGCAACGGCCAGCCTTGGGATCTTGACAGGCAAAACGGCGGCGTGCATGTGCTTTCGCCTTATGAAGCAATGGGCAGCAAGGAATGGTATAAGGGCACGGCAAATGCAATTTACCAAAACATTAACTTTATAGAAAAATACAACCCCGAATATGTTGTTGTGCTTTCCGGCGATCATATCTATAAGATGAATTATGCGAATATGATTGATTTCCACGAGAAAAACAATGCCGACTGCACAATCGCGGTGCTTGAAGTGCCGTGGGAGGAGGCCTCCAGATTCGGCATTCTTGCAACGGACGAAAACAATAAGATTTACGAGTTTGCCGAAAAGCCCGCAGAGCCCAAATCAAACAAGGCTTCGATGGGCGTTTATGTGTTCAGCTGGGACAAGTTGAGAAAATACCTGATTGAAGATGAAAGCAATCCCGATTCGGCAAACGATTTCGGCAAAAACATTATTCCGATGATGCTTGAGGCGGGCGAGCGCATGTTTGCATTCCCGTTCGCCGGCTATTGGAAGGATGTCGGCACAATCGATTCGCTTTGGGAGGCAAACCTTGATATCATCAATCCGAATGTTGACCTTGATTTGAGCGACCCGAGCTGGAAGATTTACAGCAAAACCCCGGCAAGCCCGCCGCACTACATAGGCAAAAACGCCAAGGTTGAAAACTCCTCCGTTTCCGAGGGATGCGAGATTGACGGCGAAGTTGATTACAGCGTTGTTTCCAGCAATGTAACGATTGAAGCGGATGCCGATGTGCGCTACAGCGTTATCATGCCCGGCGCAGTCATCAAAAAAGGCGCAAAGGTTTATTATTCAATAATTGCCGAAAACGCCGTTATCGAAGAAAATGCGAAAATCGGCGAAATTCCCGAGCTTCTCAATAAACCGGAGGATTGGGGCATTGCCGTTATCGGCGCGGGCGCCACAATCAAAAGCGGCACTCACATAGAGCCGGGCAGAATGATAAATTCAAACGAGGAGGTATCCGAATGAACGGCAAAAAGGTTTTGGGCATAATATTTGCCAATATTCACGAGGGCACGCTCGACAGCTTAACGGCTTCCCGCACGATGGGCTCCGTTCCGTTTTGCTCAAGATACAGACTTATCGATTTCCCGCTTTCAAACATGGTTGAGGGCGGAGTAACAAAAATCGGCGTTATCACGAACGCAAACTTTCAATCCCTTATGGACCATGTCGGCACGGGCAAGCCGTGGGATTTAAACCGCAAAAACGACGGCCTTTTCATTTTGCCTCCCTTTAATGTGGGCACAGCCACCATGTGGGGCAACAGAATAGACGCCATTTTCGGCAACATGGGCTTTTTGGAGCAAAGCAACCAATCCTATGTTGTGATGTGCGATTGCAACAATGTGCTTTCTCTCGATTACGAAAAGCTGTTTGACACGCATGAAAAATCCGGCGCTGACATCACCGTTGTGGGCGTTAAAGCTCCTATGCCGGATAAAATCGGCTCGATTCTTTGCTTTGATAAGGTTGACGAAAACGGCAGAATCACCGAAATGAGCCTCGACAGAACCGATGATGGCGATGTTTACCACAGCGTAAATATTGTTATAATGAAAAAATATCTGCTTGAAAATCTTATCACACAGGCTCATTCCAAAAACAGAATTTCATTCCAAAAAAATGTGCTTATGGCAAATGTGAACGATCTTGATATCAGGGCATATGACGCCACCGATTCCTTTATCGGCACGGTTTCTTCCGTTCAGGCATATTACGATGTTTCAATGAAGCTGCTTGAATACGAAAGCAGGCACAAGCTTTTCAGCAAGCAGTTTCCCGTTTACACCAAAGAGCGCGACGATATGCCAACTCTTTACGGCCCGGAATCCACCTCTAAAAATTCCCTTGTGGCAGACGGTTGCATTATTGACGGCACCGTTGAAAACTGCATCATATTTAAAGGCACCAAAATAGCAAAAGGCGCCGTTGTTAAAAATTCCATTCTTATGCAGGACACCGTTATCGGCGAAAACTCAAACTTGAATTATGTGATTTCCGATAAGAATGTAAACATCAAAAACGGCGTTGAGCTTTCGGGCGCGCCCACCTTCCCCGTCACCTTAACAAAAGGCACGAGGATATAACGCTTTTGGAGGTAAATGATTTATGAAAGTTTTATTTGCTGCATCCGAGGCAAATCCTTGGATGGCATCGGGCGGACTCGGCGATGTTGCCGGCTCACTGCCGATTGCGCTTCGCAAAAGGCTTATAGGATGCCGCGTTGTTATGCCGCTCTATGAATCCGTGAAGCAAAAATTCGGCGATCAGCTCACCTTTATCACATCAATTTCCGTTCCCGTAAGCTGGCGCCGCCAATACTGCGGAATTTTTGAGGCAAAGCTGAACGGCGTTGTTTTCTACTTCCTTGATAACCAATATTATTTTAAGCGCGACGGTATTTATGGCCATTATGACGATGCCGAAAGATTTGCATTTTTTGCAAGAGCGGTACTTGAAATAATCCCGGCAATTGATTGGAAGCCCGATATCATTCACTGCAACGATTGGCAAACGGCGCTCACCCCGCTTTATTATAGCTGCTATTACGCAAACAGAATGGGCTTTGAAAACATCAAAACCGTTTTCACAATCCATAATATTCAATATCAGGGTAAATACGGCAACGAGCTGCTTGAGGATGTGCTCGGCATAGGCCCCGAGCATTACGATCTTATTCAATATGACGGCCTTGTTAATTTCCTTAAAGCCGGCATTGAATGCGCAAATAAGGTAACCACCGTTTCACCCACATATGCAAAAGAAATTCTTGATCCGTGGTATTCCTACGGCCTTGATCCGATTCTCAATCAGCGTTCGTGGAAGCTTTGCGGAATTTTAAACGGAATAGACACCGTAAGCTACGATCCCGAAACCGATAAATCGCTTTGGAAAAATTATAACGCAGACGATTTTTCCGCAAAAGCGGTTAATAAAGAGGAGCTTCAAAAGATGATGGGGCTTGCCGTTAGGCCTGATACTCCGCTTGTCGGCATAGTAACAAGGCTTGTTGGCCACAAGGGTGTTGATCTTATGCGCGAAGTGCTTGAAAAGAGCCTTTGGGAAAAGGATATTCAATATGTTGTGCTCGGCTCCGGCGAATGGCAGTATGAAAGCTATTTCAGGGAACTGCACGATAAATATCCCGATAAAGTGGGCCTGCGCCTTGGCTTTGTGCCCGATTTGGCAAGAAAGATTTATGCCGGCGCGGATCTGTTCCTGATGCCGAGCAAGAGCGAACCGTGCGGCCTTTCGCAGATGGTGGCTTTGCGCTACGGCACGCTGCCGATCGTTCGTGAAACAGGCGGTCTTAAAGACTCCGTTACCGACAGCGGCGACGGCGAAGGAAACGGATTCACCTTTAAAACATACGATGCTTATGATATGCTCGGCGCAATTTACAGAGCGGTTGACGCATATAATAACAAAGAATATTGGCCCACCCTCGTTGAGCGCGCACTCCGCTGCGATATGAGCTGGGGCAAATCGGCAAATGAATATATTAAAATGTATAAATCCTTGCTGAAATAAGCATATAACAAAATGCAAGGCGCCTCCAAACGGAAGTGCCTTGTGTTTATATTACAGTATTTCAATCAAACCGATAAAATAAGCATATGGAAACAATAAAAAAAGAAGATTATACTTTCGCGGCAGATATAGAAAAAACAAGAGAATATTATAAAACAAATTCATTGTGTGGCTGCTCTTGCTGCCGCAATTACTATGCGCAAATCAAAAACAAATTCCCGAAATTGAGCGATTTTTTAAGCGATTTCGGAATTGATATTTCAAAGCCCGATGAAATAATCAGTATTGAAACGGATAGCGAAATAAACTATATGAATATTGATTACACAGTCTGCGGGAGCATAGAAAAGGCAGGGCAAAACGAAATTGAAATTTATGATAATTTGCCTTTGAAAATAATTGTAACCGACGGCTTTGTCAGCCCCAACGGTCAGCACGGTGAATATTTTACAATTTCCGTTGAAGGCATTGAACTACCGTGGTTTTTAAACGAGCCTTTTCCGAAACCGATTACGAAAAGCCCTAAATTTAAACATAAAAATTCATTGCGCAAAATATTTAAGAACAGAACAAACTGAAAACCGCAGATTAGGCGTTGGCGAAATCTGCGGTTTTATTTTATGCGTTATTTTCTTTTGGCTTTCTCATAGTGAGCGAAATGCGCTTTTTTGCAACATCAACCCCAAGCACCCAAACGGTGACTATATCGCCCACCTTGAGCACATCGGAGGGATGCTTTATATAGCGATTTGTTATTTGCGAAATGTGCACAAGCCCATCCTGATGGACTCCCACATCAACAAATGCGCCGAAATCGATAACATTGCGTACCGTGCCCTTAAGCTCCATGCCCTCTTTCAAATCCTCAATACCCATAACATCCGTTCTGAGCATGGGCTGAGGCAATTCCTCGCGCGGGTCTCTGCCCGGCTTGCCGAGTTCGGATATAATATCCTTCAGCGTAGGCTCGCCGATATCGAGCCGGGCGGCAAGAGCGCTTGTGCCCTGCGTTTCAACCGCTGATTCGATTGCCGAAATATTACCTCCGCGAACATCGCTTTCCGAAACACCGCATATTTTAAGCAACTGCTTTGCAGCAGGATAAGATTCCGGGTGGACTGCCGTGTTATCAAGCACTTCTTTGGATTCTGATATCCTTAAAAAGCCCGCGCACTGCTCAAATGCTTTAGGGCCGAGCTTCGGCACCTTTTTCAGCTGTGTGCGCGATGTGAAGCTGCCGTTTTCCTCTCTGTAAGCCGTTATATTCTTTGCGATTGCGGATGAAACGCCCGAAACACGCAGCAAAAGCGACGGTGACGCTGTGTTTAAATCAACGCCGACGGAATTTACGCAATCTTCAACAACACCGTCCAACGCAGCCGAAAGCTCTTTTTGCGGCATATCGTGCTGATATTGACCAACGCCGATTGCCTTTGGGTCTATTTTAACAAGCTCGGCAAGCGGATCCTGCAAGCGCCTTGCTATTGAAACCGCCGAGCGCAAAGAAACATCATATTCCGGAAACTCCTCTGCCGCAAGCTTTGAAGCCGAATAAACGGAAGCGCCGGCTTCGCTTACCACCATATAAACAATGCCGCAATCAAGTTCCCTGATAACCTCGGCGGCAAAAGCCTCTGTTTCATGTGATGCCGTGCCGTTTCCGATTGCAAACATTTTAACATCGTATTTTTTAACAAAGCCTTTGATTGTTTTCTTTGCTTCCTCGATTTTATTGTGAGGCGGCGCGCAATATATAACGCCTGTGTCAAGCACCTTGCCGTTTTCATCCACAACGGCAACCTTGCAGCCCGTGCGATAACCGGGATCAAGCCCGATTGTTACCTTGCCTTTAACAGGCGGCTGCATAAGAAGCTGAGCCGTATTTTTAGAGAAAACCTTTATGGAATCCTCGCATGCGCGGTCGGTTAATTCATTTCTGATTTCCCTTTCTATGCTTGGGAAAACAAGGCGTGTGTAAGCATCGTCGGCGGCATCGCGCACCAAATCCGCGCACGCCGAATCGTTTTTAACATAAAGCCCCGTAAGCACGCCGAGCCCGCTTGATTTATCAACATCAAGCGAAACCTTCAAGAAGCCTTCTTTTTCGCCGCGATTCACGGCAAGGATTCTGTGATTTGCGATTTTTGCAACAGGCTCGCGATAATCGCCGTAAGCCTCATAAACACCCAAATCATCCTTTGCGCCTTTGGAAACGATATCTCCGTGCGCACGGCAAACATAGCGAAGCTGTTTTCTGCCCGTGGGATCATCGGAAATCATTTCCGCAATAATATCCTTTGCGCCGGCAATCGCCGCATCGCAGTCCGGCACTTCATCGTTTATAAAATCCGCGGCGTATTCAAGCGGGTCAAAACCGGGCTTTTGCTCATAAATTTTAAGCGCAAGCGGCTCAAGCCCCTTGGCCTTGGCAACGGATGCCCTTGTTTTGCGCTTTGGCCTGTATGGGCGGTAAATGTCCTCAATTTCCGTGAGCGTTTTGGCGTTTAAAAGCGCGTTGGCTATTTCTTCCGTCATCGCGCCCTGCTCCTCAATCGAAGCACTCACTTTTTCTTTTTGCTCCTGAAGCGAACGCAGATATTGCAGGCGCTCGTAAATTTGCCTGAGCAATTGATCGTCAAGCGAGCCGGTGGCTTCTTTTCTGTATCTTGCAATAAAGGGAATCGTGTTTGCGTCGTCAATAAGCTGCACGGTATTATCAATTTGCCACTGCTTTAATTTAAATTCTGCGGCAAGAATTTCGTTTATGTTCATTTCGTTCCTCCGAACAGGTAAATTATTTACCTATCCACTTTTTCTTTTTAAATATAACGGCAAGCACCGTAACAACCGTTATCGAAAGCAAAATCACGAATAAATAGCCGTATTTCCAATAAAGCTCCGGCATATTGCGAAAGTTCATTCCGTACCAGCCCACTATAACCGTGAGCGGAAAAAATATTGCCGTAACAACCGTGAATATTTGCATCGTGCGATTTGATTTTATGTCTATATAAGATTGGTATGCATCCTGAAGATGCACCACAGATCCGCTCAGCATATCAATATCATCACGCAGGCGGATTGTTTTTTTGGTGAAGTTAGAAATGTAGCGCAAATAATTGTCGTCGAAAATTTCATTTTCGTTGTCCTCAAGCGCGTCGCCTATATCAATCAGCTGCTCATAATAATTTCGCATGGTGAGCAGTTCTTTTTTCATATGCAAAAGCTGCAAATTAAAATCGCTGCTCACTCTGTCGTGAAGCACAAGCTCCTCAAGCTGAGTTATTTCATAGCCCATATCTTCAATTGTGTTTGAATCGCTGCTTGTTAGGCAATCCAAAAAAGCATATATCAGTTTTTCAAGAGTTATGTTAATAGGCGAATATCTGCCGAGGCATTCCATAAATTTGTCACGCGTGGAGCAATCCGTATCCCGCACATCAACAACGATAAGCAGATTTTTCTTTATAAACAGCGCCACGGAATCACGCTCGCCGTTTACATCATCGGGATTTATAACGGAAATTTTTGTGAAGCAATAATCGTCAAAAACCTCTGCACCGAAACGGGAGTGATAATAAAAATTATCCGATTTGAGCATTTCGGCAGTTGCGGCAGCAAAACCGAATTGCGAATAAATGCGCTCAAATTCCGAAACGGTAACATATCCCGCAGTAACATAATGATTGTCTATTTGATCGATTTTTACCGTTGTTACATCATCCGAAAACTGATAAAACATACTGTCTGCACCAACCCTTTTCTGAAATTATGCGCCCGACGGCAAGCCGGCGGGCGATGCGTTTTAATCAATAATTTTCCGCTTTGATTTCAAAATATGACTGCGGATGAGCGCAAACGGGGCAAACCTCAGGCGCGGCCTTGCCTATAACAATATGGCCGCAATTTGAGCATTTCCAAATCTTATCTTCATCACGGCTGAAAACGATGCCGCCCTGCACATTTTGCAGCAATTTCAAATATCTTTCCTCATGCTCCTTTTCGATTTTACCCACCTCTTCAAAAAGATAAGCAATATCGTCAAATCCCTCTTCCCTTGCTTCTTTTGCGAAAGCGGCATACATATCCGTCCACTCATAATTTTCGCCGTTTGCGGCATCCTGCAAATTAACCGCCGTGCCGGGAATTGCGCCGCCGTGCAAAAGCTTAAACCAAATTTTTGCATGCTCTTTTTCATTCATTGCAGTTTCAGTGAAAATGGCTGCAATTTGATTATAGCCGTCCTTTTTAGCCTTTGATGCATAATATTGATATTTGGTATGCGCCTGGCTTTCGCCTGCAAATGCCGCCATAAGATTGGCCTGAGTTTTTGTTCCCTCTAATTTTTTCATATAAAGCACTCCTTAAAATATTGCGGCGAAGCAAATTAAACGCCGTTTTTTCTAATTTTTGTAACCAAAAGCACAAATATACTCCACACGGCTTGGAAAATAATAACATTAACAGCCGTAAGCTGACTCATTCCGCCCATAAAGCCGAGAAGCGCCGCAACGCCGAACCCTATGGCAGAGCCGAATGCGCTGAGTGCTGAAATTGTTTTTTCCGTGCCCACAAGATTATCCGCACCGAGCACAGACGCGATAAACGCCTGCGCAGAGCCGTTGTGCACTGCATATGCGGGGCTTTTTTCGGCAACCGCGCCGCTGTATTTTTCAAAGCTGCGGCCGTTTGAAGCCGTCATAACCCTAATGAAGCCCTCCGGCACATCAAATATATTTTTTAAGCTTTCTTCGTTTATATAAGGATCACAGCTTCGCAAAATAACGGTTATTCCGCTGCGTTCCAGCTTTTTAAGCAGCTTTTTGAGCGTTGGATCCGCCTCGTAGCTGACTATAAACATAGCCATAACCTTGCCTGCCACGGCAAGATAAAGCGCTTTTCTGCCCTTTCTGGTGTATTTTTTTTCATAATCCTCTTTGGGTACGGTAACGCCGTGGTGAATTAGCAAATCGCGATTGCCGACAAGGATTTTCTTTTGATATATCCAAGCCGATGTGCCCATTTTATCCTCATAAATAACGCCGTCAACCTGCGGCAAAATGGACTGCTTGCCCACAATAACATCATCAAAAACATTGGCAAGCGGGCTTTTTATTTGCATAACCACCGCCGCGGTTTGCAAAATCGCATCGTCTATTTTTGCACCGTTAAAGGTTTTTATGCCATGCAGATTGCATGAGCGCGAACCGAAAAGATCCGCCGCCTCCATCACAAGCGCGTTTGAATTGTGCACATAATGTGCGCCCTCAAATCCGCAAACCATAGCGCCGCTTTTCGCAAGTGATTTTGAAACCTGCGAAAGTGCGCGGTTTGAAGCTAAAAGCGTTATTGCCGGGCAGGAGATTATAAGCCCCGCCGTGAGCATATTAAACGCCTCGTTCCAATTCTTTTTGATGAGGCCGATAATCACAAACATTGCCAAATTAAAGCAAATAAATACGGGCGAAAGCACCTTTGCCGTTTTATCCGCCGGCTCACATGCAAAAGAAATTTCCAAAAAGCTTGTGGGAAAATCCGTTTTAACGCTGTATTTCAAATAAGGCTCGCCCTCAAGCATGTTTTTGGAGATTATTCGTGCGTCTACCTCGTTTACAATATCCTCAACGGTTGATTTATCCCCTCTGCCGGTTAAAAATTCAAAGTTGCTTATAACCCTCTCAACCGTTTGTCTCCTGCCGAGCTCCGCTATAAACACGGCAAAAACCGCCGCCGACGGAAACAGCGTGCCCCCATCGTAAATCAAATCCGGATTTGCCAAAAGCACACCTGTGTTTACAGCCGCAATCACAGCCGCCACGGTTACGGGAAAATAAAAGTTTATTCCTTTTTTGAGATTAAGCCCGCGCAAAAGCGTGCCGATATTTGTTATCATCACAGCGGCATAAATTATGATTGCCGTTAAATAACAATTGAAATCATCGTTTAAAAAGGAGGGCAAATACGCCGTGTTTTTTAGCACTGTAATCAGAAGCAAAAGTGCACCGAAAACAACGGTGAACGAAACGCGCAAATTGCTTTTTGTTTTAAGCTTAAAAAGGCTTTCAAGCGTTTGAGTGCGCTCGCTGCTTTTTCTGTAATCGTCGAATTTAATCTTTTTTGCGCGGCTTTTATCGTCGCCCTCAAATTCCTCCGGCGTAAAAAGGCGAAATTTATTCACCTTTTCCTCACGCCTGCGGCGAAGCTGCTCTTCGGCAAGTTCCTCGTCTATCACGGGAACCTCGTCCACCTCATCGTCAAAGCCCGTCATCCTGATTTGGTCGGAATTGTCATATTCGTCCTTTTCGGGCACAAAATCGGATTTACTTTCACGATTTGCCGAAAATACCGTTCGCGTTTTATCAAGCTCATCAACAGCAAGAATTGTGGGTATTTCCTGCAAATCAAGAGTTTTATCAAACCTGGAGCGGCTTTTTATCGTGGCCGCCTTTTCTATAATTCGCGGCGGAGCTGAGCCGTATTCCGCGTCTGCCGAATGGCTTTTGAAAAACCTTTTCGCCTCGCCTTTAGCAATCGGCACCACCGCCGTTTTATCCGGGTTCGGCACCTTTGCCGTTTTTTGGCGTGAAAGCTTAGGCACCACGGCGGTTTTATCGTTTGCCGGCTGCGGCGCGGGTTTGGTTTTTCCCGGCACATATGCCCTAACCTTTTCCGTTTCTTCGGCATTTGAAGCGGTGCTTTTTTGAGATTTCGGCACAAAGGTTTTAACCGGCTCCGGCTCGAGCGGCTCATCAACGCTTTTGATTTTTTCTTTTGCTTCGGCGGATTTTCTGTCTATGCTTTTAAGCACCGCCTCGGCTTCCTTTAAAATCTCTTCAACCGAAAGATCTTTATTTTCACTCATTCAAATCACTCATCACAAGCCAAGCCTTTGCCTGGCGATTTCATACATAATTACGGACGCCGCAACGGAGGCGTTAAGGCTGTTTACATTGCCGCGCATCGGCAGCGAAACGGTTACATCGCACTTTTCCTTAACGAGCCTGCCCACTCCTTTGCCCTCGCTGCCAACAACAAGTGCCGCGCCACCCGAAAAATCGGTTTTGCACCAAGGCTGCCCGTCCATATCCGCGGCATAAACCCAAATGTTTTTCTTTTTTAAATCCTCAATGGTTGAGGCAAGATTTGAAACTCTTGCCACCTTAACATATTCAAGTGCGCCGCATGCGGTTTTAGCAACTATAAAATTAAGTCCCGCGTTTCTGCGCTTCGGAATTATAACGCCATGCACACCGCATGCCTCTGCCGTTCTGATAATCGCACCGAGATTGCGGCTGTCCTCAATTTCATCGCAGATAATTATAAACGGTGCCTCTCCGCGTTTCTCTGCAGCAGCAAGAATATCCGCCACGCTGCTGTATTCATGCGCGGGCACATTAGCCACCACGCCCTGATGATTTGCACCGCCGCACATAAAATCAAGCTTGCGCGAATCAGCTTCCTTAATTACAATGCCTTTTTCACGAGCCATTGCAACGATTTTGTTTATTGAGCCTTCTCTGCTGCCCTTTGCGATTATGATGTTTTCGATTTCTCTGCCGCTTTTAAGCAGCTCGGCCACGGCGTTTCTGCCTATAACCATATTATCGTTTTCAATAAATTTTGTGTTTTTATTATCCTTTACCATTTAAAATTCCGAAACCTTTCAACTTTTTGCAAGCAATTTTCGCATATCGGATTTAATTTTGCACGCGCGGGCATTTCGGCATATTGCGAAAGCCTTTTCTTAAAGCGGGGCGTAAAATCCGTTAGTTTTAATATATAATTTATTATAACATTTAGCATGCCGACTTTCAATCAAAAAAAGCCGACCGAACAATAAATTCGGTCGGCAAAATTTAAAGCCTTACG
>ENA-OQQU01001267-OQQU01001267.1-human-gut-metagenome-genome-assembly--contig:-NODE-1267-length-14156-cov-5.240408_pt1 | contig 14156 bp, 10 predicted proteins | sample MGYA00243233_ERZ505096 | MGnify/ENA primary metagenome ERZ505096 (study PRJEB26097, sample SAMN02712159) | human gut metagenome | biome: Gut microbiome | host: Homo sapiens | place: Denmark... | reverse complement strand
CCTCGATTTACCTCCAGTAAACCTTCGAAATTTGCATTTGCATCTGACGAAAAATTCATTCGTCAGCCGATCACCTCATTTGTGCGGTGTTACCAAAAATCATGTTTTTAAGCAATCGCATCCGATTGAACAAAAACCCACGACTTTTCCTGCAAAAGCAAGAGGATTTTTCGCGGTTGATGGCGAATTAAAACGATTCGGACTGCACCTCGCTGTGGGAAAAACGGCAGAGTGTGCAGAACGAAAAACCAATCATTTTCCGGGCGCTTTCGCTGGTGGTGGCGGCGGAAAGCCCGACGGACGAGGTACTGGAATGGAAACAAACACCTATTATTATGCGGGCATTGACATCGGTTCTACCACCGTCAAGCTGGTGCTGCTGAACGAAGCGGGAGAAATGGTCTGGGGCGAATATCGCCGCCACTGCGCGCATACGCAGGAGACGCTGGCGGAGATGATGCGGGAAGCGCGGAAGAAACTCGGCGCGTGCCGCGTGAAGGTGCGCATGACCGGGTCAGGCGCAATTTCGCTGGCGGAAGCACTGCGCGTCGGGTTCGTACAGGAGGTCGTTGCGGTGGCGGAAGCGCTGCAGAAGGCCGCGCCGCAGACCGACGTCGCCATCGAATTGGGCGGCGAGGACGCGAAGATTATCTATTTCACCGGCGGATTGGAAGAGCGCATGAACGGCGTGTGCGCGGGCGGCACGGGGTCTTTTATCGACCAGATGGCGGCGCTGCTGAAAACCGATGCGCCCGGCTTGAACGAACTGGCAAAGCGCTATCATGAGCTGTATCCCATTGCGGCGCGCTGCGGCGTGTTCGCCAAGAGCGACATTCAGCCGCTGATTAACGAGGGCGCGGCGCGTGAGGATCTGGCGGCGTCGATTTTTCAGGCGGTTGTAAACCAGACGATTTCCGGGCTGGCGTGCGGCAAGCCGATTCGCGGGCATGTGGCGTTCTTGGGCGGGCCGCTGCACTTCCTGTCCGAACTGCGGCAGGCGTTTGTCCGCACCCTGCACCTGACGGAGGAAACCGCGATTGTGCCGGAAAATTCGCACCTCTTTGCGGCGACGGGCGCGGCGATGGCGGCGCTTTCGGGCGGCGAGGACGAAGCTGTGCCGATGGACAGCCTGCTCGAACGCCTCGAACACGGCGTCATGCTGACCTTCGGCTTGAAGCACCTGCCGCCGCTGTTCCGCAATCAGGAGGAATATGCGGCGTTCAACCGCCGCCACGCACAGGCGAAGGTGCAGCGCGGCGATCTGGCGACGTATGCGGGCAAGTGCTATTTGGGCATAGACGCTGGTTCGACGACGACGAAAGTCGCGCTGATTGGCGAAAAGGGTGAATTGCTGTACAGCTACTACGCGGGCAATTCCGGCAGCCCGATTGAGACGGCGCGCACGGCGATGCGCGAGCTGATGGAGAAGATGCCCGACACGGCGGTGATTGCGCGCTCCTGCTCCACCGGCTACGGCGAAAGCCTGCTGAAATCGGCGTTCCGGCTTGATGACGGCGAGGTGGAGACGATTGCGCACTGCACAGCGGCGGCATTCTTTGACCCGAAAGTGGACTGTGTGCTGGATATCGGCGGGCAGGACATGAAGTGCATCAAGCTGAAAAACGGCTCGGTGGACACGATTCTGCTCAATGAGGCGTGTTCGTCCGGCTGCGGCAGCTTCTTGGAGAACTTCGCAAACTCGATGGGCTACACGGCGGAAGGATTTGCGGCGGAAGCCCTCTTTGCGCCCGCCCCGGTTGATTTGGGAACGCGCTGCACCGTGTTCATGAACTCCAACGTCAAGCAGGCGCAGAAGCAGGGCGCGACGATTCAGGACATCAGTGCGGGTCTGGCGTGTTCGGTCATCAAGAATGCGCTGTTCAAGGTCATCAAACTCGCTGATCCGAAGGAACTGGGGCAGCATATCGTCGTGCAGGGCGGCACGTTCCACAACAAAGCGGTGCTGCGCGCGTTCGAGCAGCTTGCGGGCGTGGAAGCCGTCTGCCCGGATATTTCCGGCATGATGGGCGCGTTCGGTGCGGCGCTGATTGCGCGCGACCGGGCGTCGGGCAGCGATACACCCTCCTCTACCCTGCCGATTCAGGACATTCTGGGCTTGCAGTGGCAGACGCGGACGGCGCGCTGTCAGGGCTGCACGAACCACTGTATGCTGACGGTCAGCCTCTTCCCCGGCGGACGGCGGCACATCACGGGCAACCGCTGCGAAAAAGGGCTGGGCAAGACCGCAACGGGAGAAAAAGGCCCGAACGTGATGGCGTACAAGCTCAAGCGCATGTTCGACTATCAGCCGCTGACCGCCGAACAAGCCACGCGCGGCGAACTGGGCATTCCCCGCGTGCTGAACATGTATGAGAACTTCCCGTTCTGGATGACGCTGCTGACGAAGCTGGGCTTCCGGGTGGTGCTGTCTCCCGCGTCCAGCCGCGCAATCTACGAGAAGGGCATGGAGTCCATCCCGTCGGAAAGCGAGTGCTATCCGGCGAAGATGGCGCACGGGCATGTGCAGTGGCTGATTGATCAGGGCGTCGGGACAATCTTCTATCCGAGCGTGTTTTACGAGCGGCAGGAGGATATGAAGACCCAAAACCACTTCAACTGTCCGATGGTTGTGGCAAATCCGGAGAATATCGCCAATAACGTCGAGGACGTGACCGAGGGGCGCGTGCGGATGCTTAAACCGTTCCTCGCGCTGACCAGCGAAAAGACGGCGGCGGACACGCTTGTGCGCTTTTTCCGCAAGACCTTCAATATCCCGGAACAGGAAGTTCGCGACGCGGTTCACGCGGGCTGGGACGAGCAGCAGTGTGCCAAGACCGACGTGCGCGCCGAGGGCCTGAAGGTGCTGCAATGGATGGAGGAAAACCACAAGAAGGGCATCGTGCTGGCGGGTCGCCCGTACCACGTTGACCCGGAAATTAACCACGGAATGCCGGAGCTGATTGCCTCCTATGGGCTGGCGGTGCTGACTGAGGACAGCATCCCCGCTTCCTTCCATGGCGAGCATCCCCTGCGCGTGAGCGACCAGTGGGTGTACCATTCCCGCCTGTATGTGGCGGCGCAGTTTGTCAGCCAGCGGGATGATTTGGAGCTGATTCAGCTCAACTCCTTCGGCTGCGGGCTGGACGCCGTGACGACCGATCAGGTGGCGGAAATTCTGGAACGCTGCGGCAAGCTGTATACGCTCATCAAAATTGACGAGGTGAACTCGCTGGGCGCGGCGCGCATCCGCGTGCGTTCCCTGCTGGCGGCGATGGCGCAGCGCGAAAAGCGCGGCATCGTGGCGCATCCCGTTCCTGCAACGTATCATCGCGTGGAGTATACTCGCGACATGCAGAAGAAGGGCTATACCATTCTTGCGCCAAACATGTCACCGATTCATTTCCGTCTGCTTCAGCCGGTGCTGGAGAAGCACGGGTATCACATCGTCATGCTGGAAAACGATACACGCTCCGCGATTGATACGGGCCTCAAATTCGTCAACAACGACGCTTGCTATCCGTCCATCATCACCGTCGGGCAGATGATGGAAGCCGTGCTGTCCGGCAAGTACGACACCGACCGCCTTGCCCTCGCCATGACGCAGACGGGCGGCTGCTGCCGCGCAAGCAACTACGTCGGTTTCATCCGCCGCGCGCTGGCGAAAGCCGGACTGGGGCATATCCCGGTTATCTCCATTAACGCCAACGGCATGGAAACGAACGAGGGCTTCCACTTCACCCTGCCGATGCTCATCGGCGCGGCACAGGCGATTGTTTTCGGCGATTTGCTGATGCGCTGCCTGTATCGGGTGCGCCCCTACGAAATTGAGGCGGGAAGCGCCAACCGGCTGGCGGAGACATGGTCGCAGAAGATCATCGACCATCTGGTGAACGGCACGGGCCGCTACGGCGACATCTGCCAGCAGTTAGTGGACGACTTTGACCATCTGCCAATTCACGAGGATATGAAGAAGCCGCGCGTGGGCATCGTCGGCGAAATTCTGGTGAAGTATATGCCCGTGGCGAATAACCATCTGGTCGATTTGCTGGAAGAAGAGGGCGCGGAAGCCGTTGTGCCCGACCTGATGGACTTCATGAACTACTCCGTTTACAACGGCAAGTTCAAACACGAGTATCTGGGCAAGGGCTGGACAAGTGAAGCGAGCGCGGTACTGGGCGTGAAGGGCATTCGCGCGCTGCGGCGTCCCGCACTCAAGGCGCTGGAAAAGTCCAAGCGCTTTGAACCGCCGATGCATATTGAGCAGATTGCGGAGCTGTCCGACCCGTTCCTTTCGCAGGGCAACCAGTACGGCGAAGGGTGGTTCCTGACGGGCGAAATGGCGGAACTGCTGCTGACAGGCGTGCCGAATATTGTGTGTATTCAGCCGTTTGCGTGCCTGCCGAACCATGTGGTGGGCAAGGGGGTTATCAAGCAGCTGCGGAAGAAGTATCCGCAGGCGAATATCTGCGCGGTGGACTTTGACCCCGGCGCGAGTGAGGTAAATCAGCTCAATCGTGTGAAGCTGATGCTTTCCGCCGCGCGGAAAAACATGGAGCAGGCAGCAAAAGAAGAATAAACACGCGGAAGTAGTATGGGAAAAGCGACCAACTCAATCGCGCGAAAGGGGTCAAGGGGGAAATTCCCCCTTGCGGAGTCCAGAGGCAGCGCCTCTGGTGGGGTTTGGGGCAACGCCCCAACTGTTCCTCGTGCGACCATTCCAAAGGAAAAGTCCACAAAGGCGCAGGCAGCGAAGCGTCCCTGCCAGTAACTTCGCGCTCCCTCAGGAGCGCCCCCAAGCTGCTTTATCGACCCACTATGCAGTGTCGCGCCAAATGGGCGCGACCACATAGCCTGCCCGCCCCCCTATCAGCGCAAATAAAACCCAGCCGGAGGATAGCCAACATCCCCCGACTTACCTGACCCCTCTTTTGCACATCTGCCATACACCAAATTCGCCCCGGAAGCATCAGCAGCTTCCGGGGCGAAAATCATGCAAAAAAAATGCGAGCGTGACCGTAAGCCGAGTTCTGTCGAGGGACGATCATCTATCCAGACCTGACGTTGCCGCGCAGGTTCAAGCGATGCCGAGGACGCGACGGGCAGCCGCATGTGTCCTCATACGCATCTTGCACCAGATGGGGTTTACAGCACGGACAAGTCGCCAAGCCGTGGGTGAGCTCTTACCTCGCCTTTCCATCCTTACCGCACCGAAATGCGGCGGTATATCTCTGTTGCCCTCTCCTTGGAGTCGCCTCCACCGGCCGTTAGCCGGCATCCTGCCCTGTGGTGCTCGGACTTTCCTCATACCATTGCTGGCACGCGATCGCCTGATCACCTCGCACAGGTGTATCATAGCGCAAACGCCGCGATTTGTCAAGGGGCGCCGGTTGACGCAGAACGCGCGCTATGCTATAATGGGCGCATCAATATGGGTGGAGGATGAAATCATGAAACGCTTCATTGCAATGCTCCTGATACTCTGTTCTGCGCTCCTGATGACGACGGCTTTCGCGGAAGAGACTGCCCCTGAAGCCCAAATCACCGTGGTGGAACAGCGCTTCATCAACATGGAGGACGACGGCCGCGGCTTCTTCTTCGCGAAGGTGCAGAACACGGGCGACGCTGCCGGTTACGCTGATTATAAGGGGAATATCGTCGCTTCTGACGCGGAGGGCAATATCATCCTGACCGAAAACTATGTGAGCACCGCACCCGATGAAGTGTACCTTGAACCCGGCGAATACGCGTATGTCCGCGAAAACATCTACGACGACGCGCTGGACACCGCCGAAGTTGCGGACTGCAAGTTCTCCATCAGGGCGGTCGATGACGGCGAGGAGTACGAAAAGCTCGCGTCGGAAGCGAAAATCCACTTTGAGCCGGACGAAGAGGATGACAACTATGTGGATGTCACCTTCACCAACACGACCGACGAAATCCTCTACGACTACGAGATTGTGGCGGCGCTGTACGACCAGAACGGCGAATTGCTGTTCATCAACACGGAAGTGGTGAGCGGCATCGGCGTGCATCCGGGCAGCACCATCACCGTTCGGCTGTACATTTACGAGGATATTCTCATGTACTTCTGCCGCGAAGGCCTCACGCCCACGACCGTGGATGCGCTGGTCTACTGCGAAAAGTAAAGCGGAAATCCTGCAAAACGCATCGTCCCCGCGGCGGTGCGTTTTTTCGTATCAGAATATGCTTGCAAAACGCCGCCGACTGTGCTAAAATGCCGAAGCATCCACATTTTTCGGAGGATTTTGCCTGATGGCGACCTTGCTTCTTGTCGTGATTTATCTTTCCTTCATCAGCCTTGGCGTGCCGGATTCGCTGCTTGGCACGGCGTGGCCCGTCCTCTACCGCGAACTCGGTGTGCCGCTTGCGTCCCAGAGCGCCGTGAGCATCCTCTGCTCCCTCGCGACGATGACCTCCAGCATGAACAGCGCGCGCATCATCTCCCACCTCGGCACGGGCAAAGTGACCGCGTTCTCAACGCTTTTGACCGCCGCCGCCCTGCTCGGCTTCTCCTTTTCGGGCAGCTTCTGGTTCATGTGCCTGATGGCGATTCCGCTTGGGCTGGGCGCGGGCTGCGTTGATTCGGCGCTGAATAATTATGTTTCCATCCACTATAACGCGACCGTCATGTCCTTCCTGCACTGCTTTTATGGCGTTGGCGTGATGGTCAGCCCGTACATCATGTCCGTCGTCATTAACAGCGCGGTCGGCTGGCGCGGCGGCTACCGCACGGCAAGCCTGATTCAGGCGCTTATCGGCAGCATCCTCCTACTGGCGCTGCCCTTGTGGAAAAAGGCGCACGGCGAAGAGTCCATTCAGGCGGAAAAGAAGATGAAAGTCCTGCCGATTTCGCAGACGCTGCGGATTCCGGGCGCGCTGATGACCTGCCTGCTCTTCCTGACCTTCTGCGCGATTGAGGTCATCTGCGGCGGCTGGAGCGCAACGTACATGGTGGAAGCGAAGCACATGCCCGCGAATTTGGCGGCGCGCGCGACGATGTACTTCTACCTCGGCATGGCGCTGGGGCGCTTCCTCTCCGGCGTTGCGGCGAAGAAGCTGACCCCGTGGCAGATTATCTTTATCTCAATGGGCATCCTCGGTGTGTCGCAGACGACGCTGCTTGTTTCCGGCAACAACGTCCTGACGATGGCGGCGCTGCTGATGACGGGCTTGGGCGTCGGCCCGCTGTACCCGAATTTCAACTACATGACCCCCCTGCATTTCGGCAAGGACGTCAGCCAGTCGGTCATGGGGATGCAGATGACATTCGCGTCCATCGGCACCATCGCCGCCCCCGCCCTCTGCGGCGTGCTGGGACAGCTGCTCGGCATGGGCATTTTCCCGGCGTATTTGATGATATTCTACGTTCTGACCGCCGTCGGCATTATCGCCCTGCGCCGCACACTCCGGCAGGTGGGACGGCTTCAGCAATGAGCAATGAAAAGCGCGTCCGCAATTTGCAGACGCGCCTTTTTAGGTGCGCTAAAAGTCAAGTATGGGAGTGTGCACTGCGAAGGTTTCCAAAGGGCGATCGCAAAGCCCTTTGGTCGCTCCCGCAGGAGCGAAATCCCTGCACAACAGGCAAGCAGTGCCTGAAAGTGCCATCACGCCGCAATGCCGCGCATTGTCTTTCTGAACACATGCATAAACAGCGTCACCGTGCACAAGACCGCGAGCACATCCGCAATCGGCTCGGCGAGGAAAATCGCAAACACCGTGTCCGGAATGAACAGCGGCAGCAGATACACCAGCGGAATCAGCAGAATCAGCTTGCGCAGGCACGCCAGAAATAGGCTGCACTTCGCATTCCCCAGCGCCACAAACGTCTGCTGACACGCAATCTGCGCGCCGAAAATCGTCACGCCCGCCATGTATAGGCGCACGCACGGAATCGCGTACGCACGCAGCGCCGCGTCCGGGGTCAGCAGATAGACAAAAATCTGCGGCGCAAAGATGCACGTCAGCCCCAGCACCGCCGAGAACGCCAAGCACGAAATCAGCAGTATCCGGAACGCGGCTTTCACCCGCTCCGGGCGCTTTGCACCGTAGTTGAAGGAGATAATCGGCTGCGCGCCCTGCGAAAGCCCCTGCAAGGGCAGCAGCGCAAACTGCATCAGCGTGGAGCAGATGGTCATCGTGCCGACGGCCAGCGTGCCGCCCGCCGCGCGCAGCGATGTGTTGAAGCACACGGACACAAGGCTCTCCGTGCTTTGCATAATGAACGGCGCGAGTCCCAGCGCCACGCACGGCGCAAGCAGCTTCCAGTTCAGCCGCAGCAGACGGCGCTTCAGGTGCAGTATCGTCTGCCTGCCCGTCAGGAAGCGCAGGACGAACGCCGCGCTCACAGCCTGTGAAATCACCGTCGCCAGCGCCGCGCCCTGCACATCCATGTGGAAAACGAAGATGAACAGCGGGTCAAGCAGCGTGTTCAGCACCGCGCCAATCAGCACCGTCAGCATCCCCGCCTTGGAGAAGCCCTGCGCGGTGATGAACGGGTTCAAGCCGAGAGACAGCTGCACGAACACCGTGCCGAGGCTGTAAATGGCAATGTAGCGCTGGGCATAGGGCAGGGCATCCTCCGTTGCGCCGAACGCCAGCAGAATCGGCGTGTAAAAGCAGGACAGCACAACCGTCAGCACTGCCGAAACGCACAGCAGCAGCGCCGTGCAGCTGCCCAAAATCCCCTCCGCCTTCTCGTGGTTCCGCTGCCCCATCGCGATGGACGCAAGCGGCGCGCCGCTGGATGCGCACAGCGCCGCGAACGCCGAAACCAGCAGGATAATCGGCAGGCAGACACCCAGCCCCGTCAGCGCGAGCGTGCCCACGTCGGGAATGTAGCTGATGTAGATGCGGTCAACAAGGTTATAGAGCATATTGACGAGCTGCGCGGTGATGGTGGGAATTGACAGGCGCAGCATCAGCCGCCCGACGGGTTCATTCGCGAGGTCGGGGCGGCGCGGTGCAGTGGACATAGAAAGCCTCCTTTTTTGCAAACATGGGATAATTCGCCGTCAGCCCCCGGAAATCCTCTTGCTTTGCGGAATTTTCGCGTTCGCTTGTGCTTTTCGGGCGAATCTGGTATACTGGATGCAATCCAACGGAAAGGACGTGCGGATATGCCGGATTTGCTCCCCGCCGCCGAAGCGCTGGCGGAGAAACGCTGCCTTGTCACCCTGCGCAATCAGCCGGATTTTGTGCTGCTTCAGCCCATTGACGCGCGGGACACGCTGACGCAGGAAATGCAGCTGCTTGCCGCGCAGACAATGCGGAGCTTCCTGCACGTCGCGTTCCCGGTGGAAGCGTGGAATGTGGATTTGTCCCCGTGGGACGCGCCGCCTGTGTTCGGTCGTGAATCCTTCGGGCATGGCGCGGCGGATACGCTGGATTGGCTGCGGTTGCGCCTGATGCCGGAAGTGCGTGCGAAATACGCGATTTCGCCGGATGCGCCCGTCATCCTCGGCGGATATTCGCTGGCGGGGCTGTTCAGCCTGTGGAGCGCGGCGCAGGTGGATGATTTCGCTGCGGTCGCTGCCATGTCGCCGTCGGTGTGGTTTCCGGGCTGGGCGGATTATGCCGATGCGCACCCCGTGCTTGCCCGCGCAGCCTATCTCAGCTTGGGCGACCGGGAGGAGAGAAGCCGCAATTCGGTGCTGGCAACGGTCGGGGAGGCGGTCAGGCAGCAGGACGCGCGGCACGAACGGCAGGGCATCCGGCACATCCTCCGCTGGCATCCGGGAAACCATTTTCAGGGGGTGGAGGCGCGCTGCGCGGCGGGGTTCGCGTGGGGCATCATGTCTATCGGATAAGTAGGAATTGACAGTTTTCCCTGCATTTTCGCGTTATTTCGTGCGAAAAAGCGGGAGAATCGCAGGAAAAATGAGCATAATTCACAAAGTTTCCGTCGTTTTTTCTATCGCGACATTTTGTCGAAACCTTGACAAGCCTGTTCTGAATGGTATAATAATAGGTATTACACCGCACAAAAAATGCGGAACGAAAAAGAGGTTATTCAGATGCAGACTCGTCGTGAATTTTTGAAGAAGAGCGCAGCCCTGCTGGGCAGCGCCGCGGTTGTCGGCAGCGTTCCCGGACTGCTGAAGGCGCAGGCGGAGGACGGTCAGGAAGTCCCCGCGTACCCCTACCCCTATGTCGAACTGGATCCGGCATACGTCGAGAAGCTCGCCTATGAAGGCTATTTCGAGAACGGCTGCTGCTTCGGCGTCGCCAAGGCGATTCTGGTTGCCCTGCGCGAGAAGGTTGGCTATCCCTACACCGTCATCCCGGAAGAGATGTTCGCCAACGGCAAGGAAGGCTACACCTGCGGCACGCTGTGCGGCGCGCTCGGCGGCGCGGTGGCAATGATTGGTCTGGTCTGCGCGTCTGCGGATTCCCGCCAGCTGACCAAGGATCTGTTCGCGTGGTACTGCTCCACCAATCTGCCGATTTACCAGCCTGAAGCGGCTGCCCCCGTGCAGACGGTGGCGCCCAGCGTCAACTGCATTGACTCCATCACCAAGTTCATGACGGCTGCGAACGTCGAGCGCGGCGATATCATCCGTAAGCGCCGCTGCGGCGGCCTGAGCGGCGACGTGGCGCGCCGTACGGTTGAGCTGCTGAACGCGCACTTCGGCTTCGCGGAGCTGCCGGTCGCTTCTCCCGTGGCGGAGGAAGAAACCCTCGCGCCCAACGAATACATCGGCGAAGCGCAGTCCTTCGGCGGCACCCTCCGCGTGAAGGTCACGATGGACGGCGACAAGATCGCTAAGATCGACATCCTGTCCCACAGCGACACCGCCGGCGTGTGCAATCCCGCCTACGACACCGTGCCGGGCAAGATTATCGACGCGCAGTCCACGGCTGTTGACGCGGCGACGAACGCAACCATCTCCAGCAAGGCCATCATGGCGGCTGTGGAAGACGCGCTGAGCAAGGTCGGCAAGTAATTACCGAATTTCAACAAACACATTGGGAGGGCTTGCATGGGCGCTGCCCGGCACGCCCTCCCTTTCTTTCATCGGTCATAAGCGCCGAAAGGAGGTCATCAAGCCATGTTCAACATTGGTTTTTCGGAACTGCTGCTGGTGCTGCTGGTCGCCTTTCTGGTGGTCGGGCCGAAGGATTTGCCCAAGGTTGCCCGCTGGCTGGGGCGCACGGTGAAAAAATCGCGCCGCCTGCTGAACGAAATCAAGAAGGAATCCGGCTGGGACGAGCTGGAGAAGGAAGTTCGCGATGTTCAGCACGACGTGAAGGACGCCGTGAAGCAGGGCGATGTCTCCGCGGAATTGCGCGAGGCGAAAAAATCCGTGCAGGACAGCGCGGAAAAGTTTGACAAGGACACGAAATCGAACTGAGGGAGGACACAAACATGCGTCTGGGAACCACGGAAATCATCCTGATTGTCGTATTGGCGCTGGTGCTGTTCGGCGGCGGCAAGCTGGCGGGCGTCGGCAAGGCGCTGGGCAAGAGCATCAAGGACTTCAAGAATGAAGTGAAGGACGACAAGGCGGAGGAAAAGTCCAAAGAGGACAAAAAGGACGAAACATGAAGCAGAAGCAGACGACCCCTGCCGAGGAGACGGAAGACAAGCGCCCGAATGAGACGCCCGACGGGGACTCATCCGACGGAGAGTCCTCCGATGGCGAGTCCTCCGATGGCCTGAAGGAAGCGGGCGAATCCATGCTGTCGCACCTGATGGCGCTGCGCAAAGTGCTGCTCATATCCGCCGCGGCGGTGCTGATCGGCTTCGTCCTCGTCTTTTATCTGGCGATTGACCCGCTGATGGCGCAGATTCTCGCTCCCATTCAGGCGCGCGGGATTCAGGTGATTTTCACCACCATGTCCGAGGCGTTGGTGACGAAGTTCAAGGTGGCGCTGCTGGCGGGCATGATTATCGCCAGTCCCGTTGTCATCTGGGAGATTTGGGGGTTCATCAAACCCGCGCTGTACCCGCAGGAGAAGCGGAAGTTCCGCCTGCTGTTCGTGCTGGCGCTGCTGCTGTTCCTGACGGGCGTTGTGTTCTGCTATTTCGCCGTGTATTCTCTGGCGGTGGATTTTTTCCTCGTTGCGGGCGATTCGCTGGCGACGCCGATGCTGTCCATTGACAAGTACGTCAGCTTCCTGTTCGGCTTCCTCGTGCCGTTCGGGGTTGCGTTCCAGCTGCCGGTGGTGCTGTACCTGACGACGCGCGTTGGGCTGACGACGCCCGACATGCTCCGCAGCAAGCGGAAGTATGTCATTCTGGCGATTTTCGTCCTCGCGGCGATTTTGACGCCCCCGGATGTGGTGTCGCAGGTGGCGCTGGGTCTGCCGATGTGCGGGCTGTATGAAATCGGCATACTGGTCAGCCGCTGCACGAAGGCAAGGGAGCGGGCATAAGGGGATGAAATGCGCTGCGCATGGCTGATGCCGCAGCGCTTTTTGCGTGGGGGCGGATGAGGTCGTTCCCCCGAAATTCAAAAAATTTTAACACCTTTTCCGGCGGATTTGCTTGTCATTCGCGCTGACTTGCGCTATAATAAGGAAAGTACCCCCTCAATGAAATGTATAGAGATGGGAGAGAATAAGTTTATGCAGAAAAAGGCTCTGCTGGCACTGCTGCTGGTGCTCACGATGATTCTCAGCGGCTGCTCGCTGATTGTCAAGGACGAAGCGGTCGATGCCGCGCGCGTGGTCATCCGCGTGGGTGATGATACCTATACCAAGGCACAGGTGCAGGCACAGATTCAGAATCAGGTCAACTATATGACCGCCCTGTATTCCAGGTACGGCCTGTCTTTCGACAGCACCAATGCGGACGTAATGAGCAGCCTTACCGACAACGTGCTTAACAGCCTTGTCGAGCGCTCTGTGCTGCTGGCGAAGGCGAAGGAGCTGGGGCTTGACCAGCTGACGGACGAAGAAAAGACGAAGATTGAAGAGAATACCGCGTCTCAGCTGGATTCTCTGCGCCAGAGCGCGGCGACCGAGTTCTCCCTTGACCTTGAAACGCAGCTGGAGGAAATCAACGCCAAGCTGGATGAACTCGGCTACACCGAGGAGTATGTCCGCAAGGGCATGACCGAATCCCTGCTCATCACCAAGGCGGAAGATTACGCGGTGAAGGACGTGACCGTGACGGAGGACGAAATCGTCGCGGACTTCAACAGCAAGGTTGAAGCGGCGAAGACCTCCTACGCATCCGACCTGTCCGCGTATGGCAAGGCGGTGCTGAACGGCACGACGGTCTACTATCGTCCGGCGGGCTACCGCAACGTCAAGCAGATTCTGATTAAGTACAGCGACGAAGATTCTGCGCTGGTGTCCAACATCCAGACTGCGCTGGACAACGTGATTACCGAGCAGAACAACGCCGCCAACGTGATGGCGAAGCTGGGCGTGGCGAACATGGACGAGCTGGCGAATCAGGTCACTGTGACGCTCAAGCCCGCCACCGAAACGCCCACCGCGACCGTGGAGGTTGAAAGCTCCGTGTCCGCGTTCGAGGAAGGCCTCGACGAGACGGTGGCTGCGACGGCTGTGACGATTGCCGAAGCGAAGGCGAAGCGCGCGTTCCTTGAGCAGCAGCTGGCGGACGCGAAGGCGAAGGCGCTGGCGAACATCACCCCCGAAGCGGACGAAGTGCTGGCGGCGCTGGCGGAAGGTCAGGACTGGGACACGCTGGCGGAAGCCCACAACGACGACCCCGGCATGAAGGCGGGCGCGGTGAACGCGGCAACCGGCTATCCGGTCTGCGAGGGCTTCACGCAGTTTGACGCTGCCTTTGTCGAGGGCGCGATGGCGCTGCAAAAGGTCGGCGATTACTCCGACAAGATTGAAGGCAGCTACGGCTACTACATCATCCAGTACACCTCCGACGTGGCGGAAGGCGCGGTGGACATGGAGACGGTGCGTGACACCATTTCCTCCTCCTTGCTGAGCAGCAAGCAGAGCACCGTGCGCGACGAAGTGGTGGCGCAGTGGGTGAAGGATGCCAACGCCACGATTAACAAGGACATCCTGAACGACTAATTCCCAAGGCATAGAAAATCCCCCGATTCGCGTAGAGTCGGGGGATTTTTGTGGGTTCTTCACGGAATCTTGGGGGGGGAAGAGCAGCTTGGAGGCGCGTCTGCGGACGCGCAAAGTTACTGGCAGGG
>ENA-OQQU01001259-OQQU01001259.1-human-gut-metagenome-genome-assembly--contig:-NODE-1259-length-14256-cov-11.349835_pt1 | contig 14256 bp, 14 predicted proteins | sample MGYA00243233_ERZ505096 | MGnify/ENA primary metagenome ERZ505096 (study PRJEB26097, sample SAMN02712159) | human gut metagenome | biome: Gut microbiome | host: Homo sapiens | place: Denmark... | reverse complement strand
CGAGGCTCAGACTTGTACCTGATCCCTTTGGTTGTCTCCCTCTTTCATATTGACAAGTGTACCCATTCGAATAGCGAACCCGAGAAGTGCTGTCCGACAAAAAGAACTATCGGTAGCTTGCTATCATAGTCAAAGCTGAACGATATAGCAGAAGCATATCAAACAAAAGACTTTTTCTACAAACCGAAACCGCCGTACATCTCTGCACGGCGGTCATACTTTATATCCTTATGTCAAAAAAGCTCCGGATTACTTGCTGAACTTAGCGTCTGCAATTTCATCCATAGACTTGCCTGCATCATCATTCCATGCATACAGCTTACGGATTTCCTTACCAACCTGCTCAAGCTGCTGTTCGCTTTCGATACGTCTTACTGCATTGAAGTGTGAACGACCCATCTTGTTCTCCATGATCCAGTTGCGAGCGAATGTACCGTCCTGGATTTCGCCGAGAACCTTCTTCATTTCCTTCTTTGTTTCATCTGTGATAAGTCTCTTACCAACCTCGTAGTCACCGAACTCGGCTGTATCGGAGATAGAATATCTCATCATCTGGAAACCGCCCTTGTAGATAAGGTCAACGATGAGCTTCATCTCGTGGATGCACTCGAAGTAAGCGTTCTGAGGATCGTAGCCTGCTTCAACAAGAGTTTCAAAGCCTGCCTTCATTAAGGCTGTAACACCGCCGCAGAGAACGCACTGTTCGCCGAAGAGGTCTGTTTCAGTTTCCATCTTGAATGTTGTCATAAGTACGCCGGCTCTTGAACCACCGATACCTGCGGCATAAGCAAGACCTGTGTCAAGCGCTCTGCCTGTAGCGTCCTGGTGAACTGCAACTAAGCAGGGAACGCCTCTGCCGATTGTGTACTCTGAACGTACTGTGTGACCCGGTCCCTTAGGAGCAACCATGATAACATCAACGTCTTTGGGAGGTACGATCTGACCGAAGTGAATGTTGAAGCCGTGAGCGAATGCAAGTGTCTTACCTGCTGTAAGGTTGGGCTCGATGCTCTGCTTGTAAAGGTCAGCCTGTCTTTCATCGTTGATGAGGATCATGATGATGTCAGCCTTAGCTGCTGCCTCTGCTGCTGTGTATACTTCAAAACCTGCAGCCTCAGCCTTAGCCCATGACTTTGAGCCGTTGTAAAGACCGATGATTACCTTAACGCCGCTGTCCTTTAAGTTAAGAGCGTGAGCGTGTCCCTGGCTGCCGTAACCGATTATTGCAACTGTCTTGCCGTCAAGCAGAGAAAGGTTGCAGTCTTCCTGATGATAAAGTTTTGCCATTTTAAAGATCTCCTTTAAATTTGTTTTCGGAGTTTTGCCTCCGTATATTAAAGCGTGGCTTTTACAGCTTCATAGAAGCCCCGCCTTTTTGCATTGCTATAGAGCCTGTACGGACGGTTTCCTTTATTCCGTACGGACGTAAAAGTTCCTCGAACGTTTTTATACGGGGAACGCTGTCGGATAATTCAAGCGTCATCGTATTTACCGTTATATCGGAAATTTTTGCCTTTGCTATCTCGGCGAGCGAGATAAGCTCAGCCCTCTGCGACGGCTGGCAAGCTACCTTTATAAGTACAAGCTCTCTTGATAAAAGCTCCTCCGCAGGCAGATGACGCACCTTTATAACGTCTATCAGCTTATTGAGCTGTTTTTCGATCTGCTCCAAGGTATATGCCGTTCCGTCTGCGATAATTGTGATACGGGAGATTTTCTCGTCCTCTGTAACGCCTACCGCAAGGCTGTCTATATTGAAACCCCGTCTTGCGAAAAGTCCCGCAACTCTTGCGAGAACGCCTGCGTGGTTTTCTACAAGTATTGATATAGTATGCTTCATAGGCTCACCCTTTACAGTATAGTCTTTTCGTTTTCGGCTACTCTGACTTCAAGCAGATAACAGCCCTCTGACGAGAGCATCTCGTCAATCGCCTTGTCCGCATCAGCTATATCGGTAACTCTCCTTGCCGGTATGCCGTAGCTGTCAGCCAGCTTTATAAAATCGGGACTGCCGTCAAGGAAAACCGCTGTCAGCCTGTTGTCGTAACCGTTTGTCTGAAGCTCTCTTACCATACCAAGACGATTGTTGGTCATAACTATCACCTTTACCGCAATGTTATGCTGTATCATCGTCGCAAGCTCCATAAACTGCATCTGGAAGCTGCCGTCGCCGCATATTGCGACAACCTCGCTGTCCGGACGTGCCGCCTTTGCACCGAGAGCGGCAGGAACGGAATAGCCCATTGTTCCCATACCGCCCGATGTTATGAATCGTCCGTTTTTAAGACCGATATTGTTGACGGTCCATATCTGATTCTGTCCTACATCGGCGCTTACAACGGAATTGTCGGGGAGTTTCTGTCCGAGAAGCCTTATGAAAGCCTTGGGATTTACACAACCCTCCGGTTCTTCTTCAATCGGCTTGTCTTGTGCTTTCTTTATCTCACTCAGCTCCTGCTTCCAGTCGTAGTGGTCGTAATTCTTCACACATTCAAGCAGCTGCTCGAGTATATTCTTTACATCGCCTACAACGGGTATCGTTGCGGCAAGGTTCTTGCCTATTTCCGCAGGGTCAACATCTATATGTATTACCGTAGCGCCCTCAAGTCTGCTTATTGCGGTGACCGCTCTGTCGCCCACTCTCGCACCGAGAAGTATCAGCAGGTCGCAGTTGTTGATAGCGTAGTTTGCACTCTTTACGCCGTGCATACCTATCATTCCGTAGAACAAAGGATCGTCCGCAGGAACACTGCTCATACCCATCATTGTGTTGACAACGGGTATATCCGTCACCTGCATGAACTCTCTCAGCAGATTTACCGCACCTGCGGTAAAGATACCACCGCCCGCACAGATAAGAGGCTTTTTGCTCTTTTCTATGGCGGCAACGGCACGCTTTATCTGCAGCTTGTTTCCCTGAATGCTGGGCTTATACGAGCGTATATCTACTGCTTTCGGATATTCAAAATCTATTACTGCCTTCTGAACGTCAAAAGGCATATCTATAAGCACAGGTCCCGGTCTGCCGGAGCCTGCAATGTAAAATGCGTTTTTGAAGATGACCGGCATTTCCGCAGGGTCTTTGACAAGATAGCTGTGCTTTACGAAAGGCTCAGCCGCACCTGTTATATCTGCCTCCTGGAAAACGTCACGTCCTATCTGTTCACAGCTTACCTGTCCTGTGATAAGCACCATAGGTATGCTGTCCATATGGGCGGTTGCGATTGCCGTGATAAGATTTGTCGCACCCGGTCCCGATGTTGCTATAGCAACGGCAGGCTTTCCGGTCATACGGGCATAACCGCTTGCGGCGTGTCCGCCGTTTACCTCGTGGCGCACAAGCACATGGCGTATATCCGAGCTTATAAGCTCGTCATAAAACGGACATATAGCCGCACCCGGATAACCGAATACAGTAGTTATACCCTCCGCTTCGAGAGCCTTTACCATAGCTCTTGCAACCGTCATTTTTTCTGACGCCATCTATCGACCTACCCCTTTTTAAGTGTTGATGAATATACTGTATTTTTATACAGCAAAACCGCACGGTAATTTTTGTGCTTACAAATAATTATAACCGCTTTACAAATAAAAGTCAAGATTTCTTTGCATATAAATAGTCGCCTTGAGGGCGGTTTTCAGTATATTTTTCACATAAATACCGCTGTCGGTGACGTGATGTATATTTTGCATACGCTTACAGCCGTATTTTTTTGCCGATAAACTTAAATTCAACTGCATAACTGCCGATAAATATACAGAGTAATTTTGCCTGCGGCGGTAAAATGCGGTTCAGGCGGAAAAGAGGCTTTTAATGGCGTTTGAACATCTGTGCGGTCAGGTCATGACCGACAGTAACGGAACGACTTACATAATATCCGATAATTTTTCGGTCATATATCCCGGTGACGCCCACCCCGACGTATACGAGTGGGCTGATATTTCTGCGGTTAAAATCGACAAAAGCAGTATCACTGTCACTACAGGAAAGCAGACATATCACATACCTGACAGGGCGTTTACGGGCAGGGCGCAGTTTACAGCGGCAAAGACGCTGATATTGTCGCAGGTATCCGATAAGGAAACAGCCTGTGACGTTAGCGTAGAGGTGCTTCCGGACAAGCGCTTCTATTCAAATTACGATATACCCGATTCAGCTGTTTTTGCAAAAGGCGAATACAATCCCAAAGAGATACGTTCTTCTGTGCTGTCGCTCGTTCTGGGGAAAATGGGCAGACTGCTATGGTGCATAGGGATACTTGCGTGCGTTGCCACTGCAATTATTTTCCAGATGTATATCGGTTTTGCACAGGATACATGGTGGTATCTGTCCATAGGCACATTCTTCTGTGCCGTAGGTGCTGTGGTGCTGACCTATCTTGTAATGGTACTTATCGCAAAGATAAAATACTCGGGTCTTATCAGAAGCTGTGCGGATAACGATGAAACGATAACGTTTGCAGTATGCCCTGCAGGAGTATCCGCCGCAGAGGAGAGCGTGTACAGCCCGCACGAGATAATTCGTTTCGGAATGAATGATAATTATATAGAAACCTCGTCAATGTTCATAGTCACAAGAGGGAACGCACCGCTTGTATGGATACCGAAATCCCTTTTTGACGGAGCGGCTCTTGACAGGATAGAACAGTACCTTGCGCTCGGAACGCAGGATAAATAAGCGGAAAGGAGCAGGGGATAATGAGCGAAAGAATACCCGAGGTCGTTTGTGAACGGATAAATTTAAACGAAAGCGAAGTGCTTGTGTTCTCGGTCAAAAACGGACTTTCAAAGATAGGCATCTGCAGGATTAATTCCGAATATGATAAATACTGTCTTTATTCTCACGATGAGCCGGTAATGGCGATAAGCGGAGGAATGAATGATGATGACGCAGACAAGGTAATAAGCGAATACGGCAGTGCGTCGGGCGGCTCGATAATTGCCGACAGCATAGACAGAGCGTATGAAAAGCTGGCGGCGGGAGGCTCTCCCGAATATGCCCTTGAGCCGCTTATGAGATTGCTTTCTGACGGACTTTATGCGGTAAGCTATGTTGAAACATATCCCACGGCAGGAGAAAATATGTTTTTCTGGTCGGGATACGGCGTGTCAAAACAGCTCAGAAACAGCAGCAGGAATATCAGATTAATCGGCGATAAGGCGTACAGCGCACCGTTTCTGATTCCTACCGAAAAGCCCTCGACCTATGACCCCTCGCTGATAAAAAAGGCAAGCGTGAAAGGAACGAGAAACGGAGATCTTTTCGGAATATCCCTTCATTTTTCGGGCCTTTACTCATTACTGCTGAAGGGACATTATGCGGCTTGTGCGGCGGCTAAAGAAAACCGACCATTTTATACGGTACAGATACAGCCGCTTAAAAATATATGGAAGATAACGGACGAAAACGAGGAGATTAAATCCATAGGTTTTTCCTCTGCATCATTCAGAGTGCCGTTTGAATCTCTGACAAAGGAGCAGCTGAGAATCGGACTTACCGCAAGAAAATATGTTACCCCGGATACCTACGATACGATAAAGCAGAAGCTGGGGATAGTGCCGAAGTCAAGCCAGAAGAGGATACCGAAGCAGCTTGACATATTCTCCGAGCGTTATCCCGATGCGGATATGGTAGCCTGCGCACAAGGCATAGACGAGCTTACAAAGCCTATGCTTGACGCTCTGCTTGCAGGTCAGACCGAGCTTGACGGCAAGGTGATAATTTCGGAGAATTATTATAACAGCGTAACTGCCGCCTGCAACTACCTGCGTTATCACAGCAAGGACGATTTTATTGATTTTGCGCTGAACGTTATGCGAAATCCGGAGCTTTCTGCCACCTACTCATACGTTGCCTCCAGTCTTGCAAAGGTGCGTGACGAGCGTGTAAAGCAGTTCTTCACGGAGGTGAAGAATTCGGGCGATGCCGGATATTCAAAGATAATCGGCACGGCACGTTCCTATATCGATAACTATGACAAGTACGAGGAAATCTCATCGGAGGATTTCTTCAACGCACTCCCCGAGCCGAAACAGGAAAGAAAGCGTAAGGAAATAATTCATCTGACCGGAGATACAAAAAGTGAAGACAGGATAAGCTCCGAAACCGCAAAAATGATGGCTGCCCACATAGCCACAATGATGGATAATAAAAGCAAATAAAAACATTACCGCCGTGTACAATTCCGTACACGGCGGTTTGCTGTCTGAGGACGGTATTCCTTGTCCGGATGATCATTCGCAAAAATTGTACGGCAGGAAATTTCCCCGCCACGCATTTTTTCTTGACTATAAGCATTAATTAGTGTAAAATAAAACTGTATATAACTATAAAACGGGAATGAATCCGGAGGGTATAATTTATGCTTTTACATCAGGTAAAGCTGCCGCACTTCAAACATTCCGCCGAAAGCGAAACTGTAAAGCTACCCATGCCCGACAAGGTAGTGATAAGTATGGCTCAGCATCTCGGCGCACCGTGTACCCCGACAGTAAAGGTCGGCGACAAGGTGAAGATAGGCGATGTGATAGGCAGCAGTGAGGCGGCTATGTCCGCACCCGTTCACAGCAGTATATCGGGAACGGTAACGGCAATAACCGATGTCCTGCATATATCGGGCAGGAATATGCAGTCGGTCGTTATTGAGAATGACGGCCTCGAAGAAGTCAGTGACAGCGTCTGTCCGCCTACTGTAGAAAACAGGGAGCAGTTTTTACAGGCGGTAAGAAACAGCGGCTCCATAGGTCTTGGCGGCGCAGGCTTTCCTACCTCGCTGAAGCTCGGCTTTGACCCCAAAGAAAAACAGCCCGATTTCCTTATTATAAACGGTGCAGAGTGTGAGCCTTACATAACCTCCGACTACCGTTGCTTTATGGAGGAGGGCGAGGACGTTCTTGAGGGCGTTGTTCTGATGCTGAAATATCTCGGTATACCGAAGTGCATTATCGGCATTGAAAAGAATAAGCCGAAGGCAATCGAGAAAATGACAAAGCTTTGCGAAAAGCACGACAACATCACAGTAAAGGCGCTCAAGTCAAGCTATCCGCAGGGTGCTGAGAAAACGCTTATCTTCAGCACGACAGGCAGAGTGGTAAAGGAAGGCACACTGCCCCTTGCAAGCGGCTGTATAGTTATCAATTCCTCTACTGCGGCATTTATCGCACAGTATATAAGAACAGGTATGCCGCTCGTAAAAAGAAGAATAACCGTTGACGGAAATATTGTGAAGAAGCCGTCAAACTTCATTGTTCCCGTCGGAATGTCGATAGGCGAGATAGTGTATTACGCCGAGCTTTCCGACAAGCCCGACAGAATAATACTCGGCGGACCTATGATGGGTGCGTGTGCATTCGACCCCGACTATCCGCTTTCCAAAACAAACAACGCAGTGCTTATGTTCGCAGACAGCCCCGTGTATGAGCCGTCTGAGTGCATACGTTGCGGCAAGTGCGTAAAAGCCTGCAGTATGAATCTTCTGCCGACAGAGCTTGAACACGCATTTGATATGAGGGATGCAAGGCAACTTGAAAAGCTGAAGGTAAACCTCTGCGTCAACTGTGGCGCTTGCAGCTTTGTCTGTCCGGCAAAGCGTAACCTTGCGGAAAAGAATCAGCTTGCAAAGGCATTTCTGCGTGAGCAGTCAACAAGGAAAGGAAAGTAAGGGTATAATATATGTCTAAACTTATAATAGAGCCGTCACCGCACATAAAGTCGGGTGTTACGACTCAGAAGATAATGCTGAGCGTTATTATAGCACTGCTCCCGGCACTTGTTGCGTCTGTGTGGATTTTTGGGCTGAGAGCGCTCATAATGACAGTAATATGCTGCACGTCCTGCGTGATTTTCGAGTGGGCTTGCAGAAAGATAATGAAAAGAAACAACACGATAAGCGACCTGTCCGCTGTGGTAACAGGTATGCTTCTTGCGTTCAACCTGCCTGTCACATTGCCTTTTTATATGGCGATAATCGGTTGCTTTGTAGCAATAGTAATAGTAAAGCAGTTCTTCGGCGGTATCGGCCAGAACTTTGCAAACCCTGCGATAACAGGCAGAATAGTGCTTATGCTGTCGTTCACGTCCTATATGACAACATGGGCAGAGCCGTTCTATTACCGTAACGCAGGAGAGATAGTAACTACATCGACACCTCTTGTAAGCGAAACGCCCGTTTCGCTCGCTGACCTGTTCTTCGGAACAACAGGCGGCTGTATCGGTGAAACCTGCGCTCTTGCACTGCTTATAGGCGGAATTTTCTTAGTGGCTGTCCGTGTAATATCGCCCGTAACGCCTCTGTGCTTTATCGGTACGGTGTTCGTGCTGTCGATATTCTCAACAGGAAGCCTTGAGGGTGCGTTAGCGTCCGTTCTTTCGGGCGGACTTCTGCTCGGTGCAATATTCATGGCTACCGACTATGCGACTACCCCCATCACCACAAAGGGCAGGATAATCTTCGGCATCGGCTGCGGCCTTGTGACTATGCTCGTGCGTTGCTTTGGCAGTATGCCTGAGGGCGTATCGTACTCGATACTGCTTATGAATATCCTCTCTCCGCTTATCGACCGCTTCACAGTGCCGAAGGCATTCGGTGCGGCAAGTGAGCAGAAAGGCGGCAAGAAATGAGTGTACTTAGTAAAATCAAGCCGGTTCTTGTACTGTCGGTCATCTGTACGCTTATCTGCGCACTGCTGATAGTTACATATAATCTGACTTATGTCGATACGTCCGGTGTTCTTACGGATGACCTGAAAGCAGGCTGTATCGCCGCAGACGGCGAGGGCGAATATGCGCTTATCACCGATAAGGCGGCGGCAAAGCTGGACGGCGAAGAATTCGGTAGTATCTCAAAGATAGTAAAGAACAAGACAAAAGGCACGTTCCTTTTTGAAACCGTTGTTGACGGCTATGCCGCAGACGGCATTGATGCAGTAATAGCGATAGACAAAAACGGCGCAGTAAGCGGTATAAGCATAATCGCACTCGGCGAAACTCCCGGTCTTGGCTCAAAAATAAACGACGATGCATTCCTGCAGAGGTTCTACGGAGTGAAGTCGGATATTTCGATAGTCAAGTCAGAGCCGAAAAACGAAAACGAGGTACAGGGAATTACAGGCTCGACGTTTTCTTCAAAAGGTATGGCGAAAGCTGTAAATCTTGCCGTAAAGGCGTACTCGGTAATGGATAAGGAGGTACAGCCGAATGAGTAATCTGAAGGAATTTACCAAAGGACTTATAAAAGAAAATCCGAACATGGTAATGCTGCTCGGTATGTGTCCCACGCTCGCCATTACAACAATGGCGGCAAACGGTGTAGGTATGGGACTTTCCACAACGTTTGTACTTGTATGTTCAAATATAGTTATCTCTCTGCTTAAAAAAGTGATTCCCGACACGGTAAGACTTCCTGCATATATAGTTATAGTAGCAGGCTTTGTAACGTTTGTAAGCCTTATATTACAGGCATTCGCCCCCGATATTTATTCGAGCCTTGGTATGTACCTGAGCCTTATCACAGTTAACTGTATCATTCTCGGCAGAGCGGAAATGTTCGCATCTAAAAACAAGGTCATTCCGTCGATAATGGACGGTCTTGGAATGGGACTCGGCTTTACGCTGACGCTTGTGCTTGTAGGCTCTGTCCGTGAGATATTCGGTTCGGGTCAGTGGTTCGGAATTACCGTAATGCCTGAATTTATAGAGCCTATGACGCTGTTCATTCTCCCCGCAGGCGGATTCTTTGTACTCGGTGCCGTTATAGCCGTTGTAAACCGCCTTATGAAGAAAAAGCCACGTGAAATCGGCTGTCACAACTGCCCCAACGCAGATGGCTGCCCCGGTGCCTGCGACAAGGCAAACAGTAACGGAGGTGAGCAGTAATGGAAATCGCAAAAAATCTGATGATAATACTGCTGACAGGCATTCTGACCGAGAACTTCGTATTATCGAAATTCCTCGGTATCTGCCCCTTCTTAGGCGTTTCAAAGAAGCTCGACAGCTCGATAGGCATGGGTGCGGCGGTTACATTCGTAATGGTCTGCGCAAGCCTTGTTACCTATCCTATCTACTACGGTATACTTGTTCCGCTCGGAATAGAGTATATGAATACGATAGCGTTTATCCTTGTAATCGCCGTATTCGTTCAGCTTGTTGAAATGGTGCTGAAAAAATATATGCCGCCGCTTTATAAGTCGCTCGGCGTGTATCTTCCCCTTATCACCACAAACTGTGCCGTACTCGGTGTTACACTGCTCAACCTTACAAAAGACTACGACCTTTTAGAGAGTGTTGTAAACTCGTTCGGTGCGGGTCTTGGCTTTATGATAGCTATGATAATATTCTCAGGTGTACGTTCAAGACTTGAACGCTGTGATATACCTAAGGCACTTCAGGGTGCGCCGATAACGCTTATGGCGGCTTCGATAGTATCGCTTGCTTTCATAGGCTTCGGCGGCGTAGTTGACGGAATTTTCGGCGGTTAAGCGAAAGGAAAGACGATGAAAGAATATATTTTACCTATACTTATATTTCTCGGCTTCGGCGCACTTTCGGGTATATTACTGCTGATAGCGTCAAAGGTGCTGGCTGTAAAGACAGATGAAACCGAGGCAAAGATAACCGAGGCACTTCCCGGTGCGAACTGCGGCGGATGCGGCTATTCGGGCTGTGCAGGCTATGCCGCCGCCGTAGCTCATGACGGTGCTCCGACTAACCTGTGTAAGCCGGGCGGAGCGGATGTTATGAAGAAGATAAACGCAATAATGGGTACCGAGGGCGGAGAATTTATCCGTGAGGTAGCCTATGTTCGTTGCAACGGCTGTGAAAAAGCGACTAAGGACAGATTTACATTCACAGGAACAAAGTCCTGCGCCGCTGTTGAGAAATTCTACAACGGCAAGGGCGAATGCCGCTTCGGCTGTGACGGCTACGGCGACTGTGCAGCGGTTTGCGGTAATGACGCAATTACGATTACTGACGGCGTTGCGGTGGTCGACCCTGCTAAGTGCGGCGGTTGCGGAAAGTGCGTTACCGCCTGTCCGAATCACCTTATATTCCTCCGAAAAGAAACAAGCACAGTAGCTCTGCGTTGCTCGTCAAAGGACAGCGGCAAGGTCACAAGAACGGTATGTACAAACGGCTGTATCGGCTGTAAGATATGCGAGAAAAAATGTCCTCACGGTGCTGTTATCGTTGCGGATAACCACGCTGTTATCGACTATGACAAATGTACCTCGTGCGGTACCTGCGTATCTGCCTGTCCGAGAAAGTGCCTTGTCAATATAACCTGCACACATTCCGAAAAGGCGGAGCAGGCGGACAATTAATCCGATTATTTCAGGCAAACGAAAGGAAAACGACAAGAGATGTCAAAAGCAAAGAGAAAGAACAGCTCATACAAGACAGAACCTAAGAAACCCGTGATAAACAGCCGCAGTGACAGAATGCGCTATGCAAATCAGAAGCTGTATGACTATCCGCTGTCTGTCACATGGCTTCGCATATTCAAGACCGTAATAACGGTACTGCAGGCTGTTATGTCGGGCTACTCGGCTATAGTATGTGTTGTGTCGGTATTTGCGTCATTCAGTGAAAGCGTACAGAAAAGTGCAAATGCCGCCGCAATACCTGGCTTTATTGCATACAATATCGTAATGTCAGTACTGCTTGCGGCTGTTGTTCCTCTTTGCGTCATAATGTTCAGACAGCTTTCCGAACTGACGCAAAAATCTTACGGTTTCCTTAAATTTTTCCTCATCTATACCTCGTGCGTAAACGCTGTAAGCACTTCGGCAAGCGAGCTTTTCAGAGTTGCGCTGTTCAGCGGTGTTGACGGCTATGAAGTCAGCATAACAAATATACTTTTCGCAATTTTCTCAGTAGTATTTATGGCAGTATGGCTCATTCTGAATTTAAGATATTTCAAAAACAGAAGGAGCCTTTTCAGTGATTGAAAGGACGTAACAAAATGGATGAAAACGCAAAAAAGAATGAACGTGAATTAAGAAAATATCGTGCAAAGCTAAGAATGGATTATTATCCGTTGCCGCTGAGGTGGTTTAAATTTTTCCGCTATGTGTCGATGATACTCAATATCATAAACTGCATATCGGGTATAGGCAGTTATATTCTGTTAGCCGCCGCAATTAACAATCCCGAAGCCATCGAAAAAATACAGTCCGCCAATCCCGGAATAAATATGGAATTATTCACGGTAATTGCCGTAGCGGATTTTCTGGTAACGGTCTATCTTCTTGTGCTGTGTGTGCTTGTATTCAAAAGAATGGGTACGCTCGCAGTGTCGGGATATAATCTGATAGTCGCATTTCTGATTTCTGTTCCTGTTATAAACGGCGTGCGACAGCTTATGTCAGGATGCCTTAATGCTATGGTCAATCCGGAGGTTTATACATTCGGCGATACTATCAGAAATATGATAGTGATGATAGCATTTTCGGGTGTCGCATCACTGCTTAATTACATTTATTTCAGAAAGCGTAAGAGCCTGTTTACAGACCACCCCGAAATTGACGATATTGAAATCGACAACGGAAGCGTTCAGCTTCAGCACTATGACGAATGCCCGTTCTGCCACGCAAAGATAAACGGCAATTCGTCCTTCTGCGAGCATTGCGGAAGAAATTTCACCGAACCGGCGGATAACGGTGAGGATAATTCCCGGAAGGAATAAAAAATAATGAAAATTACAGAGTTGTTTTCACTCGGAGCAAATGAAATTAAAAACCGTCTGCCTATGGCAACTGCGGCAAAGTTTTCTACTCAGAAGATAGAGGGCAAAAGCGGCAAAAGCCTGCTCGCCGCCTGCATATCACGATATAACTGCCGTATCATTCCGATAGCGGCGATCATAATGATAATCTGCACGTTTATGTCGGTCCTGTTCGAAAATGTAATTACCGACGGCGGCTCGGCTGAGATTGCAGGAGAGGTGCTGATACTGTTCACCGCAGTGTGCGGTGTAGGCTTCGGATTTTATTTCAGCGGAAAATACCCGTCATATTATCCTTATGTATTCTGGGGACTTTATCTGATTTCATACTGTATAAAGGTCACCGGCTGTATTTTCGGGGCGACCGGACTTTCGCAGACAGCGGTAACAATAATGGTTTTTGCCGCCGTTCCCGTATTCGCACCTGCCGCATCGGCGTTCTTCCTCGGAATAATCCCCGTGTGGTATACGATACTCTGTAATATAAACGATGTTTCGGGCTATTACCCGTTCACAGTGTGGGGACTTGCCTTGCTCGGCTTTTTTATATCCTGCTCGATGTACAGCCTTTACATCGCCAGAATGATAAATTCAAAGCGTATAAAGGACGACAAAGAGAGGATGAAGATGTCGGCGGTCATGGACAGCCGTACAGACCTTTATAACAGGGCATACGGCATAGAAAAGGCGACCGAGCTTCTCAGAAGCGGCAACAGCATTGCACTGCTGCTTGTCGATATAGACAACTTTGCGGAATACAACCGCATTTACGGCACGGAAAAAGCCGATGGAGTGCTTTTTGCCGTAGCCAACTGCGTAAAGATAATATCAAAGCCTAAGACGGATATTATCTGCAGATATGAGGGTGATACTATCCTTGTCTGCCTTACGGTAAAAGCCGATAAGGAGGCAATTGTACTCAGCGAGGAGATACGCAGTGCCGTAAGGGATATGAAGATACCGTTCCCCGAGGCAAGCCGTTACCGTAACATAACAGCGACAGTAAGCGCCGCAAGAGGTATGCCCGGCGATACCTATGACGATATATATGTCAGGGCGATGCGCTCCCAGAGTGTTGCAAAACGCATAGGCGGAAACTGCATAGCATTCAAGGAACACACCTTCAGACCCGACGGAGAAAAATAAACGCAAAAAAACCGATGCTTTTTGGGCATCGGTTTTTCGGATTGATGATAAACTGATTGTTATTATAGCCACACAGTGAAATATAGCACCAACACCGCTTAAAACACTTTCAGTGCCGACAAGGCGTTAATATTTTCGTGAGTGTATCAGTGCAACTGCACTGACATTGACCCTTCAAAAAAACGCCACTAACCTAAGATATATGTACTAATCTGCGGACGTGTAGCGTTAAGCGTCCCTGCACTTACATGATATACAATGTTCCGGTGGTTATTCGAGTTTAGCCAACACCCCGACGGGGTGGGGGTGTGAGTAAGGAAAGAGGGAGCCACGAGGGAGAGAACCTAAGAGTATAGGGCTGAGTCTTGCTTACGCAAGCACTCGGACG
>ENA-OQQU01001246-OQQU01001246.1-human-gut-metagenome-genome-assembly--contig:-NODE-1246-length-14361-cov-6.369425_pt1 | contig 14361 bp, 18 predicted proteins | sample MGYA00243233_ERZ505096 | MGnify/ENA primary metagenome ERZ505096 (study PRJEB26097, sample SAMN02712159) | human gut metagenome | biome: Gut microbiome | host: Homo sapiens | place: Denmark... | reverse complement strand
AGAATCTTTCATTTTTTATCCTGGTAAATATAATTCCAGATTGCAGAGTGTGCTGGAACTTACGGGAACAGAACATCGTGTAATGAATAATAAGAAGAAATACGAACCAATTGATTTTGCAAAAGTCAATGATGTGCTTGAACGAGAAAGAGTAAAAGCAACAACATTTATCCAGAAGAATTTTTGAATGAGGATCAGAAAGGGGAGAAGTGAATCGGATGAATAACATAGAGCTTTTTCATGAAAAGAGAAATTGCTGCGGATGCGGTGCGTGTTACAGCATATGCCCGAAAAACGCAATAAAAATGACAGAAGATCAAGACGGATTTATTTATCCCCAGATTGATAGAGACAAGTGTGTGCAATGTGGTTTATGCAAGATAGTATGTAATTATCAAAAGAACCATGAGGCATTTAAACCGATTGTGGGATATGCTGCAACAAATACAAATCACGATCAGTTAATGAAATCATCTTCCGGAGGTGCATTCAGCGCATTTGCGACAGAAATGCTTCAGAATGGCGGTGTTGTATACGGCGCAGCCTATGAGATGAAAGATGGAAACTATACGCTGAGGCACATAAGAATTGATACGATTGAGGAACTTCCAAAAGTTCAGGGTTCCAAATATGTGCAGAGCTATATTTTTGATGTTTTGCCATGTATTAAAAAGGACCTTGAATCAGGCAAGAAAGTTCTTTTTTCTGGTACACCATGTCAGGTGGATGCTCTGAAGGGTTACTTAAAAAAGAAATATGACAATCTCATTACGGTTGATATAATCTGTCATGGTGTTCCTAGTCAGAAACTATTGAATGATTACATCCACACGCTTTCAGATAGCGTAGAGACTTTTGAATTTAGGGATAAGAAAAAAGGCTGGAAGGATTTTTATATCAAATATGGTATAAATAAAAAGTCAAGGCATATTCATTGTCGAGTTTCTTCATTTTACGAGTATTTTCTCCAGGGTGAGACTTATCGCGAGAATTGTTATAGCTGTAAATATGCGTCTGAAATGCGGTATAGCGATATTACTATCGGAGATTATTGGGGCATCGAACATGAACATCCGGAACTTTTTAGAGATAAAAAGTGGAAAGACAGAGTATATGATGGCATTTCTTGCGTTTTGGCTAATACAGAGAAAGGTATGGAGCTAATAGCAGATACAGCTTCGTTGGAATTAGTCGCATCCAACTATACACGAATTTCGGCAAATAATGGACAACTGAGAAAACCATCCCATTATAGCGAGGAACGAGAGAAAATTATGAAACTGTATCATGCGAAGGGGTATGATGCAGTCGATGAAGAATTTAAAAAGAGTCTTGGAATAAAAAGAGTGATGCTGACTTTAAAAGCATCAATTCCGATTGGACTAAAAAAGAAGCTGAAAGAGCTGGTGGAAAAAGGTTAAAGAGGAGAGAATAGCAATGGCAATATATTTTGTATTAGCTGTATTTATATATATATACGGAAACTTGTATCGAGCAAACAGTTCAAATAGACGCAGAAAAATATATCTGATTGTTACATTTGGTGTTTTGATTTTGGTGGCAAGTTTAAGAGATCCAAGTGTTGGAACGGATTTAGCGGGGCACTATGCAAAACGTTTTAATATGATTGGAGATTATAGCTGGTCGCAGATTCCTACATTTTCAACTACGATTGGCTACGAAATTGGATATTGCTATTTTACTAGATTCTTACATCTTTTTTCAAATGATGTACAGTTTTTCATTTTTGTGACTTCTTTTCTAATGTGCGCAGCATTTGGATATTTTATCTATAAGGAGTCAACGGATGTTATACTAAGTACGGAACTTATGCTGTTCAGCTGTTTTTATTATCGATTTATGACAATGATGAGGCAGGGATTGGCGATTTCAATCATATTGGTTGCCTATACATTGTTGAATAATAGCGAAAGAAGAATAAAAGATTATATAAAATTTGCATTGTTGATTTTGCTGGCATCAACCTTTCACAGCTCGGCTATTTTGTGTATACTGATGATTCTATTTGATCGGCTAAGGTTCACAAAGAAACAAATAATCATTGGTGTAGGAGTAATGGTAGTTTTTTACTTGTTTTATATGAATTTCTATACTGCTGCACTCAATTTCTTTGGAACAGGAAACAATTATGAACGATATTTGACAAGTGCTTCGGAAGGTGTTGGACATATAAATCTCCAGACGATTTATAATTTTATTCTTGCATTTGTACCATTTTTACTTGGCTATTATGTTTTGGTGTGGGAAAAGAAAACAGAAAATCATTTTTTGAAAGATGATGAAAGTATGTACTGCCTAGCGAAAAATGAAAGCTTTTTACTTTATATGGCTTTGATAGCGTCGACATTTAACTTATTGATTTTCCGCATGAATATTCTGAATAGATTTTCATTATACTTTACACCTTTTATTTTGATTCTTTGTCCTTATGCAATCAGCTCAATGAAGTTGAAATCCAATGTACCAATTGTTAGAGCGTTCATATATTTCATGTTCGGCTTTTACTTTGTTTGGCTGACGATAACTAAGGCAGCAGAATTCTATGGAGTAGTACCATATCAATTTATGTGAGAGTGCGAAAATATGAAAGATAAAAAAATACTTATTATGGTTAGCAGTTTTACTCAAAATAATGGAGTAACGAATAGTATCATGAATAATTACGATGAACTGATTAAAAGTTCAAAGTGTGTTGATTTTTTAGTGCTAAAAAATGTTGATACAGCTAACGAAAAAAAAGCTATTAGAAATGGAAGTAAATTGTATTTAATACCAAAAGCAGATTCTTATATTAGCAAAAAGAAGATGAAATTTTTGGATGAAATTATGGGGCAACGGTATGATGTTGTTCATGTAAATGTGCCGAATCATAATGGAGCGGCCGTTCTATTGTCTGCTTACAAAAACAAAGTTCCGGTTAGAGTGTATCATAGCCATGCTCAGAAGCTGGCAGATACTTACAAAAATAAAATCAAATCTTTTGTTTTTGATAATTTGTGTTCAACATTGTCTAATGCACATTTAGCTTGTTCTACAGCAGCAGGCAACGAAATCTTTGGAATAGGAAATTTTAAGATCCTCCCCAATGGAATCCATGCCGAAAAATATGTGTTCAACAAGGAGAATAGAAATCAAATTCGAGAATCTCTTGGGCTGGCAAATGCTGTTGTAGTTGGAGTAGTCGGACGATTGAGTTATTTAAAGAATCCGTTTTTTTCAGTAAGAGTATTTGCTGAATTCCAGAAATTAGTGCCTGATGCCAGGCTATTATGGCTAGGAGCGGGAGAACTGGATGAACCGGTTAGAGAGTTAGCAAAAGAGCTTGAGATAGCGGATAAATGCCTGTTTATGGGAAGTGTGGGTGATGTTGAAAAATGGTATTCTGCAATGGATATACTTCTTTTTCCTTCTAAAATGGAGGGATTAGGAATGGTTGCGGTTGAGGCACAGACGTCTGGATTATTTTGTTTTGCTTCAGATCGAGTTCCAGAAGACACAAAACTTACAGAAAATATCAGGTATTATTCTTTAAATGAAACTCCGCTTGAATGGGCACAAAGGATGATGAATGAAAAAGTAAATTGGGAAAAAACAAGAACATCACACTTGGATGAAATAAACGAAGCAGGTTATAACATTGATTCAAGCAAAATAACATTGGTTACTCTTTATGATGGTTTTTTGAATGCTGTTCATAGATAGTAAGTGAGAGGATTATTAAGGTCAGATGAAAAAAGTAGGTATAATTTCACTTTATTATAATAGTAAAAACTATGGTGGCTTATTGCAAGCCTATGCTTTGGATAAGTATATTAGTGAATTGGGATATGATAGTGAACTAATCTCTTATAAAAGAGAGAATATAAAGCCGTTATATCTGCCGCCGCAACAGACGAAAATGCAGAAACTGGTAAAAATGGGCATTGCTGAAGTTGTATGGCGCGTATATTCTAAGATAGTAACAAGATTCTTTGCAAAGCGGTATTCAGAATGCTTGAATTCGCGTACAGAAAAAGTATCGGAATTTAGAGAAAAATCTATTAGGCATTCTAAAGTTTATACAGAAGAAACAATTTCTGAGTGTAAAAAGGAATATGATATTTTTATAAGTGGAAGCGATCAGATCTGGAAACCAGGTGTGGTTGATGATGGATATGTATTCAATTTTTTAAATGCTAGAGATCATAAAATTGTTTTTTCATATGCATCAAGCGTATCGGTAAGCAACCTGCCGGATGTGTATATTCAATATATGAAAAAGGCATTAGCTAAATATTCTGCTGTTTCGTTAAGAGAAGAGGCAACGGTGGAGCAGTTTAAAAGGTGCATTTTTGATAACACAAAACATGTATTAGATCCGACACTTTTAGTAGACAGAGAAAGTTGGCATGAGTTAGCAGGAAAGCAGTGCATCAATGGAAAGTATATTTTTTGTTATATGCTTGGTGATGACCGAAATCAAAGAAAACAAATAAAAGAATTTGCTAAGAAAAAAGGATTAAAGCTTGTCACGCTTCCACACATTGTTAATAGCAGTGTTTTTCAGTTTAAGACACAGGATTGGCATTTTGGTGATGAACAGTTATATGATATTGGAATTCCAGAATTTCTTAGTCTTATCCAGCACGCAGAAATTGTTGTAACAGATTCATTCCATGCAGGTGTATTTTCCTATGTTTTTCATAAGGAGTTTTATTTGTTAGAGAGACCAACAAATAATCCTGAAGATTTGATGAACGTTAGAATATATGATTTAGTGAAACTGTACGGAACGCCGGATCGTGTCATTTCTATTAATGAAAATTTAGTGACCAAAACAGTTAATCCAATCGATTACTCGATTGTCGATAAAAATGTTCTTACTATGCAAAAATCTTCCAGAGAGTTTTTGAGTAGCGCATTGAAGAATTGATTGTATGTCGCTAAAATTATATTGGGGTTCAAACAGGATGAGGTTTGTGTAGTAAATGAGTCTAATAAATGAAAGGTTTAGAATAGAAAATTTTGAAAAATGAAAAATATGATTAATCAGCGAAAAGCCGGTGTTATACTATCATATGCTGGTGAATTAGTAAAAATATTAGTTAGTTTAATTTACACCCCTATTATGTTGCGCCTTTTGGGACAAAGCGAATACGGATTGTATCAGTTAGTGTATTCGGTGGTTTCTTACTTGAGTCTTTTAAGTTTGGGATTTGGAAGTTCCTACTTACGGTTTTATTCAAGGTATAAAGCACAGAAAGATGAAGATGGCGTTGCAAGGTTGAACGGAATGTTTATGCTTATTTTCTGTTCCATTTCTGTTATCTGTGTTTTATGTGGACTTGTAATGATAGGAAAAATTCGTGGCATTTTTGGTACGGGTCTTACAGAAAGCGAATATGCTACCGCTAAGGTTTTGATGGGACTGCTCATTATAAACCTTGCAATGACGTTTCCGAATTGTGTATTTAACTGCTCAATTACGGCGCACGAAAAGTTTCTGTTTCAAAAACTGCTGATACTTCTTCAGAATTTATTTAGTCCTTTTTTGACGTTGCCATTACTTATTATGGGGTACGGATCAATAGGCATGGTATCCGTAACAACATTTCTTACATTTGTGTTATTGATATCTAATATGTTCTATTGTTTTAGAAAATTACATATCAGATTCGCGTTTAGAGGACTTCAACTTAGTTTGCTTAAGGAAATGTGGGTGTTTACATTTTTCATCTTCCTGAATCAGATTATCGATCAAATTAATTGGAGCGTAGATAAATTTTTGTTAGGTAGATTTGCTGGTACGACAGCAGTTGCCGTATACGGAGTAGGCGGACAGATTAATACATTATATCTTCAGTTTTCTTCGTCCGTGTCAAATGTTTTTGTTCCAAAAGTTAATCGTATTGTTGCCGAGACAAATGATAATGATCAATTAACAAAACTTTTTACAAAGGTTGGACGAATTCAGTTTATGGTTTTAGGACTGATTTTGTCTGGATTTATATTTTTTGGAGTTCCCTTTGTAAAAATTTGGGCAGGGACGGAATACGGTGCTTCGTATGCTGTGGCACTGTTGCTTATTATTCCTGTTACAGTTCCCTTAATACAAAATCTTGGAATTGAGATTCAAAGAGCCAAGAATATGCATAAGGCAAGGGCAGTTGTCTATTTGGCAATTGCAATTGCCAACATATTTATCAGCATTCCGCTGATTAAACTTATGGGACCAGCTGGTGCTGCGCTTGGAACAGCTATTTCTCTTATTGCGGGTAATGCTATCTTCATGAATTGGTATTATCATGCCCGTATTGGAATGAACATGATTTATTTTTGGAAAGAAATTGCAAAGTTTATCCCTGCATTGATTGCACCTTGTGTAGTCGGATTTTTCATTATGAAATTTGCCAGTATTACGGGACTCGTTAAATTGGGAGTGTTTGCAATTATATATATGATCGTGTATGCACTTTCGATGTTTTTCTTAGGGGTGAATGCGGAAGAGAAACAGCTAGTTGTGGGACCAATTAGGAAAATTTTTAGGAAATGATTATAGAAGAGGAATGCGAATGAAGCCAGAAAAAGTATATGCTTGTTACAATATAAATAAAGATTTGAGATTGAACAGTTCTTCTGGGGCAGTTTTTTCCTCTCTGGCAGAGTATGTGCTTAATAAACAAGGCGTTGTGTATGGTGTCGCAATGTCTGAGGATTGCTATTCAGCAGAGTTTATTGCAGTTACAGATGAAGTGGGAATGGCAAGGCTACGTGGATCAAAATATCTTCAGGCAAAGATAGGAAATACGTTTAAGAGTGTTAAAAGGAATTTAATAGCTGGAAGACATGTACTATTTACCGGAACAGGCTGTCAAGTAAATGGATTAAAGAATTTTCTTGAAAGAGATTATGACAATCTTATATGTGTAGATGTAATTTGCCATGGTGCACCATCACCAGCTCTATGGAAGAAATACGCAGAATACCAGGAAAAGAAAAATGGTGGCAAGCTAAGGGATATTAATTTTCGTTGTAAGGATGACGGTTGGGTTGATTTTGGCATGAAAGAGATGCTTAAAAATATACCTCAGAGTGAAGAAAAGAAACTGTATATATCTAGAGATAAAGATCCTTATATGCAGATGTTTCTGAGAGATTACTGCCTGCGGCCATCCTGCTATGAGTGTGCGGCCAAGGAAGAAAGAAAGTCTGATTTAACAATTGCAGATTTTTGGGGAATCAAAGATGTTGCTCCTGAAATGAATGACGGGTTAGGAACATCTCTCGTATTAATTCGAACAAAAAAGGGACAAGAAATATTTAACTATATCAGTTGCGAAATGAAATTAAAAGAAGTGACATATGAAGCTGGTGTAAAAGGAAATCCAGCTGAATATAAGTCGTGTATAAGGCCATCACAAAGAGATACTTTTTTTGACGATATGTACACAATGAGTTTTGAAGAATTGGAAGAAAAATATGCAGCTCCGATTAAATATTCTTTAAAAACAAGAGTTAAAAGGAAGGTAAAGAAAATAATGAAAAGTATGCTTCGAGTGATCGGGGGGGCAGAGAGTAATTTAGAATACGGCTTACTCTTTGTGTTTCGTGTTTGATTGTAAGGAGAATAAAAAATGTCTAAATACTTTGGAACGGATATCCTGTACATCTATGGCTGCTATATGAAAGAACGCGGCAAACTGCTGAATAATACAGTTGTTACTACGGTCATGTCCAACTTTGGTCTGTACAAAGCATTTGATGAGTAGGGTATCGGTTACGCTAAGACCGCTGTGAGCGACAAATATGTCTATGAATACATGGTTAAAAACGGCTGCCGCATTGGTGGTGAGCAGAGCGGTCATATCATCTTCTCTAAGTATGTAACCACTGACGATGGTATCCTGACCAGTCTGAAGATGATGGAAGTGATGTTGGCGAAGAAGAAAACGATGAGTGAACTGGCGGTACCGTTGAAAATCTATCCGCAGGTGTTGGAGAATGTCCTTGTGACCGATAAGAAAGCCGCACAGAATGATCCTGCTGCACAGGAAGCGGTGCCCAAGGTTGCTGAAGCACTGAGCGATACTGGCCGTATTCTGGTGCGTGAGTCTGGCACAGGTCATGAAAGCAAAAGGTTGTCTGTCTAATCTGATTGAGAAAACAGCTGGCGGTAAGGCATTGAAAGGAACCTGTGGTATTAGACACACTCGCTGGGCAACACACGGGGAGCCAAGCCAGATTAATGCGCATCCGCATGTTTTTGGTAACTGTACTCGTTCTGGATCTGGTGCAGTGGAGTCCGAGGTAGTCGGTGTACATAACAGTATCGTCGAAAATTACACAGAACTGAAAGAAAAACTGCTGAAGCATGGTTACGCTTTTTATAGCCAGACTGATACAGAAGTAGTTGTTAAGCTGGTTGATTACTATAATAAAAAATACAATCTTGGAGTGATTGGATATGGAAAGAGAAATACCGGTACTATATAAAAGAAAAGAAGAATGCTGTGGATGTACAGCCTGCTATGCTATTTGTCCGAAAGAAGCTATTTCAATGGTAGAGGATGAAGAGAAATTTGAGTATCCGCAGATTGATGAAAGCAAGTGTGTGCGGTGCTATCAATGCATTAAGGTATGTCCGATAAAAGCAGCAAGATCATGATGGGTTACAGCTATCAGACATCTTCTATAACGCAGTGGGGGAATGTTCGGCGGCTTGATGTAGCGGTAGGAGTAGTAGATGTGTCTTGCAATATTGAAAATACTGAGGTGATTGTGAATGAGTGAAACATATCTGGTTTATCATTATTGTACAGTTGAAACGTTTAAGAGTATTTTAAAGAGTAAAGTGCTTTGGCTGTGTGATTTAACAGATTCTAATGATGAGCAGGAAGTAATTAGAACTTTTGTTGTTCTTTGGGAAGGCGTCAAGAAAAGATTAAAGCAAACCGACATTCCAAAGGATGTTTTGGATAATGCTATTCAGCTGATTGATCAACAGTACAAGACAGAAATCCAAACTGGACCACCGTATGGAGTGTGTTTTTGCCAGAAAGAAGATATATCCTCTCAATGGACTGAGTATGGAGATCACACAAAAGGACTATCGTTGGGATTTGATATAAATTGGTTTATACATAATGATGGCATTAAGCAACAGAAACCGCATCCAAGCAGTATTCAATCCAATGCGATAGCGTGTGATGCTGTTATTTATGAATTCGGAAGAATTCGAAGCGCAAATGGCAGATATTTGTTATAAGGCTTTGAAAGAACAGGGTGCATCAGCATGGATTAAGTGCATTCGTCCTACATTTAAAGACTATTCAGGATTGGTGAAAAATCTACTTTTGAGTCTGAAGCAGATGTTAGAAAATTGCTTGTAGAAAATGAAATTGAAACTGACGTCCAAATAAAGCGATCGGAGTGTACATATAGAATACGATGAAATACGGATTTTGCTGCATATGCACATGGAATATTAGATTTTAAATGTTAGATGTTAGGTAAGAGAAAACTAAAATAAGGCAGATGACTGACAAGAGAGCATTAGCAGTCAGATAGATTTATAAATATTGTATTAGAAAAACAATAGAAGCTGACATTATTGAATGCAGTTAAGTCTATTAGCATGGTTTTGACTATTTTTTACCAGCACATGAAAAAATCGAATTCAAATTGAAGAGATTGAATATCATTTCAAAGAGTGATACAATCGCATATGAGATTGACAAAAGTAATCTATTTAATCATTGATTCAAATGATAAATAACAATGAGCAAGGGAGAATAAACAAATGTGTGGAATTGTTGGTTATGTAGGTAAGGAACAGGCAGCACCGATTCTTTTGGATGGTCTGTCAAAGTTAGAGTATAGGGGTTATGATTCAGCAGGTATTGCTGTCAGAGATAATGCCTCAGCGATAAAGATCGTTAAGGCAAAAGGACGTTTGAAAGGTCTGATTGAGAAGACAGATGCAGGACATGCTGTATTTGGCACTTGTGGTATCGGACATACCAGATGGGCAACGCACGGTGAACCATCAGAGACAAATGCACATCCTCATACAAGTGATGATGGAAATGTTGTAGGTGTACATAATGGAATTATCGAGAATTATCAGGAGCTGAAGGCGAAGCTTGTTAAGAATGGTTATTCTTTTTATTCTTCAACCGATACAGAAGTTGCTGTGAAGCTTGTGGATTACTATTACAAGAAATATGAACATACACCGGTAGATGCGATTAATCATGCGATGGTTCGTATTCGTGGTCTTATGCACTTGCAATGATGTTTGAAGAGTATCCAAATGAAATCTATGTTGCAAGAAAAGACAGCCCGATGATTATTGGTATTGCTGATGGGAATTGCTATATCGCATCGGATGTTCCTGCTATTTTGAAATATACAAGAAATGTTTATTACATTGGAAATATGGAGCTTGGTCGTCTGGCTGACGGTAAGGCAACATTTTACAATCTGGATGGCGATGAGATCCCAAAAGATCTGGTTGAGATCAAATGGGATGCAGAAGCTGCCGAAAAGGGTGGCTATGAGCATTTCATGATGAAGGAGATTCATGAGCAGCCAAAGGCTATCTTGGATACGATGAATTCTAAGATCAAAGATGGCAGAATTGACCTGAGCGATATGGGCTTGAGTGAGGAAGATATTAAGAACATTTCACAGGTATTTATCGTAGCGTGTGGTTCTGCATATCATACAGGTGTTGTTACTCAGTATGTGATGGAAGATCTTGCAAGAATTCCTGTTCGCGTGGAGCTTGCATCGGAATTCCGTTATAGAAGACCTATTTTGAATAAAAATGATCTGGTTATCGTGGTTAGCCAGTCGGGTGAGACGGCAGATACACTTGCAGGACTTCGTCTTGCAAAAGAGCAGGAAGTGAAGACTCTTGGTATCGTGAATGTTGTAGGTTCATCGATTGCCCGTGAAGCAGATAATGTTTTCTATACTCTTGCCGGACCGGAGATTGCGGTTGCTACAACCAAGGCATACAGTGCACAGTTGATTGCGGGATATATGCTGTCGATAGAATTTGCAAGAGTTCGTGGTGAGATCACAGAAGAACAGTATACAGGATATATAACAGAGCTTCAGACGATTCCGGATAAGATCGGCAGAATTCTTGAAGATAAGGAGCGGATTCAGTGGTTTGCAGCCAAACAGGCGAATGCACAGGATATTTTCTTTGTAGGTCGTGGTATTGATTATGCGATTTGTCTGGAAGGCAGCCTTAAGTTAAAAGAGATCAGCTATATTCATTCCGAAGCATATGCTGCCGGTGAGTTGAAGCACGGAACGATCAGCCTGATTGAGGACGGCATTCTTGTAATCGGCGTGCTGACTCAACCGGAACTCTATGAGAAAACGATTAGTAATATGGTAGAATGCAAGAGCCGCGGTGCATCCCTTATGGCACTTACAACCGTAGGCAATTATTCCATCGAGGACACAGCGGAATTCACTGTATATGTTCCGAAGACGGATGAGCATTTCGCTGCTAGTCTTGCAGTTGTGCCATTACAGTTGCTTGGTTATTATGTATCTGTTGCCAGAGGATTGGACGTTGATAAGCCAAGAAACCTTGCGAAGAGTGTGACGGTAGAGTAGAAAGTTTATCACTGACCGATATGTGGTATATAAATGGTCGGGGCGAGAGTTTACCGCTGATCGATACGCGGTATATAAATGGTTGAGTTGAAAGTATAGTCCTTCGCTGTGAGGTGAAGGACTTTTTTCTTGATTTCAGATCAGGATGATGTTTTTGCATTATGAGTATAAAATTTTAGATTTTGTTGGGAAAAGGGGGATGTTTATGCTGAAGAAATTGATTGGTAATAAAGCCAGAAAACCATTGATCATTTCACTTGTATTTGTCCTGATTACTTTATGTATATTATTCTATCTGACTTTTCAACCGCCGGCTGATACGGTTGCTCTTTCGGAAAAGGTAGGACATTTGCCTGTTGCGGAAGATTTCCTTAATTGGGTCGGTGCATTTGTGGATTGGTCAGTACGCCAATGGGCGCATGTATTTGAATTCCTGATCATCGGCATCTGTGTTAGTATTTTTTATGCATTTGCAGCGAAGAAAATCCGGCTGATGCCGGTATTGGCATTATTAACTTGTATGTGTATATCATTGTGCGATCAGTCAGTTCGGATATTCATTGTCGGAAGACATTTTGATTCCTTTGATCTGGTGTTGGATGCACTGGGATATGTGAGCGCTATCGTGGTTGTGAGCATATGCAGAGGTATATATAGATTGGTGGTTAATAGAGAGAAATGAGATTGAGCTGGAACGGCGGAACCTTGGATGGAAAAGGGGAGGCTGGGCTGGCTTTTTTGATTGATAAACAAAGTAGCGTTTTGATGTCGAAGAATGTTGACTTTGCGTATAAATAGGGGTAATATGTAAAGTATAATAATTGAATAGAGGGGGGATTTCTTTTATGCCTTTTTTGAGGGCAGATCTAATTAAAATCCATGAAGTGAAGTAAGTATATAGATATATTAAATAATAAAGTCATTTATTGTTTTATTTAGAATTTGGTTGAGTTGTATGAAGGTGACACTTAAAGGCAAAAGATTCGTTAAATATATTGAGATTGACGGAGGAGCATTAATGAGAGCTGGAATATTGACGTATATGTGGGTTCAGATGGGATTCCCTACGGGTGTGGTTGGGGTTCGTAGCCGGATGACTACATGAAATAAACAATCAAAGGACAGATAAGACTTAAGATAAATGGAATGACACCTAGAGGTCATACCTCTGAACCCCACATAATTAAGTTAGCTATATAAGGATATAATAAGGATGAATGAAAGAGAAAATAAAATAATCACAGATGAAGATTATTCATCGGCACAGTACAGACAAATATGACGCTTTAAAACTAAAACATATGAATCTGTAGAAAATATAGAATCTGTTATTGGAGGGTGAATTGGATAATTTATTGACCAAGTTTGAAGTCGATATAGATGAAAAAAGGTGATGTAAATAGAGTTCTTAATCAGGAGATAAGTAAATTTCAGTTTTATCAGTAATATTTTCAGATAAAGAGGTAGACAAAATGTATATAAAAAAACTTACAATAAAAAACTTCAGAACCTTTGATGAGGAGGGGGTTACTTTACAATTTAATAAAGGTGTAAATGCAATTATCGGTGAAAATAATTCTGGAAAATCCGCTGTCATGGATGCTATCAGAATTGCATTTTCTACCGTAACATATAAGAAAGACATTTTTTTTACTAGAGCTGATTTTCACGTTAGTGAAGATGGAAATGCAGCTGATTTTGCCATGTTTGATATTTATTTGGAAGAAGTACCAACAAGATTAATAGAGATATGGAATCCTGAAAGTACGGGAGGACAAGGTGGAGAATTTCATATTCGTTTTGAAAGAGTGATTGCTGCTAATGGTATAGAAAAAGTGAAAGCAATACATTGGGGAATCGGAACAGAGGGAAACCCACTGTCATCAGACACTTTCGATGCAATGGATGTAATGTTTTTGGGTGCATTAAGAGATTCTGAGAATGAAATGAAACCAGCTAGAAATAGTAAATTAGCTCAATTATTAAGAAGTTTGGTGCCAGATGAAGGCACACGAGCAGAATTAGTGGACATACTAAATAGTGCAAATAATACCCTATTAGAAAAAGAAGAACTAAAAAAGACCAGAAAAACAATTAATGATAATTTAGCTCGTATAGAACAAGATTTTTTGAGCCAGCATGTTGATATAGGGTTAATAGAGCCAAGATTCGATTCAATTGCCTCATCGTTAAGAGCTTGGGTAAAACCTAAATGGATATTAGTTTCAATAAGTGATGGTGAGTATTCGAGAGCCCAGCAATATGCAAGAGAACATGAAGATAATAGAAAAATACAACAAAACGAAAATGGGATATATTTTGAAACGTCTATTTTAGAAAATGTTGAAGATATGGCTCCGGAATTAGTAACAAGAATAAATGAGATTGCAAGCAGTTCATTTGAATTATATCAGAATGGATTAGGATACAATAATCTTTTATTCATGTCGGCGGTGCTTGGTGATATGGCAATTGAACGAGGTGGAGTGTATCAACATTTGCTTTTAATTGAAGAGCCGGAAGCACATTTACATCCGCAATTACAGGAATTAGTACATACTTTTTTGTCTGATACAAATCAAGGAGATGCAAATATACAAATTATTTTCACTTCGCATTCACCAACATTGGCATCAAAGGTGGATATAGGTAATATTAATTTGATTTATGAAAATGCACACAAAAAATATTGTTTACCATTTTCAGAAGCAAATTTAACAGATG
>ENA-OQQU01001157-OQQU01001157.1-human-gut-metagenome-genome-assembly--contig:-NODE-1157-length-15140-cov-13.881803_pt1 | contig 15140 bp, 10 predicted proteins | sample MGYA00243233_ERZ505096 | MGnify/ENA primary metagenome ERZ505096 (study PRJEB26097, sample SAMN02712159) | human gut metagenome | biome: Gut microbiome | host: Homo sapiens | place: Denmark... | reverse complement strand
CGCAATTTTCCATTTTCAATTTTCAATTTTACATTTAATTAAAACTTCCGCTCGGGCATAATCTGCTTTTAATATTGCAAACTGTCTTCACTAATAAGGTTACGGCGACACACCGCTGTCGGCTCGCCGATCAATCTGTTTTTTGATTTTGTCAAAGGTTACACCGTATTTTTCGGCAATGTCTTTGGCATAGCTTACACCTTGAGGCGGAGCGATGAAAACCTTGAACGAACGCTGTCCGTTTTCGACACCTGTTACCAGACTTTCAATCTTGCTGTCACCCTTTACGGTTGTGTTCACCTCATCAAGATTGCGAGCCAAATCGTGCATATGGGTATTAAAAATCGCCCTTGTGCCGAGATATCGCATTGATTTGACAACATCACGGGCAATGTACAAGCCCTCGGCAACATTGGTTGTTGCAAGGCTTTCGTTGAGCAAAAGCAGGCTGTAACGGCTTGCCGAAGAGAAAATTTCGGCAAGTCTTTTGCTTTCTTCACCGAGTCTGCCAAGATCAACGGTATCGTTTTCATCGGCAGGAAAATGCGTAAAAATGCTGTCGCATGGGCTGAATTTCATCTGCGTTGCAGGAACATATATTCCGTTCTGAGCAAGCAGAAACGCAAGTCCGACCGCCTGAGTAATCGTGGTTTTACCGCCACGGTTCGGACCTGTCAGAATGTAAATTCGCCTATCATCGTTAAAATCAATATCGTTTGTGACAATATCCAAATTCTCACCGTTTGCCGATTTTATGCCGAGTTTGAGGTTGTAAACATCTCTAAGGCAGCAATTTCTGTCCTCTTTCGGCAAAACTTCCGCCTTGCACAGCGGAAGATTTTTCTTTTTCATCTTATCACAAAGCTCTGCAAAACGAATATAGAAAATGATTTCGGGCATAAGCGAAACGAACGAGTAGCCGTTGACATTGACATATCTGTTGAGCATTGATTTTATGTCATTTACGGTTCTGCGGAGGATATCGGTCACAACATTTTTGAGTGCGTCAGACATAGGATCTGCGCCGGTCAGCGAGCTGTTCATAGTGCGGTTTACATCCTGCTGAGCGCCCACAACAAACTGTCCCAGCCCGAACTGCGAGGTTGACGGATTGGACGGATGAAAGCTTAAAAATCCCGAAACATCGTTGCCGTGGTGCAGTTCGCTGTCACGGTTTGTAAACTTCATAAATCTTTTGAGAATACCGCTGTCGGTAAATTCTTTGTCATTGAGTGAGATTACACCCACACTCTTTGGGCGGAGCAAATCATCAAGATTCACACCGAGTGTAATGCTCTTGAGCTTTTGAGCCTTTGCAAGCGTATCTATTATATCCTTTTTTAGTTCGGGAAAACCGCTGTCATTGTAAATTGACTGAACATTTTTCTTGAGCTCAAGCAGACCCTGCGACTTTACTTCAATTGTTTCAAGCGTGTTTTTTATTCTTGTAATGCAATCGACATAGCCGTCCATTTCACGAAGTCGGTTTACAAGCTGCCACAAGGAAGATGCCTCGGTATCCTTTTGAAAGCGCTCAATTTCACGCAAATCGTTCAGCTTTACAAGAAGTGCGGATAGATCATCACGAAGTTTCGGAAAACGGAGAAAATCCTCAAAAACATCGCAACGATATTTTATAACTTCCTCGTCATCCGTAATATTTATCAGCAGCTGCTTTATGCTGTTGCGTTCATACTGCTCTTTTGTGAGAGCGTCACATATATAATCAACCGACAAATCATTCAGCGCCTCTTTGTTGAGAGTTCTGTAGGATGCATTTGAATTTGTCGGGTGTAATAAGCTGAAATTTTCCATAATTCACCGCCGAAAAATTTGCCGTGTAACGGCTTTAATTGAATGATAGCACAAAAAATTTTTGTTTTCAACCGACAAATCGAAAATTTGCACTTTGGCTGATTGTGTGATATCATAGCTTTGGAGCAGATTGCTCTCAAAACCAAAATAACGGTCGGGAGGATTGACTTATGGATAAAAAGATGCTTGACAGAATTAATGAGCTTGCAAAAAAGAAAAAGGAACAGGGACTTACCGAGGCTGAGCAAAAAGAACAGAAAGAGCTGTACAAAATTTATCTCGGCGAAATCCGCACACAGTTCAACGCAACACTTGACAATGTAAGCGTTGAAGAAAAGGACGGCACTGTAAAACCGTTCAAAGAGGCATACAAAAAGCCGTATGACAAGAACTGATTTTGACATTCAGACAGAAGTCATGCAAAAATTTAATTACACAGTCAAACAAAAAAGCAGTTCCGATTTTGGAACTGCTTTTGTTTTATAAAGTTATCTAATTATTTGTATCTTCTTCCGCCCTTTTGGCTGTTCTTTGGAAGCTGAATTTCGGCAGTATCGTACTTACTGCGTCTTTCGGACTTTCTGCCTGAAGATGAGTAATCATCGGCATAATCATCGTTACTGCTGTAACGCTGTGGCTGTGCAGATTTGCTCTTTGGAGCGTTACTTCTGCCGCCGACTGTGACTCTCTTCTTTCTGTTGAGAACAGTTGAAATTACAAAGTACGCAATGCCTGCAACACCGAGTGAGAGTAAAACGAGTGAAACATAGAACATCCAATGACCGTTGTCACCCTTGCTGTTATTGTTCTTGATGAAGTTAAAGTCATCACCGTCAGAACTCGATGTGTCGGTATTTTTAAGATTTTTTGCGATATCCGACCAGTCGTTGCTTGAAAGAGTTTTTTCGTCAATGTTATCGTCAGACTTGATAAGCGATGCTGACGGAGCAGTATTTGACGGAGCAACATAGGACTGACCGCCGCCTACATATGACGGCTCAGAGTAGTAGTAAGTCTGACTGCTACTGTAATTATTGTCATAACTGTTATTGTTGTAGTCATAGCTACTGTCATAGTTATAGCTGTTGTCGTATGACGAATCACTTGACGAATAGCCGGGATCTACATATGATGAACTGTCCGACGAGTCCGGATACACAGGATCGGGCTGTGGCTGCGGCTCCGGCTCAGGCTCCGGTGATGGTTCCGGTTCCGGTTCGGGTTCCGGCTCGGGCTCCGGCTCTACGGGATCAACAATAACGCTTGAATCTCCGCCGGGATCAACCTCCTCACCGACTGCCGATACGGAAAAGCTCACAGCAGAAATGCTCAAAAGTGCCGTCAGAAAAATTGCGCAAAGCTTTGAATGTTTTTTCATAAAAGCCCCTTTCTTCAGAATAATCTGAAAATGCGTCTGTTGTATGTCCGATATCAATTATTTTGAGCTTTTATCGGATGCCGATGTTGTTGACGCCGATGTTGTAGGCTCAACCGCAACGAAGAAGAGTTCGGGCTTATACTTGTCAATAACCGAAGTGTTTTCTTCATACTTGAGTTTCTCTGCAAGACTGTCAATGTACTTTGAAAATTCGTCTGACTTCATTGACGCAAGTACACCGGCTCTGTTAGATTCGTTGCCGATATAGCTGTCAACATCCTTGCTGACGTCTTTCTTATAAACGAGATAGTAGATTGCGCTGTCGCCGCTGCCGACCTTGAGAGTTTCAGCCTTGCCTGTTTTAAGCTTGCCGATAGCCTCTTTAAGCTCGTCACCGATTGAGCTCTTGTCGAGAACTTCTACCTTTGAAACAGAAGAATCTGTTCCCGAACCGCTTGACTTCTTGTATGATGCAATAACATCATCAAAAGAACCGCCCTTGTTAAGGTCATTCTTGTAGCCGTTAAGCTGATCCTCAACCTTCTTGATTTCCTTGTCGCTCATTGCAACATTCTTTGATGAACCTGCCTCATCTTTTGTTGATGTATAAAGGTTCACGGGAAGATATGAGTAGTCCGTATAGTTTTCCTTGAAATACTTTGTAAGGTCAGCGTCGGAAACTTCCTTTGAACCGCCCTTGCCGTAAACTGCTTTGAAGAGAGCCTCATACTTTGTGTTGTAGATAGTTGTGCAGTATGCAAAGCTGTCGAGTGAAACACCGTACTTTTCATACTGCTTCTTCATCGGCATTACATAACCCTGTGACGCATACGGGCCGACATTCCAGTATGATTCAGCCTGACTTGTTGCGGAGTCAAGAGTTGCCTGACCGATGTTTACATTTTCCTTTTTAAGCTGTTCGTCAACTACGAGGTAGCTGAGGCACATTTTCTTAGCCTGATCTTTAATCCACTCTCTTGCAACCTGCTCGTTGCCGTCATCGTCCTTGATTTTTTCATCAAGCCACTTGTCAGATGTCGAATCATAATCGTCAAGCTTTTTAGCATATGACTCAGCCTGACTGTAAGCTGCATTGAGTGAGTAGATATAAACGCCGATGGCAAGCTCGTTATCGCTTGTCTTATACGACCATTCTTTGTTGATTGTTGTGGGTGTACAACCTGCAATTGCAAAAACTGAGAACATCATAACAATTGCAAGTAAAAATGAACCAACCTTGATATTAGGCTTCATAGTTTTTTACCGTCCTTCTGAAAAATTAAATGCAAAGTGTCCTGCAAACACACTTTCACAGGATAATGTACCTTACGATTATACACAAAAAAATCGTCATTGTCTACATTTTTATAAAATTTTGTTGAGAATTTCCACCGAAAAACAGCATTTTTGTAGTTTCGGGAGGTTTTTTCTTAACAAATTACGGTTTCATACCGTTAAATTACTGCACACCGAAAATTTTGGTGAGGATTTCAAGCGGAGCGGAACTGTTTTTGCACTCAACCGCAACGCACGGTTTTGCTCCGGCAACAAGCTTTGCCTTTCCGCCCAAAGCAATGAGCAAGTCGGCAACCTGAGGGGATTTGAGTTCGTTTACAAAGAGCATGAGCGTTGTGCCGTTCTGTCTGATTTCGTAAATGCCCATTGAGTAAGCCTTGTTACGCACAAGGGCAATGTCGATAAGTCCGAGAACCGAGTTCGGAATCTTGCCGAATCTGTCCTGCAGCTCGTCAATAACATCGTCTGCATCCTCGTTACTGCGGATATCGGCAATTCTGCGGTAAACATCAAGACGAAGTGTAAGACTTTCAACATAGCTTTCGGGAATATGAGCGTCAACCGAAATATCAATAAGACAGTCGAGGTCTTTTGTGACATTCTGCTCGCCCTTTTCCTCGCTTACTGCCTCATCAAGAAGCTTGAGGTACATATCGTAACCGACCGATTCCATATGCCCGTGCTGCTGTGCGCCCATAATATTGCCCGCACCACGCAGTTCAAGGTCACGCATTGCAATGCGGAAGCCGCTGCCGAATTCTGTAAATTCCCTGATTGCGGCAAGCCTTTTCTGCTGAATCTCCGTGAGAACCTTGTTCCGTCTGAAGGTAAAGTAGGCATATGCCCTTCGTGAACTTCTGCCCACACGGCCTCTGAGCTGATGCAACTGCGAAAGTCCCATACAGTCGGCATTTTCTATAATAAGGGTGTTGGCATTCGGCAAATCGACACCCGTTTCGATAATTGTTGTGCAGACAAGCACATCAATCTCCTGTTCAAGCATCTGTCGCCAAACTTCGCTGAGTTCGCCCTCTTTCATTTTGCCGTGACCGATTGCGATTTTTGCCTCGGGAACAGCCTCCTGAATTTTTGCGGCACATGAAGAAATTGTTTCAACATTGTTGTGAAGATAGAACACCTGACCGCCACGGCGGAGCTCACGGCGGATTGCCTCGTTGATAACCGCATCATCGTGTTCAAGCACATAGGTCTGAACAGGCTGACGGTTTGTCGGAGCTTCTTCGATAACGCTCATATCACGCAGACCGCTCATCGCCATATTGAGGGTTCTCGGAATAGGAGTAGCCGAGAGCGTAAGCACATCGACATTTTTGCACAGTTCCTTGAACCTCTCCTTTTGAGCAACACCGAAACGCTGTTCCTCATCTATGATTGCAAGTCCGAGGTCACGGAATTCAACATCCTTCTGCACAAGTCTGTGAGTTCCGACAATCATATCAATTTCTCCTCGCTTTAGCTTTTGGAGAATTTCTTTCTGCTGTTTTGCTGTACGGAATCTTGAAAGCAGTTCCACACGAACGGGATAGCCCTCAAAGCGCTTGATTACCGTCTGATAATGCTGCCATGCGAGAATTGTTGTGGGGCAGAGCAATGCGCATTGCTTTGAATCTGCAATACACTTAAAGGCGGCACGGAGTGCAACCTCTGTTTTGCCGAATCCGACATCACCGCAGAGAAGTCTGTCCATCGGCGACGAACGCATCATGTCATGCTTGATTTCCTCACAACAACGCAGCTGGTCGGGAGTTTCGTCGTATTCAAAACTGAGTTCAAAATCTCTCTGCCACTCATTATCTGCCGAAAAGGCATAGCCCTTGGCTTTCATACGCTGTGAGTAAAGCTCAATAAGCTCCTTGGCAATGTCCTTGACAGAGGTTTTAACCCTTGCCTTTGCCTTTTGCCAGTCGCCCGAACCGAGTCGGTTTAGCTTAACCCTTGAATCCTCTTTCGGACCTATATATTTTGCAACCATATCAAGCTGTGTGACAGGCACATAAAGCACATCGCCCTTTGCGTAGTCAATCTTGATATAGTCCTTTATAACTCCGTGAGTATCAATTTTTCTTATACCGCCGAACACACCGATACCGTGAACATTGTGTACAACATAATCACCGGGGGCAAGCTCTGAAAGGCTGTAAATTTCCTGTCCCGTCTTTTTCTTCTTCTTTTTGGACTTTTCGGGACGGTACGAAACCTGACTGTAGGTTATTGCAAAAAACTTTTGTGACGGATACTCAAAGCCCGCACTCAATGCACCCTGCATAACAAGCAATTCGCCCTTTGAAATCTTATCCGCACCCTCGCTGTAAACAGCGTTTATGCCGTCTGCGTTAAAGGTGTCACAAAGATTTTTGGCGGCTCTTTCTGTTCCTGCAAAGATAACGCCCTTGCTTTCGGGGGTAAAAAGTCCGTCAACATCTTCTTTTAGCTGTTTATACGAACCGCCCCATGCCGAGAGCTGTTTTGTTGAAAAGCTGATGATTTCCGACAGCTTGATAGGCATACTTCCGTGAACAAAGTTTTCAAGCACGATTGTTCCGTGACTTTGCAAAAACTCGGTACATTCGTTGAATGTGAGCGCAAAGCGGTCAAAACCTCTGCAAAGAGTTCCGTCCTCAAAGCCTTGCATAAGGGTTTCATTGCTGATAAAGTCCATCGACTTTCCCCGTTCCTGAATTGCAGTAAATTCGGACGCAAAAACGAGGGTGTTTCTGTCGAGGTAATCAAAAAGCGACTCGGGTTTATCGTAAATCTGATTGATAAATTTGTCCGCATTGGCAATCATTGCACCGCTGCGGATAAGCTCTGCCTCTGAAAAAAGTTTTTCCTTGGCTTTGACGCTGTTCTTGGAACGGAGGAGCTTTGCCTTGTGTTCAATTTTATCGGCAAGGGCGGCTCTGTCCTCAATTACGATTTCGGTTGAGGGCGAAAGCGTAATTTTGTCAGCCTTTTTAAATCTTCTCTGTGTTTCAATGTCAAAATAGCTGAGGTCGGTAATTTCATCACCCCAAAATTCACATCTCACGGGATAGTCGCTGTCGGGCATAAAGAAGTCGAGAATACCGCCTCTCAGCGAAAACTGACCGCTGCCCTCTACCGCATCAAAGCGTTCGTAGCCGAGCAGAGTAAGTGCCTTTGTTGCCTTTTCAAGCGAGAGCTCCCTGCCCTCTTCAAATTCAATAACCGACTGTTCAAGCACATTTCTCGGAACGGTAAGCTGTGCCGCCGCATCAACACACGCAATTGCAACATCACATTCGTGGTTGAGAAGTTTGAGCAAAACTTTAAGTCTTGCGTGCTCGTACTCGTGCGAACGGCTTTGAAAGTCGAGAAAGTTGAAGTCACGCACGGGATAAACATAGGCACGAAGTCCCATACACGAAAGGTCGTTGCACAGAGTCTGCGCCTCTTTTTCATCGGAGGCAAGACAAAATGCCGTGACACCCTTGAGGCGGCACAGCGCATAGATGATATTTGATTTGTTAATTGTTGAAAGTCCCGAAGCACAGACCGTTCTGCCCGGCTTGACATTTTTTTCAAGTGTTTTGAAAACGGGTGACTCTTTGAGGACATCAACAAGAAAGTTGAGATTATTCATTTCTTTGTCCCTTTTCAGTTGAACAAATTCATAGCACGGTCGGTTTTGCCGTCAATAATCAGCTCGATTGCTTTTTCGGCATTGTCAAAAATTTCATCAAGCTTTTTCATTTCATCGGGAGTGAACTTTGAAAGCACCCAGTCGGCAAGGTCCCAGTCGGGATTTGGCTTTGCGCCTATGCCAACCTTGATGCGGGGGAATTTATCGCTTCCGCTGAGATAGATGATACTGCGCATTCCCCTTTGACCGCCGTCACTGCCCTTTGAACGGATACGCATTTTTCCGACATCAAGCGAAATGTCATCAAAAATTACAATGACATTTTCGGGAGGAATTTTGTAGAAGTTCATTGCCTCAACAACTGCCTGACCGCTGTTGTTCATATATGTTGTGGGTTTCATCAGCATAACTTTTGCGCCGTTTACAGTGCAAGTGCCGATAAAGCTTTTGTATTTTATTTTGTTCACATCACAACCGAGCTTGTCGGCAATGCGGTCAATTGCAAGCCAGCCTGCGTTGTGACGTGTGTTTTCGTATTTTCTGTCGGGGTTGCCGAGTCCCACTACAATGTACTCGATTGAACCCGTTGATTTGTTTTTTCCGAACATATCCGTTTTCCTCTTATTTATATTATATGTATTCTGAAATTTAAATTAACCTTTTCCGAAGCTTACAACAACCCAGTCATCGTTGCCGAGATGATAAGGATTTCCGCAATACGGGCAGTTACGTTCTCTTGTTGCATCAAAGCTTGCGCCGCAGCTTTTACAGGTTACTTTTTTCATTGTGAAAACTCCGTCATCCATGGCGTTCACACTTCTGCAAACGGTAAGTCTGAACTTTTCGTTTTTAACCCTAAATGAAGAATTTTTGTTTTTCACGGTCGTTGCGTAAACGGTCATATCAACATAGCAACAGCCGTTTGCAACATTGAATGAATTAAGCTTTGACACTCCTCTGTACTTGATGTCAACAATATCTCCGAAAGAATTTTTCATCGGATTGCCCTCATAGACTGCGAGGTTTGTGTAATCATCGCTGAAAATCATAATCTTGAGCAAAGCAAGCACCTTGCCGATAAAGTATTCATATGAGAAGTTGGGATTAACCTCTTTCATAAGCCACGGAAGTCTTTTCTGACAATTGAAGTGCGGACCTATCATAGGAATGCTCTTTGCCGCACCGACAAAAAGTCCGAAAAGCGTTTTTAATGCCCATGCAAGGTACCCCGCCAAAAGTCCGCCGAGCAGTACGGGGATTGCTCTTACGCCGATTTCATAGACCATATTTGCGGTTGCGGGATCAAAAGTTCCGTCCTTTACAACCACCCATACCGTAAATGCCGCAACGGCGACAATTCCGCCGAGAAGGTACGGAGCAAGCACCTTTTTCGTTGACTTGTTCGCAAGCGAATAGGTTTTTACAAAGTAGAAGTTTGTAACCTTCGGGAACAAATCGTCCATAATAAAGCGAGTTTTGCAGTTTTTACAACCGTTGAGAAGCTCTCTTACACTGCTTACCGCACCGCAGTTCGGACACGAACACGCAACCTCGGAATTTTGGTTTTCAAGCCTTGTAATCATTGTGTAAAAGAAAAATCTGTCCTTGATTTTTTTCTTTTTCTTTCCGTCTTTAAAGTATTTCTCCGTAACCTCATAAGTCTTTGTCGCAATGTTACTCTTACATTCGCCCATATCGTAGGCAGTACAAGCATTTATGGGGACTTCATTCTTCACCGTTTCCTTATCGGTAAAAGCGGTCTGAATCTTTACACCCTTTTCGTCAAGTCTTTTCTTCTGTAGGTCAAGCGCAAAGTCGAGGTCGATTGACGCAATATCCGGATTTTTGCCCTCATTGCACCACAATTCGTACTCATCGACAAAGCTGTTCATTATTTTGTTATCTGAATCGGAGCCGTAAACTATACCAAACAAAATTAAATCACCCTCACATATTGTACCGTTTTATTCCTGAAAAATTTGCAGTAAAACAGCGAAATGGCGGGTTAGTTAAAACCCGCCTGTTTATTCACATAATTAAATTGTTCGCCTATCAACCGAAAGCGGCTGTGAACGGCTTGTCGTTGTAGATTCTTGCGATAGCCTCTGCAAATGTAGGAGCAACAGGAAGAATTGTGAACTTGTCAATCATCTTTTCCTTCGGAACAGGAATTGTGTCAAGAAGAACAACTTCTTTGATTGCACTGTTCTGGATTCTCTCGATTGCAGGACCTGAAAGAACTGCATGAGTAGCGCAAGCGTAAACCTCTGTTGCACCGCCCTTTTCAACAATAGCGTTAGCGGCATTGCAGAGAGTACCTGCTGTATCGATCATATCGTCAACAAGGATAACCTTCTTACCCTTAGCGTCACCGATGATGTTCATAACCTCACAAACATTAGCCTTTGGTCTTCTCTTGTCGATAATAGCAAGACCTGTGCCGATTTTTGAAGCGAAGTTTCTTGAACGAGTTACAGAACCGAGGTCGGGAGATACAACGATATAATCATCATTGTTGCCACCGATTTTCTCTCTCATATGGTTTGCGAGAAGTGATGCACCCTGAAGGTGGTCAACAGGAATGTTGAAGAAGCCCTGAATCTGATTTGCGTGAAGATCCATTGTAAGCACACGGTCAGCACCTGCACAGGTGATGATGTCTGCACAAAGCTTAGCCGAGATCGGATCTCTTGCCTTAGCTTTTCTGTCCTGTCTTGCATAGCCGAAGTATGGCATAACAACTGTGATTCTTGCAGCAGATGCACGCTTCATGGCATCAATCATTATGAGCATTTCCATAAGATTGTCGTTGACGGGAGCACAGGTTGACTGAACAATAAAGCAGTCGCTGCCACGAACAGATTCGTGAAGAGAAACAGAGATTTCGCCGTCTGAGAACTGTGTACAGTCACTCTTACCAAGCGGCAGACCAAGACAGCCTGCAATTCCCTGAGCTACATCAACATTTGAACTGCCGGTGAAAATTTTAATGTCCTTACCGTGAAAATTCATTGCAATAACTCCTTTGAATTTTAATGTGTGTAGTATATGTTTACCAATGATTAACCGAGCAATTAACAGCTGTAACCCTTTGCTCTTGCAATTTCGTTAAGCTGTTCAAGCTGAGCCGGATCATTTGCACCCAGAACCGTATCACTGCACTGAGCCGTGAATGCTCCGACCTTTCTTCCGTCCTCAAGCAAAAGCTTGATTGCGTCGGGAAGATAATATTCCTTTGCGCTGTTATCCGACTTGATTCTGTCGAGAACCGAAAGAAGAAGCTGACAATCAAACCAGAATCCGCCCGAGTTTACCTCATTTATTTTGAGAGTTTCCTCATCGGCGTCTTTCTGCTCAACAATTGCACGCAGATTTCCGTTTTCGTCACGGACAATTCTGCCGTAACCTGTCGGATCGTCAACCTTTGCGGAAATAACCGTTGCGGCACAACCGTTCTCAATATGAGCCTTCAGGGAATCCTCAATAGTCTTGCTGTCCATAAACGGAGCATCGCCGTTGAGAATAACAACATTGCCGCTGTGCTTTTTAAGGAAATCCTTTGCCATCATCACAGCGTGACCTGTTCCGAGTCTTTCAGCCTGAAACACGCTTTCAACGGAAAAATCGAGGGTTGAAAGATACTCTTCGACACACTCTTTTTTAAAGCCCTTAACAACACAGATGTCATCAATACCGGCTTTCCTTAAAGCCGACATAACCCAGCAGAGCATCGGTCTGCCGAGCACCTCCGACAATGTTTTCGGTTTGTCGGATTTCATTCTTTTGCCCTCGCCGCCTGCGAGGATAACGGCACAATTCTTCATTTCTTCTCCTTTTATCTGTGACAAAACAACAAAGATGCAGACAGTCCTGTCACAAGGCACTCGTTCATACCATAATATTATCTCACAAAAATCACAAATTTCAAGAGAAAATTACAAAATTCGGGCAAAAAAAGGCATTTTAAACGATTTATACAATATTGTCGAAAATAAAACTCGTTTTTTATAAGAAAAAAGTTTGAAAAAAATATAGCTATTTTGACCAAAGTTTGTTATAATATTCGATAGGCTTATACAAGCAGGCAGGTTTTACCAAGGGGTAAGTCTGCCACAGCCGTATATCTTAATTTATTTTTAGGAGGATTACCAGTTATGGCAAACAAATGGGTTTACCTTTTTACAGAAGGTAATGCTAACATGCGTGAGCTCCTCGGCGGTAAGGGTGCCAACCTTGCAGAAATGACAGGTCTTGGACTTCCTGTACCACAGGGCTTCACAATTACAACAGAAGCTTGTACTCAGTATTATGAGGACGGCAGAGAAATCAACGCTGAAATTCAGGCTCAGATCAACGAGTACATCGAGAAGATGGAAGAAATCACAGGCAAGAAGTTTGGCGACAAGGAGAACCCCCTCCTCGTTTCAGTTCGTTCAGGTGCTCGTGCTTCAATGCCGGGTATGATGGATACAATCCTTAACCTCGGTCTTAACGAAGATGTTGTTGAAGTTATCGCTAAGAAGTCAAACAACCCTCGTTGGGCTTGGGACTGCTACAGAAGATTCATTCAGATGTATTCCGATGTAGTTATGGAAGTAGGTAAGAAATATTTTGAAGAGCTCATCGACAAGATGAAGGCTGAGAGAGGCGTTACTTATGACGTAGAGCTTACAGCTGACGATCTTAAGGAGCTTGCAGGCCAGTTTAAGGCTGAATACAAAGAGAAAATCGGTCAGGACTTCCCTGACGATCCTAAGGAACAGCTCATGGGCGCAGTTAAGGCTGTATTCCGTTCATGGGACAACCCTCGTGCAAATGTTTACCGTCGTGACAACGATATCCCTTATTCATGGGGTACTGCCGTTAACGTACAGTCAATGGCATTCGGTAACATGGGTGACGATTGCGGTACAGGTGTTGCATTTACAAGAGATCCTGCTACAGGTGAGAAGAAGCTCATGGGTGAGTTCCTCATCAACGCACAGGGCGAAGACGTAGTTGCAGGTGTTCGTACTCCTATGCCAATCGCTAAGATGGCTGAAGAGTTCCCGGAAGCTTTCGAGCAGTTCCAGAATGTTTGTCAGACACTCGAAAACCACTACAGAGATATGCAGGACATGGAGTTCACTGTTGAAAACAAGAAGCTCTATATGCTCCAGACAAGAAACGGTAAGAGAACAGCTCAGGCTGCTCTTAAAATTGCTTGTGACCTCGTTGACGAGGGCATGAGAACAGAAGAAGAAGCTGTTGCAATGATCGATCCTCGTAACCTTGACACACTTCTTCACCCACAGTTCGATGCTGCTGCTCTTAAGGCTGCTACACCAATCGGTAAGGGCCTCGGCGCTTCTCCCGGTGCTGCTTGCGGTAAGATCGTATTCACAGCCGAAGATGCTGAAAACTGGAACGCTAAAGGCGAAAAGGTTGTTCTCGTTCGTCTTGAAACTTCACCTGAGGATATCACAGGTATGAAGGCTTCACAGGGTATCCTCACAGTTCGCGGCGGTATGACATCACACGCTGCCGTTGTTGCTCGTGGTATGGGTACATGCTGTGTATCAGGTTGCGGCGACATCGCAATGGACGAAGCTAACAAGAAGTTCACACTCGCTGGCAAGGAATTCCACGAGGGTGACTACATTTCAATCGACGGTTCTACAGGTAACATCTACGACGGCGTTATCCCAACAGTTGACGCTACAATCGCAGGTGAGTTCGGCAGAATCATGGCTTGGGCTGACAAGTACAGAACTCTTAAGGTTAGAACAAACGCTGATACACCTGCTGACGCTAAGAAGGCTCGTGAGCTTGGTGCTGAAGGTATCGGTCTTTGCCGTACAGAGCATATGTTCTTTGAAGAGGACAGAATCGCTGCATTCAGAGAGATGATCTGCTCAGATACAGTTGAAGAAAGAGAAGCTGCTCTTGACAAGATTCTTCCTTATCAGCAGGGCGACTTTGAGGCTCTTTATGAGGCACTCGAAGGCAATCCTGTAACAATCAGATTCCTTGATCCGCCGCTTCACGAGTTCGTTCCTACAGAGGAAGCTGACATCGAAAAGCTCGCAGCTGCTCAGGGCAAGAGCGTTGAAGACATTAAGACAATCATCGCTTCACTCCACGAGTTCAACCCAATGATGGGTCACCGTGGTTGCCGTCTTGCAGTAACATATCCTGAAATTGCAAAGATGCAGACAAAGGCAGTTATCCGTGCTGCTATCAATGTTCAGAAGGCACACGCAGACTGGACAGTTGAGCCTGAAATCATGATTCCGCTCGTATGCGATGTTAAGGAACTCAAGTTCGTTAAGAAGGTTGTTGTTGAAACAGCTGACGCTGAAATCGCTGCTGCAGGCATCGACCTCAAGTACGAAGTTGGTACAATGATCGAAATCCCAAGAGCTGCTCTTACAGCTGATGAGATTGCTAAGGAAGCTGACTTCTTCTGCTTCGGTACTAACGACCTTACACAGATGACATACGGCTTCTCAAGAGATGACGCTGGTAAGTTCCTCAACGCTTACTATGATGCTAAGATCTTCGAGAACGATCCGTTCGCTAAGCTTGACCAGACAGGCGTTGGCAAGCTCATGGAAACAGCTATCAAACTCGGTAAGCCTGTAAACAACAAGCTCCATGTTGGTATCTGCGGTGAGCACGGCGGCGATCCTTCTTCTGTTGAGTTCTGCCACAAGATCGGTCTTGACTATGTATCATGTTCACCGTTCCGTGTTCCGATTGCTCGTCTTGCTGCTGCTCAGGCAGCTATCGCAAATAGGTAGGAGTTCTCTTTCCTTTGAATTGCCGCTTAGTTTTGAGCAGGCAGCAGCCTACCGAAAGGCTAACGGACAGTATGTAAGGAAAAATCAGTGGAGAGATACCACTGTAAGGGTATTCATAGACCTTGATTAACAGTTAAATACGATAAGCGTATCATTAGAAATAGTGGTACGCTTATTTTTTTGTCCCTTTTTGCAGATTTGTCCTTTCCCCTGCTTTCCAATATAATGAAGCTAAAGAAGTGGAGGT
>ENA-OQQU01001130-OQQU01001130.1-human-gut-metagenome-genome-assembly--contig:-NODE-1130-length-15388-cov-5.560360_pt1 | contig 15388 bp, 9 predicted proteins | sample MGYA00243233_ERZ505096 | MGnify/ENA primary metagenome ERZ505096 (study PRJEB26097, sample SAMN02712159) | human gut metagenome | biome: Gut microbiome | host: Homo sapiens | place: Denmark: Copenhagen... | reverse complement strand
GATTTTCCATTCTTTCCAGCATCGTCGTAAGAGATGTTATCGCTAATCCGCATTTGACCGAGAGTGACCTGATCGAGATTCCATCCTCCTGCCACAGCACATAAAGAATGCGCCCCTGGGCTCCATTGAACGCATCAATATTCTTTTCGCTGAGAATCTTCTCAAAGATTCGGTCTCCAAGCTGTTTTATTTTGGTAACAAGAAATCCGCCGTTCATTTTCATGCAAATGCTCCTATATAGTAGTTTGCTTCAAATAATACCATATAGGAGCTTTGCTGTCAAGAGGCTGTATGTCTAAAACATCCGGCGAGTTTTTCATAGCCTGCGCTTTTTGTGTTCTTTCCGCCCGAAAGCATTGACGCACCGCGCCGAATCCTGTATCATGAAGCTGTTCATTCGGCTGTTTCTGCCCGTTTGGGCATTGTGCATATTATGAAAGGAGTCCTTTCCTCATGGCGATGAATCTGACTCAGAAAATCCTGTCGGCGCACCTGCTCAGCGGTGAACTGATTCCCGGCTCGGAAATCTCCATCCGCATTGACCAGACGCTGACGCAGGATTCCACCGGTACGATGGCGTACCTGCAATTCGAGGCGATGGGCGTCAAGCGCGTCAAGACAAAGAAGTCCGTGGCGTACATTGACCATAACACGCTGCAAACTGGCTTTGAAAACGCGGATGACCACTATTACATCCAAACGGTGACGAAAAAGCATGGCATTTACTGCTCTAAGCCCGGCAACGGTATCTGCCATCAGGTACAGCTGGAGCGCTTCGGCGTGCCGGGCTACACGCTGCTCGGCTCGGACAGCCATACGCCCACGGGTGGCGGTATTGGGATGCTTGCCATCGGCGCGGGCGGACTGGACGTTGCGGTCGCGATGGGCGGCGGCGCGTATTATCTGGCGTGCCCGCGTGTCGTCGGCGTGCGCCTGCATGGCAAGCTGTCCTACGGCGTTGCGGCGAAGGATATTATTCTGGAAGTCCTGCGCCGGCTGACCGTCAAGGGCGGCGTCGGCAAGGTGATGGAGTACATCGGCGACGGCGTGAAAACGTTGAGTGTCCCGGAGCGCGCGACGATTACGAACATGGGCGCGGAACTCGGCGCGACGACCTCCATCTTCCCGTCGGATGAAGTGACCCATGCGTTCCTCAAAGCGCAGCAGCGCGAGCAGGACTTCGTGCCGCTGTCCGCAGACCCGGATGCGGCGTATGACGAAATCCTCGACATTGATTTGACCGCGCTTGAGCCGCTCGTCGCGAAGCCCCATATGCCTGACATCGTGGAAACCGTCAAGCAGTGCGGCCCGATTAAGGTCGATCAGGTGTTTATCGGTTCCTGCACGAACTCTTCCTATACCGACATGATGCGCGTCGCCCGGATTTTGAAGGGTAAGACTGTGCATCCGGACGTAAGCCTGGTCATCGGTCCTGGATCGAAGCAGGTGCTGACGATGCTGGCGCGCAACGGCGCTTTGGCGGACATGATTGCGGCGGGCGCGCGCATTCTGGAATCCGCCTGCGGGCCGTGCATCGGCATGGGGCAGTCGCCGCGCACGAACGCTGTCTCCGTTCGCACGAACAACCGCAATTTCTACGGCCGCAGCGGCACAAAGTCCGCCGGCATTTACCTTGTCTCCTGCGAGACAGCGGCTGTCACGGCGCTGACTGGCGTGCTGACGGATCCGCGCTGCCTTGACATTGACCTCGACATCCCGATGCCGGAGACGTACACCGTCAACGACAATCTGGTCATCCCCCCGGTCGCGCCGGGCGAAGAGGACACGGTGGAGGTCGTCCGCGGCCCGAACATTCAGCCCTTCCCGCTGGGCAAGCCGCTGGCAGATGCCATTTCCGGCAAGGTGCTGCTGAAGATGGAGGACAACATCACCACCGACCACATTGCGCCGTCGGACGCGAAGCTTCTGCCGTTCCGCTCGAATGTGCCGTACCTGTCGGACTTCTGCCTGACCCCTGTGGACGCGACGTTCCCGGCGCGCGCGAAGAAGGAAGGCGGCGGCATCCTCGTTGCGGGCATGAACTACGGGCAAGGGTCGAGCCGCGAACACGCCGCGCTTGTCCCGCTGTATCTGGGCATCCGCGCCGTCGTCGCGAAGTCGTTCGCCCGTATTCATCAGGCGAACCTTGTCAACAATGGCATTCTTCCGCTGACGTTCCAGAATGAGGCGGATTACGACCGCATCGCGCAGGGCGACACGCTGAGCCTGCCGCACGTCCGCGAGACGGTGGAAAGCGGCGGCGACACGTTTGTGCTGCATAATGACACGAAGGATGAGGACTATGTTGTCCTGATGCCCCTGACCGCGCGCCAGCAGGGCTGCATCCTCTATGGCGGACTGCTGAATTATACAAGAGAGAGCGCAAAGGCGGAATAAGATAGTTTGTCCCCCGGAAGTATGGGCTTCCGGGGGATTTTTTCGTGGGGGGGGGTAGTTAAGTTATAGGTATTTCTTGAAAACCTTCTTGAATTTCAGTGACATCTCCATCATCCAGTCAAACTGTGCATTCCACGCGCTGCGGTCGTCGAAATTGACTTGACGTGTCAACATGATGCGGCTTGCTTTCTTTTCCGGCAGTTCCCGCCAGTCAAGCGCAACGCCCAATTCCTGCTCAATGGCATTCTGTTTTTCAAATAACTGATGATAAAGATCCTTGTCGCCGCGAATATACAGTTCAACAACAAGCAGATTTTCTGTTTTAACCGCGCGTAAGCAAATATCATAAACAGATGAGCCAATGCTCAGGTTCATCCACATTTTGTTTGATGCTTTTCGCTTGCCAAATTGCCTTGCGAACTGCGCGTTTGCATACGCATAGTCATTGAATGCTGTCCAGTAGTCCAAGCGGAACTGCTGGCTTTCTGTCTGCTGCTGATTCTTTTTAACGCTCTTAATCCAGTCATTCGGCTTCTCAATCACGCTGAACTTCACCGCAGGATTGGAGCTGCCGACTTTATACAGGTGGATTTCGCACAGGAAAAAGCCAATGTCATCATCCGTGTGGTTATTCAGCCACTCAATCGCCGCGCGGTGTTCCTCGCGTGCGTGCTTTACCACCCAGATAATCGTCTGCGCATCTTTCCCGGCAGCGTAGGTGATAAGTTTGCCCAGATGGTCGTGGTTGGTATCTTCCAGCTGGTTTTCGATGATAACCTTCTGCCCCGTTGCAATATCGGTCGCGATAATATCCACGCTGAAATCGCCCACAGCAGATTCTGTTCCGTCGACTGCAATTTCCATGCCGATTTCATTGCCCAGAATCGCGATGTTCTCATCCTTCGCCAGCCACGGCGTAAAATCCAGTGCTTCATGCGGCCAAACCTTCCGCAAATCCTGCACTTCGGTCAGAACTTCAAGCTGCTCCATAGGGCATACCTCCTTTTGTGTGCGGCATATAGCGGGCGCTTATCTTATGATAGCAGATAGGCAGGGAAACGTCAATCGCAAGTATGTTTTTTTCGCAGCAAAACAGCCGGGGACTGCCTTTCCAGCAATCCCCGGCTTTCGTAATCCCAATGAACCCTTACTTGACTTCCAGCAGGTTCTTGCATTCCGCAAACGCGCGGCGGCCAATGATTTCAATCGTCGCGGGCAGGGTTACGCTCTTGAGCTTCGTGTTGCCCTCGAACGCCTGCGCGCCGATTTCCACCACCGGCAGACCCGCCACCGTGCTCGGAACGGTCAGCGTCGATGCCGTGCCGTTGTACTTGACGACCACAATGCCCGTCGAGTCGTCACGAACCGCGAACACGAAGTCGCCTGTCACCGTGAATGCCTTGTTGACAGATTCCAACTCCGTATTGCCGGACAGCGCCTTAATCGTGATGGTGTAGTCGCCCGGCTGCAGCAGCTTCAGACCCGGCACCGTGTAGTTCAGCGCCGCCGTTTCGCCCAGCAGCGCAGCCGTGCCGTCGGACGTGGTCAGCAGCAGCTGATACTTCGTTGCGCCGCCAGCAGCCGTCCACGTCACCGTCAGGTCCTCGCCCTGCTTCGCGGCAGGAACGGTCACTGTCAGCGGATCGTCGGTCACATACAGCGTCAGGGACTGCGCCGGGGAAAGTTCGCCAGCGGTCGTTCCGTAGTAGGGCCTGAACTGAATCGTGCGGACACCGTTGCCGCTGCCCAGCGAAGCGAAGGCGCGCTCGATAACCGTCACATCGCCAGTCGTCGGGTAGCTGGTATTTGCCTTGCCGTCCACATACAGGACGACCTTCGTCGCGTTCTTGGTGTTGACCGTGAACGTCACCGGCACATTCAGCTTCACGCGGCTGGGATTCATGGTGAAGTTGACGACTTCCGGCTTGTTGACCACGGTCGTCGTCAGTGTAATCGTGTACGCCTTAAACTTTTCGCCCGCCGTCGTGCCGTTGTAAGGCTGGAACTGAATCGTACGGACGCCGCCATTATTCCCCAGCGACGAGAACGACATCGTGAACTCGTACTTCGACATGCTGGTCGTTACGTCCTCAAAGCGGCGGTTCACCTGCCCGTCGACATACATCAGCAGCTTCGTCGCGTTGTCCAGATAAACAGTGAATTTAATCTGCTCGCCCAGCACCGCGGTCGTCTTGTCAATCTTGACATTCGCAATCACGGGGGCAGCAGACGAACCGCTCGTCAGGGAAATGGTGGTTGCGGAGGTCTTGTCGCCGCCGACTGCGCCGTTGTAAGCTTGGAACGCAATGGTGCGCTTGCCCCCGTTGTTCCCCAGCGAAGAGAACGCCATGGTGAAGGTGTATTCCGTCATATCAGGGGTGATGTTCTCGAAGCGGCGGTTGACGCTGCCGTCGATGTACATCAGCACCTTCGTGGCGTTCTTGATGCGCAGGGTGAAGGTGATATTTTCGCCCAGCGTCGCGTTCGGATTGCTGATTTTCAGCAGCTCAACCCGCGGCTTGTTCGCCACGCTGATGGTAATCGTCTTGGTGTCGGACATAGCGCCGGGCGTGTTGCCGTTGTAGGGCTGGAACGCCACCGTGCGCACGCCGCCGTTTGAACCGAGCGTCGAGAAGGACATCTGGAATGTCGTCGCGCCGTCCTTCATGTCGTAGATGTAGCGGTTCAGCTTGCCATCAATGTAGACACGCATCTTCGTTGCGTTCTTGGTGTTGATGGTGAAGGTGATGGTTTCGTTCAAATCAACCGTGGATTTGTCCAAACTCCAGCTGGTCACGGTCGGCTTGTTCGGGCTTTCGTTTGCGACAGTCACAACACGTTCGGAGGTCTTTTCACCCGCCGTCGTGCCGTTATAGGCTTGGAACGCAATGGCGCGCTTGCCCCCATTGCTTCCCAGCGACGAGAACGACATGGTGAAGGTGTATTCCGTCATGTCGGGGGTGATGTCCTCGAAGCGGCGGTTGACACTGCCGTCGATATACATCAGCACCTTCGTGGCGTTCTTGACGCTCAGGGTGAAGGTGATGTTCTCGCCCAGACCCACGGTCGTCTTGTCGATATTCTTTACCGTTACCTGCGGCTTGACAGACGGCTTCGTCAGCGTAATCGTTTGTTCAGCGGACTTTTCGCCGGGTGTATTGCCGTTGTAGGCTTGGAACGCGATGGTGCGCTTGCCCCCGTTGCTCCCCATCGAGGAGAAGGACATGGTAAGCGTCGACGTGTCAGTGGGTACGTCGTAGATGTAGCGGTTGACGCTGCCGTCAATGTACATCAAAATCTTGGTGGCGTTCTTCGTGTGGATGGTGAAGGTGATATTCTCGCCCAGCTCCGCCGTCGCCTTGTCCATTTCGAACGTCGGTTTGCCCGGAATAATCACATCCGCGCGGTCGATGTTTTCGAGGTCATCCGGCACGTCCGTAGGCGCGGGGGTCGACGCAGGCTCTTCAGTCGGCACGACAGCGGGCTCTTCCGTCGGCTCAACAACGGGCTCTTCGGTCGGCTCAAGAACGGGTTCCTCGGTCGGCACGACAGCAGGATCTTCCGTCGGCTCAACAACGGGTTCCTCGGTCGGCTCAACAGCGGGCTCTTCCGTCGGCTCAACAACGGGTTCCTCCGTCGGCACGACAGCGGGCTCTTCAGTCGGGACGGGCGTAGGCGCAGGGGTCGGCACGGGTTCTTCCGTCGCAGCCGCAAGCACCAGCAGGGCACAGGGCATTTCCACGCCGCTCGCGAAAACACCGGTGTGACGCTGATTCTCAATGCCCTCTTCCGGCACAGGATGCACTGCATCCGCCGCCAGATAGCCATATGCAACGCCAGCCGTCTGGTCATACACGCAGACGGAAATCCGTTCATTCAGCTGACCCTTCTGCGGACGATGCGTCACATACACTACGCCAGTTACCCGGCCAACCAGCTCATCGCCCGTCGGATTCACGTACAGCTGTGCGCTGCTGAACGTCGCGGCAAAGCCGGAGTCAAAGAACTCGTTATCCAGCACGGAGCGGCTGTAATCTACGGCTGCTTCGTCCACGATTTCGGGCGTTTCCGTTGCTTCGGGAGCATCCGTCGCTTCGGGGATTTCCGTTGTTTCAGGAACATCCGTCGCTTCGGGGATTTCCGTCGCTTCGGGAACATCCGTCGCTTCGGGCGCTTCCGTTGCTTCGGGAACATCCGTCACTTCGGGGATTTCCGTTGCTTCGGGAACATCCGTCGCTTCCGGTGCTTCCGTCGGCGCGACATCAACCGTTTCCGCCGGCGGAGTTTCCGGCTCTTCTGCAGCCGCCGTCAGCACTGTTCCCATACTGCCCGTTACCATGAATACAGCCAGCAGGAAAGACAATGCCTTTCGCATCCACTTTTTGTCCTTCATCGTCCTCACTCCTTGTTCTGTGCAATCTTCCGGCACGACGTATGGTTGTGCCAATGGCAAGCGATTGCTGCTTTCCATCTTTCTTTTCGCGGCGAGCCGCAGTGCTCCCGGTGGATATAGCAATCTCTTTCCCAATTCCAGCTATATTGTAACAAATTACAAGTCGGCTGTCAATACTTACCGCGCAGAAAGCCGCATTTTATACGAAAATCAAGGCACTTTCTCTGCATCTGTCTCGCGGAACTGATTTTTCCATTGCCGAATTGCCGTGGTCGGCAAATCAATTTGCGTCTCCCATGCGGAACAGATGCGCTCCTCCAGCACATCCAAATTTCCGCCGCGGGGCAGGACGGGCAGATTCGTGTCCTTCGCGATTTCACTTGCGCGGTTGTCTACCGCCAGAATCAGGCTTCGGCAGCCCATGTTCATTGCGTGGATGCCGCCGTGCAGCCGCGTGCCAACGTAGTCAATCCCGCCTGATGCCAAAAGCGCCGTGTAATCTCGCAGATTCGGCTGAATCAGGTGCAAATTCTGCGTCACGCGCGCATCCATTTGGCGCAGGCAGACGTAGTCCTCAACTGCCTGCAGCCACACATACACCTCGCGGTAGTGCTTTTGCAGCATGGTCAGCATCTGCGCATCCTGCTCCGGGCTGCTGCGGTAGTCCGTCAGCGTTGTCACGACGCGCTCCGCCTTGTGCGTCGGAATCTGCGCGCATTTGTCGTCTGTCAGCCCCCACATTGTCGGACACGCCGTATTCAGCACGTTCGTGATGCCCAGTTTCAGCAGGCGCTGGCGCGTGTATTCGTCGCGCACCGCGTGCAGGTACTGCCCATCCAGCAGCGTTTTTAGAATCCGCTTCGTGTACCCTGTCGGCTCGTCCTGATATTGATACCACCCCGCGCCCAGTAAAATGACATGCGTGCGCTGAAATTTCTCACGAATCAGGCGGAAATTCAGCAGCTCCCGCTTGTGCAAATCGCCGCAGCGCATCATCACCGCGTCCCGCAGGCGGATATTCCACATCCTTTGGCGGCGCATGTCCGAGGAAAGCAGGTTTGTCCCGCAGACAAATGCGAAATCCGCACTGCCGATGTGCTTCATCGACACTTTCGACAGCCTGTCCCGAACCGGCACGGCGACGGACAGCTGCACAGGAAAGCAGTCGTGCAGCACATGCTCACAGGCGTTTCGGATGATGAAATCTCCCTGATTCGCTGTTGAGATGGTAGGGTCAAAACGCACAATTTTGCGGCAGTGCTGCATTTCCTGATCGATCATGCCTTCTTCCTCCATTTGCGCAAGAAACTCCGCCCTTTTTCAAGCATCCAGCGATATTCTGCCGTCCGCCCCAGCGCCAGCGTGTACAGGAGCGCCGTCACCGCCGCGCAGGTGATGCCCTTGAGGATAATCCACATCAGCGTATGCCCCATCAGCGCGCACAGCAGCAGCGACAGCAACATCACCGCGCCGTTGAGCAGCAGCAAGCCGCCCTGCGCCTTGAAATACGCGGCAGCGCTGCGCCTGAAGGTGCGATGGAACAGCACTTTCGGCTCATACCAGAAGATGGTGCATAGCCGCGCCAGCCCTGTTGCGCCGATGATGCCCGCCACGCCGAAGAAGTGCCCCAGCAGGATGGACAGCAGGATGTTGACCAGCGCCGTCATAAACATAACATATTTCATTTGCCGAAAAAGCCCCAGCGTTTCGCGGTACATCCACACAGGCGCGACGATGGTGCTCAGGTAGAATGTGAACAGCACAGCTGCTACCGTCCCTGTGTCCATCAGGTATTCTTCGCCCACCCAGATGGGGATGAAGTCCTGCACAACCGCGCCGTATGCGGCGACGCAGAAGCCTGTAATCGCCCCGAAGAGGACAATCAGGTTGCGGAACATGGCGTATGACTTTTCCGAATTCTTCTCGGCATTCAGATTTCCCAAGCTGGCGGAAATGCCGGTAATCACGATGGAAACGAACGTCGTCACATACGTCGTCAGCGACGCGTAGTTGGAGTAGTAGCCGACGAACACCGTGCCCAGCATGACGGAAATCAGAATGTTGTCCGTGTTGTTGATGAGTATTGTCGCCAGTTTGTAGAGAAACATGGAGCGGATGTTGTCGTTCAGCTCCTGCTTGCGGTGCATCGGCGCACATTTCTGCTTTTCCCGCAGGAAGGGGTACATCTTATCCGCTAAATGGCTCAGCACCGCATTCTGCAGGAGGGTGCAGGCAATCTGAATCAGCAAATAGCCCAGATAGCTGCCCCAAATCAGCAGGCACGCGATCTGCGCCGCATACTGCACCACCAGCGCCGCGGCGGAAACCATGTTTTGCAAATATGCCTTCTGGTCGGCCTGAATCAGCGTCGTTTTGTAGATGACCAGATAGGATGCCACGGAGTTCGCCAAGTACAGCACATAGTAGACGATCAGCTGCGCCATCGGCAGCTCACTGCTGATGATGAGCGGCAGGAAGGGGATTACCGCCGCGCCCAGCAGCGCTACCGCCAGCGCAATCAGGCGGTAAATGCGACGATAATAGCCCAGCAGGTGCTGGATTTCGCCCGTGTCGCCCCGGTGCAGCGGTGCGTACAAGCTGTACACCAGCACGTTGCCCACACCCAGCTCTGCCAATGACAGCATGGCCAGAATGTTGCTGTACAGCCCGTTGACACCCGTATAATCCGCGCCCAGCCGGCGCACGAACACCGTTCGCACGGCAAAAGCCAACAGCAGCGTAACCACCTGCCGTACTGCGCCTACACCGATGTTGCGTGCCGTGTTTTCGCTCCTTGATGCTGTGTTCATGATTCCTCTCCGCCTGTTTCGCCTGTCTGCTCCTGCGCCGCGTCCTCCGGCTGCGTGTTAAACGTCAGGCGCAGTTTTTCCGGCGGCACAGTGCAGCGCCTCCTGCGCTTCTTCTGGCTGCGCGCATTTGCCGGCAGATCAGGCGTGTCCTCCGCGTCCGGCTGCCACTTGCCCAGCAGCCCCAAAAACAGTATGTTCAGGAAAACGCCCTCCGTGTTGATGCACAGGAAATACAGCAGGAAAACGCCCAGCACATACAGCAGACGCGCCTTGGCAAATTTGGTGCGGATACCGCGGTACGTCAGCCACAGCCAAACTGCCGGGAGAATCAACCCTGTATCCATGACGAAGGCGGCAAAGCCGTTGGAAATGTTCTGCACCCTGTGTTCCAGCAGGATTTCCGCCTTTCGCTCCGAGAAAACGCCCTGTCCCGCAATGGGGGATTCCAGCCCGATTTCAAAGCCGCTGAAGGTGTCGTTCCACCGCGTGTAGAATGAACCGCCGGAATTTCGTCCGACAATCTTGCGTTCCACCACGCCCGTGACAGACTCGATGACAAACAGCAAAATCAGCCCAACGAACGCCGCCATCTTGATGCTGCGCGCCATTTTCCCGCCCTTTTTGCGGAATGCCACCGTCAGCAGCACAACGCCCAGACAAATAAAGCCTGTTGTGGACAGCGTGCTGAGGATGGTGACGATCAGCAGCGCAATTGCCCAGCAGTATTTCTTTTTGCTCATGCCCATGCGCGTTTCGTCGCTCATCAGGAACAGCAGCGCGAAGTTCAGGAAAATCTGGTGGCTGCCCGGCTCGTTGAACATGCCCGCGTTGCGGTGGAAAACCGGGATGTTCAGCCAGCCTAAGGTAAAATAAGGCGTCAGATAAAATCCGTTGACGCTGGAAACTTCGTAGTGCAGCAGCGGCAGCGGCAGCGACAGCAAATCGCCGATGACGAAGGAAATCAGGCTGATGGCCGCCTCTGCCAGTATGACTTTGGTATACAGCCGCATATATGTCCGATACCCGATGCAGCTTTGCAGAACCAGCACATAGCCGATGTTGCAAAGCCAAATGACAATATCGTTGATGTGGATGCCGTTCTGCGGGTTGACGAAGCTCGTCAGCAGCAGCGCCGCCGTCAGCAGCAGCGTCAGGCGTACATTCTGGGCGCTGATTTTCGGATGATGCGCCCGCGTCAGCAGCAGAATCGACGCAATCAGCATGGCTGCCATCAGCGGCATCCGCAGCACCTGAAAATACAGCGAGCCCATGCCCAGCACGCCAATCAGCACGCAGAGTGCATCCACATGGTTCTTTGTGATTCGGATTTTCATCGTGCAATCTCCGTATAAATCTGATGCAGTATCTCCAGATTCTTCTGCGCATCATGCGTTTTTCCAGCGTGTTCTCGTCCGGCGCGCGCCATCTGCGCCGCTTTTTCCGGATGCGCGAACATCTCGCAGATATCATATGCCAGCAAATGCGGGTCGTCTGCCGGATAAATCAGCCCTTCCACGCCGTGCGTCATCAAACAGCGCACGCCGCCGACATCCGACGCAATGCACGGTACGCCAAGCAGCATCGCCTCGCCCAGCGAATTGGGGGAGTTTTCAATGCTCGACGGCAGCACAAACACCTGACTTTTTAGATACCGCTCCTTCATTTGCTGTGCATTCAGGCTTCCGGTAAAAACAACATGGTCGTAGAGGTCGTTTTCGCGCAGCAGACGATGGATGTACCGTTCATAGGCATTGCGCGCAAGCGGCGGAATGCGCCCATAGTCCTTGCGCCCCACATAGAGCTTGACATCGGGATGGCGCTTGCGGACAATCGCCAGCGCCTGCAATAGCAGATGCAGCCCCTTGAGCGGCACATGCGCCTGACTGCAGAAGATGCTGTACGGCTCGCAGTTGTCCAGCGACCATTCGCCGGCGTAGAACTCGTCCCGCAGCGTTTCGTTGTTGAAATGATAGGCGGCCTGCGGGGCAAGCTCCGCCATGCAGGCGGCATCCCAGTCGGTGCGCCCGATGACGTGCTGCACCCTGCGCAGGGCTTCCTGCTCATACTGCCCGACGCGGCGGTAGATTGCTTCCTGCCGGACGATATTGCCCTTCACCAAGTCCTTCAGCGTGTGCCCGTGGCAGACGTGTTCCGGCAGATAAGCGCGATAATGCTCCGCGTATATGGACAGAAGCCCCTGAATGGAAATTACAATCCGCTCGCGCATCCCCATGTGTTCCGCCGCGTCAACCATGGCCAGCGTGTGCTGATTTTCCGTGCCCCAGAGGTGAATGACATCCGGCTGCTCTTTGCGCAGGATTTCCTCCAGCTGCCGGGTGTAGGCTTCGCCGCACCGCTGCGTAGGGCGTGTGGGGTTGACCAGCCCGTAATAGCGGTAGCCGTCCACTTCGCCCGTCAGCGCTTTCGGCGCGTCAAACACATACGTCAGCGCCACATCCGGCAGCTGCGTCAGCCGCCGCGACAGCCCGACCAGCCAGCCCACGATATACACCGGGGGAAGCGATTCTTTTTCCGCAATGGCAGGGAGGATAATATTCCCCATCCACATGACCTTCACGCTTCAGCCCCTCCTTTCACTTTGCGCTGTGCGGCATGGTTATTCCACCGCGCCCCGCGTCAGAAAATCCCGCAGCTTTTCCCGCTCCTGCGCCTGCGATTGGCAGTAGCGCGCAATGTTGCGCACATAGCGGTCATGCTCGGCTTCATCCAGCAGCCTTTCCGGCGCAAAATCCGCCATGCTGGATACCGTTTTGCCCAATTCGTTTGCTTCCACCATTTGCAGCGTCCCACAGCGGCTGCCCACAATCGGCACGCCCCGGAAGAGAATATCGAATACAACGCCGCTGCTGTGCAGGGAGTAATTCTCCGAATAGTTTAGGATGCAGTAGCGGCATTGGCGAATCGCCTCGTCATACGCCGCTTCGGACAGGTATTCCAGCTGCAGCTCGATGTTCTTCGCCCCCGCGCAGACTGCCCGCAGCTCCGCCTCCAGCGGCGCTTCCTGCACCCGACCCGCAATCAGCACCCGATACGGCGTGCTCCGCAGCTGCTTTGCCGCTTCAACAACGCCTTTGTCCGACGTAATCAGCCCGACCATGCCGAAATCATAGCGCTTCTGCGCATACGGCACAGGCGGCTGCATCGTTCCTGTGCTGATGTAATCGGATACGACGCACATTGGCCGCCCATACGCCGCGCCAATGGCTGCATTGGGGCAGATAACGCCGCTGATTTTCCGCCTGCACAGCGCATACAGCCCCCGCTTCAGCGCCGAATTGACGCCGTCGGTGCTGTACTGGATGGCGTAGACCCGCGTTTCTTTCTTCTTGAACAGTGCAAGCCCCAGATACGCTGTTGCGACGGCGCTGCACTGGAGGACAATCACGTCATCCTGCGCTTCCCGCAGCAGCGCGCGCACGTTCTGGAACACGGCGCGTTTGTTGCGCGCCGCCGAACTGCCCACGATGTAATCATGCGGCAGACGAATCAGCTTATTCCCGAAGCGGTCGCCGTACACCGGCCCGCCCGCAATGCGCACATCCATCTCCGCGCCGAACAGGTCAAGATAATTCTGCGCGACGGTGAAATAATGCCCAGCGGCAATGCCGTCCGTGCTGGTGCTCCGTACATCTGCCACAATCAGCCGCATGATGGTTCGTTCCTTTCGCCGCTTTTCTGCATCGCCTTGCTGTAAATCGCCATCAGCTGACGATAATTTGCTTCCGCCGTGAAATTCTCCTGATACGTTTTCAGCGCGCCTTCGCTGACGGATTCCGCGTGCTGCAGCCGATTGAGCGTCTGCGCCAGCTGTTCCGCCGAGTCCGCCGGAAACTTGAAGCCCGTCACGCCGTCCGAAATCAGGGAACCTGCGTTGCCTAAATCCGAGCAAATCACCGGCGTGGCGGCGCTGAAGGCTTCCACAATTGTCATCGGGAAGCCTTCGTACCACTGTGTCGGCAGAATCAGCGCCTTGGACTGCCCCATCAGCGCCCGTGCCGCCGAATTTGGCACAAAGCCGCGCAGCTCCACCTGCTTCAGCTTTTCCCGCGTCAGATATTCGCGGCACCATGCTTCCTCCGGCCCTGTACCGCAGATGATCAGCTTCATGCCCCCGCCTGAACGCTCGTAGCGCGCCCACGCTTCCAGCAGCAGCCGAATGCCCTTGAGCGCATCCAGACGACCGATGTACACCACCTGATTTTCGCGCGCCGCATATGGCACAATCGTCTCCGGCGGTTCCACAAAGTTCGGCTTTACGGACACGTTTTCCGGCGGAATCTGCTTAAGCGCCAGCAGCTTCTGCCGGTTGAAGTCCGTCAGGGTGATGTAATGTAGGCGGCTGTACGTTTTGAGGGCGCGGTGCAAACGTGTGCTGAGCACGCAGAGCACCGTCTGCAGGCGGCTGCCGCGGTAGCAGCGGTGCTTCACCGCGCAGTGCAGTCCCTTTTTCACGCAGTCCTCGCAGATATGGCCGTCGCGGTAGAAAAGCGCGTTCGGGCAGAGCAGACGGAAGTTGTGCACCGTCTGCACCACGGGAACGCCCTCACGCAATGCCGCGTAATACACTGCCGGGCCAATCAGCGGCAGCGTGTTGTGCACATGCACCAGCGAAATCCGGTTTTCGCGGATGCTCCGCCGAACCTCACGGTATGTACGGATGCTGAAAAACATCCCCAGCGCACTGCGGATTTTCTCCAGCGCTCCCATGCGCGAAATCTCCTCGTTCCGCCGCACATACAGCGCCGCAGCGTGACCGTGCGTTTCCAGCAAGTGTTTCTCGTTCGCCACAACGACATCCTCGCCGCCGGGAACCTGATAATAGTCGTGTACCAGCAGTACAGCGGGCTGTTTTGTCGCTTGCTGCATTTACTTTCTCCTGATGGTCGCGTTCCAGATGAATTTCAGATTCGTGCTCCAGTAGCGCCGGAATAGCCGCTTCGGGTCTTGCATCAGGCGATAGAGCCATTCCAGGCTGTGCTTCTGCATCCATAACGGGGCGCGCCTCACGTTGCCCGAAAAGAAATCAAAGCCCGCGCCGACGCCAATCATCAGCCCATGCACACGCCCTTGGTGCGCCGCCATCCAGCGCTCCTGCTTCGGCGCTCCCAGCCCGACCCACACAAAATCCGGCTGCGCCTGATTGATGCGCGCCACGGCAAGCGCATCTTCCTCCGGTGTCAGTTCGCGGAAGGGCGGCGCGTCTGTGCCCGCAATTACCAGTCCCGGATACTCCTGCTGCAGGCGCGCAATCATTTTCTCCTGCACTTCCTGCGTGCTGCCGTAGAAATAATGCCGCCAGCCGTGTGCCGTGGACTGCCGAAAGACCTCCATCATCAGGTCAGGCCCGGTTGTCCGCTGAATCTGCGGATACCCGCGCCGCCGCGCCTCCTGCGCCAGCGGATTGCCATCCGGAATCGCCATCAAACCGCCGTTCTGCACGGCACGGTAGTCCGCATCCTCGTAACTGACGACGGTTGTATGTACATTCGATACGCAGATGTAATCTCCCTGCAATTGATGAATATTCTGCGCCAAATATTTCAGCAGCCAATTCATGTTGATGACTGCAATATTGACCCCTAAAATCGGACAGACCGGAATTTCACGCTTGTCCACTTTGCGGCAGTATTGCGCTGCTCCTTCGTGCGCCGTGGCAAACACCCCTTTCCCCACTTCCCCAGCAAGAAACCTTGATACTATTTCCAGATTCATCTGCGCCATCTGCTTGCGCCTTTTCCCTTCTGGCGTCCGCTCATTCCACTTAGCG
>ENA-OQQU01001122-OQQU01001122.1-human-gut-metagenome-genome-assembly--contig:-NODE-1122-length-15453-cov-5.125081_pt1 | contig 15453 bp, 10 predicted proteins | sample MGYA00243233_ERZ505096 | MGnify/ENA primary metagenome ERZ505096 (study PRJEB26097, sample SAMN02712159) | human gut metagenome | biome: Gut microbiome | host: Homo sapiens | place: Denmark... | reverse complement strand
CCCGCCACAAGCAGGGCGATAGGTTTACGCATGTCTCCTCTTTCCGTTTTTTCTTTCTATGTTAAAGACCTTCAAAGAAAAGTTTGGGGAGGCGGGGAGTCATGCTCTCCCACCTCCCCAAACTAGGCGGTGTAGGGAAGGAACCCTATCGGCCCCTCCCCTACCGGTTCAGTCCGTCACTTTGTGGAGCCGGACAGATGAGCGCCGTTCGAAAGGGAAGCGATGCGACGCTTGCCTTCGGAAACGACCGCCAATCCCAGTCCAAGCACTGCAAGCATTCCGATGAGCGGAATGATGAAGCCGCTTGCGATACCGGTCTTGGCGAGTTCGCCCACGATTACGGTCTCGCCCGGAACACGGGCATCACCGTAGTGGACGAGCCGCTTGGTGGACTTCTCCACCAGCTTCTCACGCCAGTAGTAGGTTCCGGCGTCGGACGGGGTGACTTCCGGCGAATCGACCGTGGTCGCGTTCTGCGGGACGTTCACGGCGTCGGTGGTGGCGACCTTCTTGTCGTCCTTCACATCGTTGCCGTTCTGCTTCCACAGCTCGAACACCAGCTCGTAGTCGTCGTTAGGAATCTTGCCTTCGATGAGGGCGGTATCCTTGACCGGCTTGGTGGCGGTGCCGTTGGTCTGGGCCTTGGTCGTGACCTTCACCACGTCGGTGGTTTCACCCGGCGTGCGCGGCTTCTCGGTGTGAACCGGAGTGTCGCACGGATGGTCTTCGTCGGTGTTGCCGGTCGGCGGGACGCACGGCGGAATGTCGGTGTCCTCGACCGGATTGTAGATGCTTTCACGCCAGTAGTAGGTTCCGGTCTCCTTGACCTCGTAGGTCGGGGAGTCGGCTTCCTTCTGACCGGCCTTGAGCATCACCTTGTCGCTGGTGAACACCTTCTCGTCCTTGCTGGAGTCGTCGCCATCGGACTGCTTCCACAGGGTGAAGATGATGTAGGAGCCGTCAACGACGTTGCCTTCAATCTTCGCCTTGTCTTGAAGCTTGGTGCCGGATTCTTCCAGACGGTGGGTGGTGGTGGTCACGTTGACCACGTTGACGGTCTCGTTGCTTACGCGAGGCTTTCCGGTGATGGTCGGGGTCTTCTCGACTTCCACCTTCTTGTCGTGGTCGGCCGAAGTGGTGTGCTTGGTCGGCACGTATACGTGCTCACGCCAGTAGTACACGCCAACCTTGTCAACGGTCACATCCTCCAAGTCCGCGAACGCCTGACCTTCGGAGAGCGTGGTGCGCTTCGTGGTCAGAACCTCCTCATCCTTGCTGGAATCGTCGCCGTCCACCTGACGGTAGAGGGTGGCGTCCGCCTGAGAGCCTTCCGGCACGCGTCCTTGAAGGAGCACGGTGTCGTGGAACTTCTCTCCGACGTGTCCCAGCGGTTTGGTCTTGGTGGTCGCGTCGATAATCTGGACGGTCTCATCGGCCACATGGGCGCGGTCGGTGAAGAAGTCCTCGGACTCCAGATGGCTGGTGTCCTTATCGTTCTGCGGCTTGTTCGGCTGTCCGTCACCGGCGAGGTTCTTCGTCGGACTGGTCAGACTGAACACCCAGTAGTATTCGCCAACCTTGGTCGGAGTGTACTCGGGGCTTTCCACTGTCACCTTGCCGTTCTTCAACGCTTCGGCGGCTTCCTCGGCGGTGATGAGGTGAGCGCCGTCGGACGGGGTCTGATAGCTTGCGACGAGCATGCTGTCGGAGGCTTCGCCGTTATCGGATTGAGGTTCGGCATCGGCGTCAGTATCGTTGGAGCCTTCGCTCTCGCCCTGCTGTTGCTCGGTCTTGTCAATCAGATAATCGTCGTCGTCGGCGGTGTTGGTCTTGTACAGGTTCCAAGAGACCAGAGTGCCTTCAGCCGGATGTCCGGTGATGGTCACGGTGTCCTTGGTGGGCTTGTTGACCTGCTGCGCCACCTGAGCTTCGGAGGAAGCCTTTACGATGCGGAACGATTCACGCGGGTCACGCTGGGTTCCCAGCTTGACGACCTTGTGGTTCGTGCTCGGGTCGCTGATTTCGATGACCCAGTAGTAGTCGCTCACCTCGTTCATCTTGTGTTCGGGGCCGTAGGCTTCGGTCTGTCCGCTGGTCAGATGCACGTAGTCGCCGGTGAAAATCTTCTTATCGGTCTTCACGTCGCCGTCTCCCTGCTTGTACAGGAACCAGCGTGCGTCCAATCCTTCGGTCAAATCGTCGCGGATGTCACCGGACTGCTTCCACTTCACGTTGGTCAGGTCGGCATGGTCTTTGACCACGGTTCCCACGTAACGTTCGGTGGCGATATCGGTCTGCGCTTCGATGGAGCGGAAGGACTCGTTCTTGACCTTGTCCTTGCCGGTGTGCAACGGAGTGTTCTGGTCATCCTTCGGCAGGTTCAGAACCTCAACCCAGTAGTAGTCGATTGCGTCCGGAACCTTGAGGCTCGGGCTGGTCAACTGCTGGTCGATGCTGGACTTGTTGAAGCCCAGTTCCTTGAGGGTGGCGGACTTGGTGGAGGCGACCTTCTTGCCGGTTGCGTAATCATGCATCTCGAAGGTGAGCGTCGCGTTCTCAGGCAGGTGGCCTTCGAGTCGTGCGACATCCTGAACGGTACCGTTCTTGGAAGCCCACTTGTAGGTGCTGGTGGTTACACGGACTGCGTGGAAGGATTCGTCTTTGATGCGCTTGTCGGAGACTGCCGGGTTGATGTTGTCAGGCTGGAAGGCGGTACCGTCCGGCTTGGTGAACACCCACTGCCAGTAGTAGTCGGCGGGGTCGGTCAGATGTACGGAAGCGGAGTCGAGGGTCTTCTGGGCTTCGGTCAGGGCAACCGGGTCAAGGGTCTTGACGACGGTATCCTTGTCCGCAGTCTGATTCTCGGCTTGCTTGTACAGCTTGAACGCGACCTTGTAGTCCTTGAGCATATAACCGGTGATGGTGAGCTTATCGTTCACATCGTTGCCGTTGGTGACATCGACGTAATGCTCGCCTTCGCTGGTGTGGATGTTCGGGGTTCCGGTCACGTTCGTGGTCAGCTTCACGACCTCGAACTTCTCGGATGCGATGTTCTTGCCGTCGAACAGGAGCCAACGGTCGGCGTAGCCGTCTCCATTGCCCTTCTGCTTGGCGGTGGCATTCTGCCAGTAGTCACCGGCTTGGGAGTCATCGGCCTGAGTGGTCGCCTTGGCGGCGGTCATCCACTCCTTGGTGATGACACCGAATGCGGAGTTCATGCTGGTGTCTCCACCAGTGCCCACGCCGTTGCCATCCTTGTGAGGCATTTCCGGAGTGTAAATCTTCACACGCCAGATGTAGGAGCCGACACCCGGATTCTTCACGCTCTTGGAGCGGAAGGTGACACCATTGAGGTGGGCGCCGATGGCCTTGGACGGAATATCCACGCGACCGGTAGTGGCGACCTTTTCGGAGGCAATGCCATTATGGTCGGAATCATCCTGCTTGGTGGCCGCGTCCTTACGAACGTTGCCATCCTTGCTCGTGCGCCACAATTCGGCCTCGTACTGGGAGCCAGCCGGAATGTTGCCCTTCAACGTGATTTCGTCGGACACGTTCATGCTGTCGAGCCACAACGGTTCGGTGCTCTTGGTGTCCATGTGAATCACGTCGAACTCTTCGGATTCGTCGTCGCCGCCATACCAGACAACATCACGATTGTTGTCGGCAGGGTCGGTTCCAGCGCCCGGAGTGGTGGACGGGACGGTAATCTTCACACGGTAGTAGTACTTGTTCGCAGACCAGTCGGACGGAATCGGGAACGTGGAGGATTTGACGTTCTGGTAGTTGTCCAGACCATCGGTACCCACATACGGATGGTTCTTGTCCGGGTCTTCGCTCTTGGCGAGTTCACGAACCTTCGGGAGGTCTTCGGCATTGTACTGCTTGACCATCTTGCCAGCGTTCGCGCCGTCCTTGGCCCAGATTTCAAACTGGACTTTGGCACCGTTCGGTGTTTGAGCGGTCTTGCCGGTGGTGTAGGTGTCTCCGTCGATGGATTCGCCGTCGAACTGCTCATACGAGGTCTGGTGGAGCACGTCGTAGATTTGCGTGGTCTTGTCCTCGTAATTGCCGTTCGCGTCGCTCAGCCACTTCTTGGACACGGTGGTGGAGAACTTCTGCACCGGGGTGCGTTCGTAGCTCTTGTAACCGGTCTTGTGGTCGGAACCCTTTTCACCGTAGATATGCTGGTCGAGCACGCCGCCCTGCGGGGTCTTCAACGTGGCCTTCCAGTAAATCATGCCAGCTTTGGTGGTCTTGAAGCTCGGGTCAGTGACCTTGAAAGTCAGCTTGCCCGGACGGTTGCCTTCCTGACCGGCCTTGATTGCGGTGAACTTGTTGGTGTCGATGGTGACGGTCTTCTCGGCAATCTTGAACAAGCCTTGGTCGCCGTCATCCTCTTCGGCCTGACGATACATTTCCACGGTGACGGTGGAGCCTTGCGGAATACGACCGATGACGCCGGTCGGATTGCTGTTGCCTTCACCTTCGTGAACCTGACCATCAGCGGACTCGGCCTCACTGGTCTCATCGTAAACGGTGATTTCATCGTACAGTTGCTCGCCGGTCGCACCCATCTTCTGCGCGTTGGACGTGACGATACCACCCGGATTCACCTGAACGGTTTCGGACGGCAGACCCAAATCGTGGGAAGCCAACTGCTTGCCTTGCGGAGACCACAGAGTCGCAACCCAGTACACGGAACCGGAGTTATCGGTGTGGGTGGTAGGGCTGGTGACGGTGAACTTCTTGGACGCGGAGGCTTCCGCATCGGAGTCCTTGATGTTCACGCGCACGTTGTCCAACAGCTTAGGAGCATTGGCATCCGGGTCGCCGGATACCGCGTCGTAAGCGGTGAACGTGACGTAGGAACCTTTGAGCACCTTACCGGAGATGGTCGCCTTATCAGCGAACTCCTCGCTCGGCTTGACCTTGCCCTTGGTCACTTGGGTGGTGATGGTCGGAGGACGAACCGTGACGGTTTCTTCCGGAAGTCCAAGGTCGTGGGTGGCAAGCTGGCGTCCCTGCTTGTCGTACAGGGTTGCCTTCCAATACACGTTTCCACCGTTCATGGTGTTGACGGTCTTGGACTTGACGGTCACGGTCTTGTCCTGAGCGGAGTCCTTCGCCTGAGCGACGGTGATGTTGACCTTCTGGTCTTTCAGCAGAAGGCTGGCGTTGGTATCGGGCTTCTCACCGACCGCATCGTAGGCGCGGAACACCACGAAGTCACCCGCGTGGACAACACCCTTGATTTCAGCGGAATCGTAGAAGTCCTCTCCGACACCGACGCTCGTGGAGGACACGTGCGTGGTGATGGTCGGATACTTGACCTGAACGGTTTCACCGCCAACACCCAAATCATGGGTGGCGAGCACAGTGCCGTTGGCACGGTGCAGGGTGGCCTTCCAATACACGTTTCCGCCTTCGGTGGCGTGGGTCTTCGGGCTGGTGACGTTGATGGCCTGTCCGTTCTGGCTTGCGGTGACATCCTTGGCCGGAATGTTCACACGCTCGGAGTCGAGCAGTTTCGCACCTTGGGCGTTCGGAGCGCCGTCAACCGGAGCGTAGGCGTCGAAGGTGACATAATCGCCGGACTCGACCTCGCCGTTGATGGTGGCGGTATCGGTGAACTCCTCGTTGATGGAAACCTGTTCCTTGCTGACCTTGGTGGTGATGGACGGGTTCTTGATAAGAACGCTTTCGCCGGTGGCACCCAGCTCGTGGGTGGCGAGTTCCATTCCGCCCTTGTTGTAGAGCGTCGCCTTCCAGTAGACGATACCGGCCTTGGTGGCGGTCACGTCCGGGGAATCAACAGTGAAGCTCTTACCGGCGCCGGAAGATGCAATCTTGTCGGCTGGAATGTCCACACGCTTGTTGTCAAGCAGTTTCGCGGCATTCGTATCCGGCTTGCCGGAAACCGCGTCATAGGCGGTGAATGTCAGATACGCGCCAGCATCAATCTTGTTGTTGATGACGGCGGTGTCGTGGAACGGACGACCGACATAGGTCTGCTGTGCGCTGGTCTTGGTGGTGAGGGACGGGCCTACCACTTCGATGGTCTCGTTCTCCAAGCCGATGGCGTGACCCGCGAGAGCCTTTCCTTTAACATTGTAGAGTTTCGCAACCCAGTAGACCTTACCAATCTTGTTGGTGCTGATTTCCGGGGACTTAACTTCGAACTGGGTGGTGTCGGAATGGTCTGCTTGGTCGTTGGTGACGTTCACGCGAGTGTTGTCCAACAGCTTGTTGGTGGACACGTCCGGCTCGCCGGACACGGCGTCATACGCGGTGAAGGTGACATAGGAGCCACGCGGAACCAGACCGGAGATGGTCGCGGTATCGTAGAACTTCTCACCTTGGGTGACGGTGGTCTTGTTCACGTTGGTGGTCAATGTGACGGGTTGCGCGTCCTGAGTGACAAAGGAACGTTCCCACGGATTGTTGTACGCGCTCTTGAATCCTTCCGCACGGTCGGAGCCGGGGAAGTCGTAGATGAACACGTAGTAGCCGCAATGGGCCTTATCCGTGACCTTGATGTTCACATCGGTGGCAACGGTCTTGGCGTCGCTACCATCGCTCGGATAGAGAACGATTTTACCGCCGCCGACCTTGTACTTGCCGTTCATGGCCGGAACCTCCCATTCGCCAACCAGCTTGTGGTTGGCATCCTGAGTAGGCTCCTCTTCGGTGGTCGGAACGTACTTCTCATCCTCATCCTTGTTGCCGGTTCCGGAGCCAGCCCACCAGACACGAATCTTGGCCTTCGCATCAGCACCGAAACCATAGTTCGTATTACCGGTGAACTTACCGTAATCGGACGGCAGACGGCTGATGTTGATTTCATCAAGGATGTCCTTGTTCATACCGGACTCCTGCTCCAACACGGTGGAGTCGTGGTTCGGCGGCAGAACACTCACGGACGTTTCCTGAGCCTTGCCGAACTCATCGATGTAATCGCCTTTGATGTAATCCTGCTGGGACTGGTCTGCCTTGACTTCAACCCAAACCCATGTTCCGAACAGTCCGGCATCCTCATCGGACACCTGATAATCGTCCAAACCGTTCACACTGTCATAGTCGATGCCACCGGTAGCGGCCTTCGCCTTGACGGTGTTAGTCTGACCGCTCTTGGTGAAGCTGGTGGTCGCGGCGGCAACCTGACGGATGCCATCGGTTTCACGCAGACGCTTCAAATAGTTGGTCGGACTCTCACCATTGTTCTTCTTGATGACTTGAAGAATATGCTTGGAGTCACCGACGAAATAGTAGCCCTTGAATTTGACGGGCACGTTGTCCGCCCACTCGTCGTCGGAGGAAGCGACACCGGAGGTCACACGGTCTTCGACCGGGGAGCCACGGGTCAACTGTTTCTTACTGACTCTGGTACTGACGGTCGGCTGAAAATCACGCGACACAGAGAACTGAACATCAGCAGTCTGATTCTCAGGGTCGGAAGGCCGCATCATATCCTGACCGGGGGAATTTAGAACGGCGGCAGTAGGAACACTAATCAGAACACGGTATGTTACTTTTCCGTTGCCGGTTGCCGTCCACGGAATATGCATTGCCTGACCGGTGGTCATACCACTGATTGTATTGGTTCCGGTCTGGTCGAATTTCGCCGGACCGTTCAACGTCGCAGTGTACTGAATACCAGCAATGTACTGTCCGCTAGAGTTCTTAACGCCGGGGTCAACAGTTCCGGTACGCTTGCCAGAGGTATAGGCATAGGCGGCATTAAGGTTAGCGGGAAGAGTGTTATATGCATCATTCCAAAGATTCGCCGCATTGGAAGCGACGGCATTGATATCCGCACCTTCCAAACCAGCCGCTACCAGCTGACGGAAATGGCTACTGCCTTGGTCAAGATGCTCATGAATCGCATAAGCAACCGAAGCCTGAGTGAAATCACTGCTATCACCCTTATGCTTCTCAACCAGCCACGCACCAACCTTATGGTTCACATCCGTAGCCTTATTCCAAGTACCGGCATTGGTAACAGGTTCACCGGCCTCAACGCAATACACCGGATTACCGTTCTCATAACGTTGCGGACCAAGAGAACTACTGTGAGTACCAACCCACCAACTCCCGGAACGCGTCGCATTGAACCAGTAGCCGGGGCCGTTAGGCGTGGCGGCAAGCGCACTACCGGTCGTTATCGCTCCAGAAGCCAAGGTAGCCGTCGCCGCAACCAGTGCGACAGCGGCCTTCCCCACCCGTTTAAGAATGGAGTCCTTGACTTTCCGGAGAGTCTTACTCAATGGATTAACCATAGATACTCCTCTAGAGGTTTGTCATCATCATCTTTCATATATATCAGACTTGTCACAGTCAACCTTTTGAAAAAAGGAATTTTCTTACAATGAAAAGACGCTTTTGAAGCTGTTCTTGAATTTGTGGACAGTCCCACTATCATTGGACTGTAACCTATCGGAAGGAGACGCCGTTGTCGAGGACATTCAAGGACAAGCCGTATTCCGTCATCGAGGAGAACGCACGCTCATGCGGTTTCTCCCACACCCGCACTTTCGGCTGGGGATATTCCTTCGAGGAAATTGACTTGAAAGGCTACGCGTATTCGAGAAAAAGGAATCCGCATGTTCCCGCACGCCGATGGTGCGATTGGCGTTGGATTGAGGACGACTGGCACACGGATTACGGGAGTGAGACGGAGATTCGAGACGCGCTGCGTGCCGCCGTAGTCACATACAACGGTGGCGGAATGGATGAGGATTGGGACGAGCCTGTCGTCTATCAGCGTCGTAGGCGTTGGTATTGCTGAATTTTCATATTTTTCCTGCATTCGCTGCCTTGCTTAAATATTGCAACACACCCAACCTTGTGCTATAGTGGGTTTGTCCACATCAAAGAGTAGGGTTCGCCTACCCCACATGGGAAAATGAGATTGGAAGACTGCCGTTTACTACTTCCTTCTACTAAACCGAGCACAGAAAAAATAAAGGAGCAACCGACACAATGGAAAAGAGCGAAGACCTTGAGGAGACCCAGACCATCTCCCCACTTGACTTGAATGAGGAAAACGAGAACAAGAAGAAAAAGCCAAGCAAAAAGACAGTCATCATTGCCAGCACCATCGCAGCAATCGTAGTCCTCGCTGGTGTTGGTGGCTACGCGTATGCGTCGAACAGTGCGTATGGTTCCTACGAGTCTCGGGTTGAGTTGGCCAAGGAGTCTGATTCGAAGCTTGTGAAGAAGATTGCGGAAGCGCAATCCCTTGTCAAGGCCACGAAGGAGTCGGACGTGCTCGACAAGGCCGTGTTGGACTCGTTGAGCAAGAGCGTCAAGACCAGTGAAACCCGGAAGGGCATTCCGGATATCGGAAACGTCGGCAGGTGGAATCTGTGGAGCGTATCCAAGGCCAACGCCAGCGTCTCCAATGATATGACCGAAGCCAACGATTCCATCAACGCCATCGGCAAGGCCATGGGCAAGGTGGAGGCGTCCAAGACCGCCAAGCAGGTCAAGGATGCGAAGGACACGCTCAACAAGGCCATCAGTGATGCGGAAACCCTGTACAAGGATTCCGAAGGCAAGGTGCAGGACAACAAGACCCGTGAAAGCTTGAAAACCGCCATCGACACGGCAAAGAAAACCGTTGACGACAAGAAGTCTGACGTGAAAACCCTGAACGCGCAGAAAGACGCCGTGTCTAAGGCTGTCAAAAGCGTAAACGACTCCAAGACGGCGAAGGAACAAGCCGACGCGGAAGCCGAAGCCGAGGAAGCCGCACGCCAAGCCGCACAACAGCAGTCGCAAGTCCAGACTCAAACCTACTCGAACACGAACTACAGTCGTGCGAACAGTGGCACCAGCACCTACAGTGCTCCGACGCAACATGCCCAGACCCAACAGTCTGCGCCACAGCAAAGCCAGAACCAGAATAATAGTTCCTCTAATTCTGGATACACCAAGTTCTGCGCGACAGGCGATTCTCAGGGCAACAGCACATATTACACCCCCTGCAACTAGAAGTTAAGGATACAGGTCTAACTGAATTCACGAACATTATTTACGGTATTTTCTGAGACGATGGCGAGCACTTCATGCTCACCATCGTCCGCGTAAGCCGCAAGTATTTTCTCAGGTTCTAGCACTGTCTTCCAGATAGTGCCCTGCCTACCGAATCTGCCCGCGAACTTTTCCGCGACTTCAAGACTGCTCGTCCAGCTTAACCCCATGTGTACGCTTTTATCGATTTCACCACGATATACGGTAATTGGTTTCTTAATGACCATTTCCAAGGGTTCCTCACCATCAGTGCAAGGGGTTGTCTGCTTCAACAGTTCGACAAGGTTTTCGTCAAACTGTTGGCTGGGGTATTCTTCATTCTTGCGAACAGTCAACACGATTCGGCGTTGGAACTGCCTATCTCCCAGTTCTTCCCAAGGCATGAGACTGTAAACCAACTCAGCCAACGCAGTAGGTGCGAGAGCCGTAGCGTGTTCTATCTGCTGTTTCGCTTCGTTGATTTCCCCTTGTTGAATCAGTGAAGCGATGGAAGGCGTATTCTCCAAACGTTCGACCTGTTGCCCTATCAGATTGACGAACATACCGTCACTATCATCCTCCGAAAGCGAAGCGAAAACCAGTGGTTGCGCGCTGACCGTTTCGCCGGTATCAACGTTAAGCAATACGAGTCCGTCCATTCCCGTGGACAAGTATAGGTAGGGTCGAACTTGAGGATGGTCATTGAGAATCTGTTGAATGTTCTCCCACGTGAGGGGCATACTGAATCTGCTACGGAGGTTGTTGACGGTGTTCCAGTCGCTTTCAATGGCCGTGTCAGCCTTGACCAGTCCATGTTCTGCAAGCGTATGAGTGAGGTTTTGTGACGACATTGGTCTTCTCCTTTTTTGTGTGAACGATTCCAGTATATATGTGTTGGAGACGAAGAGAGGGAGAGCGTGTCGTGCGCTCTCCTTCTCGAATGTTTTAATCGAAAAAGTCAGTGCTTCAATTGGCGTTTGAACGTGTTAAGCCAATCCAATGGAATGTTCTGTACCGAGTCCAAGCCGACAGCGTTCACGCGTCGAACCAGCTCCTCCGGCGTCACGCAAGGAATATTCCCCGGCCACGTGACACCATTCACATCCGGCACACCCTTATCGGAGGTTGGCACCATGCAGACAAGCCATTCCACTTCAACCGGCTTGCCGTGGAACATGAAATCCCACATGTCCTTCTGCCAGTTCATGTTCGCGGAAAGTTTCAAATCCGGACGACCATCCACACCGGTTTCGAACGCACGCTGACTGACGCTAATTCTCAACAGTTGGTCTGAGGTGAGGTTACGGTAGGCAGTGTCCGCATTGCCTTTATAGTTCTTCGCATCCACGAACCACAAGCACGTTTTGCCTTGCTTGTCCTGTCCGGCAATCACGCAGTCGATATCCGCGTCAGTGAACTGGTGTTGCTCGTTCAGACCGTGCAACGACCAGAAGGACACCACGTTGGGACAGTTGCCGGTAATCATGTTGGCGAGGATTTGTTCACCTTTCTGGCCGGATTGAATCTCATTGGTGGTGAAGTTCGACTGTGATAAGCCGCCGCCCGGATTGCCGTAGAGGCGATATTGGCTTCTGGCCTGTTGGATGTTGGCTGGGTTCATGGTGTTCCATAAGGGGTCTGGTTGACCACCGCAGTCCTCGTTCACTAGCTTGTAACCGTGATAATTTGGTTGGCCGGGTTCGGCTTTGAGCAGATTGAAGACTACGCCTATCTGGTCGATGGTCTGATTGAGAGCCTGTTCAACTTCCTTCGCCTCATTCTGCTGACTCTGGCTCCTGTACTCCTCGCCTTCTTTTTCGGATACCGGCTGATAAAGACCATATGCGGCACACATGCAAAAAACACCAATGAGTATACGAGGAATGGCGATAAACGCGTTGATTAGGGGAACTTGCGAATGCGGATACCCGTACACGTATTTTCCGGTGAGTGACATGAACATGTCACTCAAACCACCGAGACCATTCTTCAATCCGTAAAAGAATGCGATACCACACACAGCACCTAATACGTTGACCATGGCGGTGGACTTTTTTGAGGTTTTAAACTGAGTGGAGAACAGGAACCATCCTCCCACGCCGCATACGAGTAGTAGCAACCATTGCAGGATGGATGATGGGACGAGTATTAATAGTAGGTATTTCAAAATTAGGTTTCCTTTCGGAGTGTGTTTCTTTTTAGCTAAAACATACTCCGAAAGGGTGCAAAAACCTATTTGTGGATTCGTTGGATGTTTAATATCCAATACTGTTTGTGCGGTTCGGCTCCCCATTCGGTACGTCCCTCTCCTTTAGAGAGCGTGCAGATGGCGGTGAAGCTCGGACTTGTATGGGAGTATCCGTTGCGGAATAGTATTGGCCGCTCGTCCAATCCTGTTGGATTATTCGACTCGTCCATGTCGAACAGTCGGCGGAAACGGGAATCGTAGTAGGGTTTGACTTCTCGGTATTCTTCCGTCTTCTCACCGGAAAGAATCATATCGTACCATTTTCTTGTGATGGGGAGAGTCAACATTCTCCGGGTTCCTTCCTCTTATCGGCCACCTTTACGTCCGTTGCATTTCGAGCAGAGAACTTGCAGATTAGATTCGACTGTCTTGCCACCTTTGATGACGGGGATGATGTGGTCGATGTGCAGTCCGACACCGTCTGGCATGTATTTGCCGCAGTTTTGGCAAGTGTAGTTGTCTCGTTCAGCTATCTTTTTTCGCAGTTTCGGCGTCATTAGCCGTCGTTGCTGTTTGCAATTCCAATCTTTCAAAGTGGCCTCGAAATTGGTTTTCTCTAACTGACGGCAACGGTCGAGCAACCATTCCAAGCTCACCTGAATCTGCTGGTCAACGAATGTCACTGTATAAGGTGTGCGAATATAATTCGCTTGATTATAACGAGTTCTATTTCTGCACGTAGAAAATGTATACGCATGGTCTTCATCTAAAATAGACTCGTATTGTTCCCGTCTTTTTTGCCGAAGCCATTTAAAATGTATACTCTCAATTTCTGCTTTCGTCTGTTTTTCCCAAGTGTCTAATTGTCGGGCGTAATCATCCAAAAGGGAACGGTTGCGTTCATCTAAAAGGAACGTATCAATTAAGTTGATAAGGTCAACGTTCCTTTTACCGGAAACATCAAATGAGTATCGAAAATAGGGGAAACGATATGGATTAGACAGCTTGACGGCCCAAGCCGACAACAGTGTGATTATTACGCCTATGACGATTATCCCAAAAATCAAATAGAAAAACGATGACAACATCCGCTTTTAGTTTCTTCCTTGAATCGACTCACATATGTACATGTTTATGAGTTCCCGTCCTCGCATTTTTTCAATCCACTTTGTAGGAATGGAGTCGAACCCGTAGACGGCTCCGGCTAACGCTCCCGCGACACTGGCTGTGGTGTCCGTGTCCTCTCCGAGGTTTACTGCGGTGAGTACGCAATCCTGATAATTGTCGGTGTTGGTTAGGCACCAGAGTGCCGCGTTCAATGTGTGGAGTACGAATCCGTCCGATTCTACTTTCGTTCTGGGAATGGTCGGGTCGAACGGGAATCCTGAATCCGTTATCGCCTTATGTGAAGGAACGCAGTTTAACAGTCCTTCGAGGATTCGCACGTATTGTACGCACGCCGTCATACTGATTTCATGAGCGTGGGTGATGGCGCTGACCTGTTTGATTTCCACGTCTGGCAAATTGTAGAAGGCGCATGGTGCGACCCGCATTAGCGAACCATTGCCGTTATCGTTCAAACCATCGCAACCATGCCTTGACCTGATGGCTGTGGCTACTGTGATACCGGAATCATACGTGTTCCCGTCCGGCGTGTACATTCCGTGTTCCAACCACATTCGGTAACGCATGAGCATGTCGGCAGTGTTGACTTCACCATGGCATTCGGTGAGCGAGTCCAAGGTTGCTAGACTCAACGCGGTGTCATCGCTCCATGTTCCTGCTGGCTGGTTATGCTCGCCATGACCAATCATTCCAGTGCAGTTGAATGTGTCTCTCTGTTGAAACTCGTATGGGACTCCCAACGCGTCACCGATGGCGAGACCGTACATGACGGATTTCAGTTTTTCGGCTTCTAACGATGGCGTACTGGTATGAATTGACTCCAACCGGTTTTTAGGTCTTGCATGCAGATGGAACAACTTCGTTTAATCCTTTCCACTTCCGGACTTATCGATTTTCGGCCCCCTTAACAAGTCCCCCTCCTCGAAAGCGGACTGCGCCTGTTCACAGGTAGGAAACGAGTTGACGGTTCTGGCTCCACATCTTGGACAGCCGACCCTCCACCAGCAACACCATGATTCTTTGCTATGATTCGTCGGATTGACAGCCTTACGGAACTTTCCCCGACTACCGCACTTGGGACACATGAGCGTCAAATCGAAAGCATCTGGATTGAATTTAGCAATCCGTAACGCCCTACGGTTCGCCAACTCGTCCACGGCAATCGGATTGAAACCTAATTGTTTTATCTGCTCCGGCGAATAATCGTTCATCAATGATGAAACCGCTGACGCCAATCCCTGTTTGGTGTACGTCCATTCAGAACCGTCGCTCACACTGACGAACGGGTGTGGTCTAATCCACTCTCCCAACAGGAAAGCCCTCAACGCTTCCTCCCGCGTGTCACGGGGAAAAATCAGTCGGGCTGGACAACGCCTATACGAACAGTGGGCATAATAAGGACGGAAAAATGGGCTTCCCTTGCCAACGGTCTCATCTTCCGCGCCGATACGGCAGACGGAACCGTTCAAAAACGCGGTGAGCGCTCCACCGTCAACAATCCCATAACCTTTATGGCAGAGCGGGCATGGATATTTTTCCTTGAGGATTTTTCATGCTCCCGCTTCAAAGCTCGCTCGGCTTCCTGAATGGCTTCACGGTCTGCGTTCTCTTGCAGTATAGGTGGGGCTATCTTGTCGATGGTGCTCTTGGGGAGTCGGGTCCGCTCCTGCACTTTCTGTGGTGGCATTCCCAATCGGAGAAGTTCTCTAGCGTTTTCAACAGCCTCACGCCACGGGTCATAATAAGCCATGCCTACTCCAGTCTTCTAATGTTTTTTCTTGCGAAGAATGTAGACGGTCGATGGTGGGAACATCATATTCGACTGTCTGTCCACTGTGCCCCGGAACTGCGTCGGTTCTTACCACCTCGTATCCCGTTCTTCCGAAGTTGGTCTACCGTTCAACGCTTTCAGATTCCTTCTTCGACTCAACCGATTGCAGTTTGACCGGCTTTCCGTCCTCATCGAACAATGCGATACTAACCAAAGGCCAAGTACGCTCTTCCTTCAAATCGTATGATTCTTCCCAAACAAACAATGTAGCCTGAGCGTAGTGAGTGCCGTCAACACGAAGAAGAAGTTTCTTATCTCCGGTCTTGTCGAAAAGGGACGTGTCACTGTCGCCAGG